>MDTB01045012.1_pt1 | contig 11308 bp, 15 predicted proteins | sample 811161 | NCBI WGS metagenome assembly MDTB01 (sample SAMN05326650, study PRJNA326480) | marine metagenome | isolation source: seawater | place: Mediterranean Sea | collected 2009
CTCTTTCTAAACAAGAGTCATTTAATCCTCTATCTTTATGAAAATAAAATTGAAACATTTTAGGAGTATCTATTAAAGATGATATCTCTTCAACACTCACTGTTGCTAGCGCAGAAACTCCAAACATAGTATTAAATTTTTTAGCTGCTTTACCTACGGCTCTTTCACCTTCATAGTGAAATAATCTTTGTAATGCTGTCGGAGAACAGTAAAAAGGTAAATCAAGTTTTTTCCCAAAGATCGTAGTAGACAAGTCGACATTTTCAACTCCCCTTAGTACATTTGGTACTAAGTCAACATCGTTGAATGCCGAAGTATTTCTATTGTATGTCATTTCATCGTCAGCAGCGCCATCGATATAATGAAATATTGGTGAAGGTAATTTTCTTTTTGCAAGATTTCTAAAATCTTGAAAGTTATGACAATTTTTCAAACTCATGAAGATTTTTTAGAACTTTTGAAGGAAGTTGAACATATAACTATTTGCCCCAGGATTCTTATCTCCAAGACTTGCATTAGAAATATGATTATAAGATAGGCCTAATTGCGAATTTTCAAATAAATCTAAAGATAATTGTAACTCACTTTTGAATTCTATCAAATGCCCCAAATCTTTTCCATCGCCCTCTCCATATAAACCAGGTGTAAAGCTAGGAACTAAATTTAGAAAACCAAGCTTGTATTCAGTTTGTATACCAGTGTAAAAATAAGTTGCGCTGTCTGCTGTCAGCATAAAACCTGTAACAGGGGAAAGAGTTCCTAGGAAACTATCTCTTAAAAGATTTTCATTTTGATGTTGAACTCCAAACAATGTGGATCTTGCGCCATCATCACTAAAATCAAAGGTTCCGTAATAAAAGTTCCATTGGTGTTCACTTTCAAATTTATTTTGTTCTTCACTGTATAATGGTGAAGTTAGAAGAATGTAAAATACAAATATTTTTAAAAATTTAAACATTTTTTTCTAATTTATAGATGCTTTTTTAAATATTAATAGTCCTCCAAAAACAAACAAAATCAATGGTAATATCCAAAGAAGAAGTGTTTTTTTATCTAATTCTGGCTCATACATTATCCAATCCCCATATTTATCCTTCAAGTATTCATAAATATCTTCATCTGAATTGCCAACTTCAATTTTTTTTCTTATAAGATCTCTCACACTTATAGCAAAATCAGATTGAGAATCGTATACAGATTGACCTTGGCAGATCAAACATCTTAAATTTTTTGATATTTTATCTACTTTAATATCATTCTCATCGGCCAAAACAGAATTAGAAAAATGTAATATAAATAAAAAACTAGTTATTAAAAAAAAAAATCTTATCATGAATTTAATATAGTTAAAATTTCTTTTAAGGTAAACTCATCTATGGGTCCTAGATACTTTTTTATAATTTTATTATTTGTATTTTCAATTATATATGTTTCGGGTACACCATAAGCTCCAATATCTATTGAGATAAAACCCTTGTTATCTAATAGTATATAGTCATATGGATTTCCTAATTCTGATATAAATGATTTAGCGTTGTCTATTTTATCTTTGTAATTTAAACCAATTATTTTAGAATTTTTATTATTAGAAAGACTAATCAAATGTTTATGCTCAGATCTACAAGGTGCACACCAAGATGCCCAAATATTTAAAATTGTGAATTTATCGTTAGTTGTAATTTCACTTAATTTTTTTACTTTACCAGTGAAAAGTTCTTTGCTTTTAAAATTTGGAATTGTTTTATTTATGATGTGTTCAGTGGTATATAAATTTTGGCTTTTCATTCCTAAGAATAATGCTAAAAAAATAAAAATTGTTAACGATAATATTAAAATTAAATTTATTTTTTTAAACTTCATCTTTTAATTAATGCCATACTGCCACCAAGAGCTAACATAATAAGTGATATCCAAATCCAGATCATAAATGGTTTTTGTTGATATCTCACATTAAATATTTCTCCTTCCTTCAGCAAACTAAAAACAATAAAATTATCGTTTAACAGATTTGTCTTAATGTCTGCCTCACTCGTAGCAATTATTGGCTGATTATATATTCTAATTTCGGGCTGGAAATTAATCGGTATCTTCCCTTTTTCAGTAATTTCAAAATTCCCTCTCAATAAATTAAAGTTATCTTTTTTTTCAAAATTGATACTTTTAAACTCAATTGTTTTATTCATGAAGGATAAATTATCGCCCACCTTCATATTAGAATTAATTTCTTTTGAGTAAATCCCATTAACTAAAATACTTAATATTAGAACGCTAAACGCAAAATGAGAAATTTTTTGTGGAAGCTGAATGTTTTTTTTAAACAAATCAGTTATACTATTGTAAAATAGAAAAATAGATGTTGAAATTAATATTGTTGAAAAAAGATATTTTGTTCCTGAATTTTGAACAATCAAATATGATATAAATAAAGATATCATTAATATTAAAATTTGGTTGTAATTAACTCTAATTAACTGATTCTTAATCCATTTTAATTTAGGTCCGAATGACATAAAAATAAAAAAAGGCACTAAAAACGGAACCATCAGTTTATGATAAAATGGGGGTCCTACAGAGATTTTTTTGTTACTAATAACTTCTAAAAAAATAGGGTACAATGTTCCAATCAAAACTACTGACAAAAAATACATCATAAACCAATTATTAATTAATACTGCAGTTTCTTTACTGAGCCAAAAAAAATTTTTTGAAATGTTTGTAGTTCTATCTTCGAACAAAAAATAAATAACTATAGCAGATAAAATTAAAATAAATAAAAAAATGAGTATAAACATTCCTCTTGATGGATCATTAGCGAACGTATGGATTGAATTTAATATTCCTGATCTTACGAGAAAAGTCCCGCTCATACTTAATCCAAACGTTGCTATTGAAAGTATAACTGTCCAGTTTTTTAAAGAATCTCTTTTTTCTAAAACTAAAATTGAATGTAATAATGCTGTCAAACAAAACCAAGGCATTAGAGAAACATTTTCTACAGGGTCCCAAAACCAAAATCCACCCCATCCAAGTTCATAATATGCCCATATTGAGCCAAGCATTATGCCTAGAGTTAGAAATATCCATGATGCAAATATCCATTTCTTTATATGTGTCGCCCACCCTGAATTAATATTTTTACATATTATTGCGGCCAAAGCTGAAGAAAAAATTAAAGATGTGCCTACGTAACCTAAATATAAAATTGGCGGGTGGATAGCTAGTGCTGGATCTTGTAAAATTGGGTTAAGACCAAGGCCCTCTAGTGGTGTCGGGTATAAATATTCAAAAGGATTTGAGGTAAAAACAACAAAAAGTAAAAAACCTAAAATTATAATTTCCTGAAAAATTATAGTTAATAATTTATATCTATTATTAAAATTTTTAGATTTAATTGTAAATATAAATAAAAATAAAATTAGCACAAGCAACCAAAGCAATAAGCTTCCCTCATGATTGCCCCAAACACCTGAAAATTTGTAAAATAATGGTTTTAAGGTATGGGAATTATTGTAAACAGTTGCATTACTAAAGTCTGAAATAATAAATGCAAAAACTAAACACAGAAAACTAAATGTTACTAGAAAGAGTTGTAAAAAAATAAGATTATAAAAGATTTTTTTAATATAAACTTCTTTATCAAAAAGAGATTTGCTAGATTGAAAAATTATAAAAAAGGAGAATAAAATACAAAAAACTAAAGAGTAATAACCAAATTGACTTATCATTTATTATTTTCTAGGGCCTTTTTTACCTCAGGTGGCATATAATTTTCATCATGCTTTGCAAGAATTCTTTTTGCAACAAAAAATTTCTTATCTTGTAAAAAACCTTCAGCTACTACACCTTTCTCTTCCTCAAAAAGATTCGGAATTATGCCTGAATAGGTAACATTTATTTCATTTTTAAAATCAGTTATTATAAAATTTATTTCTTTTGCATTTACCTCTAAAGAATCTTTTTTAACCATTCCACCAACTCGAACCTTTCTCTTCACAATTTCTGTTAAATTTTTGATTTCAGTTGGTGATTTAAAATAAACTACATTATCTTCAAGTGATTTTATTATTAAAAAAATAATTAATATTAACGACAAGAAAGCTAAAAATAAAAAAGTAATTCGAAGTTTTACTTTTTTACCAATCATATATTTTAAAATTAAATTTTAGATATTTTTGTGAAAACCAATATTTCTTTATACATTTTTTGTTTTTTAACTTGTGCCGTTTTTTCTTCGGCTAGATCGAAATATTTTTCTTTGAATTTTTCTTGCTCTTTTTTTAACTGTAATCTGATTGATAAATAAAGACCAGTGAAACATAAAAAAGTAAAAATGAAAGAAGACCAAACATATAGTCCGTACCCATTCATCAAAATTATTTCAATATTCATATTCTATCTAAACCTTTATTTTTTATTTTTATCAGTTCTGTATTATATTTCATTAAAAATATTAGAACCGAAAAAAGTACAAATGCCGCAGTCATTATAAATAATGGCAATAACATTGAGGAGTGAATTGAGGATCCAGACAAAGTAATTGATGCGGGTTGATGAAGAGTGTTCCACCAGTCTACTGAAAATTTAATAATTGGTAAATTAATTAGCCCTAAGATCGAAACTAAGGTAGTTACTTTATTTATACTTTCTTTATTCTCGAAAACTCTCCAACTTAAGATATAAAGTATATAAAAAATACATAGTACTAACATAGAAGTGATTCTTGCATCCCACGCCCACCAAGTACCCCATGTAGGTTTACCCCATATTGCTCCTGTTACTAAAGCAATTATATTAAATATTAGACCAGATGGAGCTAAACTTTTCGCGATTGTTAAAAAATATTTATTTTTAAAAATTAAATTACCTAAAGATAAAATTGCAATGACAGAAAATATTCCAACCGATGTCCACGCGGATGGGACATGAACGTACATTATTCTTACACTGTCACTTTGTTTGTAGTCTGCAGGAGACAATACCAATGCCTCAACGACGCCAACTGAAAAAACTATGATAAAAAGAAAGAAAATATACTTCTGGGCCTTTAAACTTAATTTATTGAATCTATAAAAAATGTTCATTTAGAAGAAACATAGTCATTAATATGAATATTTTCTATAGATAAAACTGACCAAGAATACAGAGGGAGATAAATAAGGAAGTATATTTGTAACCTTGGCCAGAATAATTAATAATAACTATTAGATATGTCAAAGTTTTGAGTTAAATGTGTTTAAAAATTGACTAATATTCAATTAGAAGGTTTAAAGTAACTAGATCCTTTTTTGCCGGAAAAAATTTCATTTATTAGGGGGTGTTTAATGGGCTCACCTGAATCATCCAACAATAAATTTTGCTCGGAAACATAAGCTTCATATGTTATTTCGTCGTTCTCAGCCAACAAATGATAAAATGGTTGGTCTTTTCTGGGTCTTACGTTTTTAGGTATAGATTGGTACCATTCTTCTGAATTATTAAATTCGAAATCAACATCATATATTACACCCCTAAAATCAAAATGTCTGTGTTTTACGACATCACCTATTGAGAATTTTGCTTTTTGAATACTCACACTATTAGTATGGGTATTTGTTAAAAAAAATCAATAAAAAAAATATAATTGTTTTCTTAATCTGTTAATATGTGGTGTGAATAAATCATTAATCAAATTTGTCACAGACTTTGGGCCACTATTAGTTTTTTTTAGCATCTATTATAATAGCGGCAAAGATCTAAAGGTTGCAATTCCACCATTTATAGTTGCAACGTTAATAGCTGTTGTAATTGTTTGGTTTCTTGAAAAAAAAATTCCTATGATCCCTCTTATCGGGGGAATATTAATAACTTTTTTTGGCTCTTTGACAATCTACTTTGATAATCCAATATTTATTTACATAAAACCTACTGTAGTAAATATTTTATTTGCGATTGTTTTAATTTTTGGAAAATATTTTTCTTCTGAGCCTCTTTTAAAAAAATTTCTCGGCAAATCTTTACCGCTTAAAGATGAAGGGTGGAAAATTTTAACGAATAGATGGATTTACTTTTTTTTTGGATTAGCTTTAATAAATGAGGTAGTCTGGCGAACACAATCAGAGGAATTTTGGGTTAATTTTAAGGTTTGGGGTTTGTTACCCATAACCTTTGTATTTACAGCATTTCAGATAGGTATAATCAACAAATATAAGATTAGTGAAAGTTAATTTAAAACTAATAGTTAACAATTATAATAAGAACGAAAGTAGTAGTTTTTTTGAAAAGAAAGAATTAAAAATAATTTTAAATTTATATGCACGTATGGTTTCTGAGGGTAATTGGAAGGATTATGGTTTAAACATATCGAGCAAGCAAGTGAGTTTTAGCGTTTTTAGAAATACAACTGAAAATGCGCTTTATAAGATTTGTAAGAACTTTAAGCCAAAGAATAAAAATCTTAAGTATCTTATTACAGATACCAATGGTAAAATTTTAAAAAATTCGTATGAGTTAGAAATATTATTAAAAAATATTAATTGGAAAAAAATTTAGGGTAATATCTTATTAAGATTAAAATTTTTGAAATATTATCTTCTTTGGCCGAATAACCTCAATAGCATTATGAATAAGTTTATAAAATCTAGGTATAAAGTCAGAGCACCCATTATAGCTTTTTTACCCATTAATTCTCCACTATCGGATGCCGCATACATATTCTTTATTTTTTGTGTATCGTAAGCAGTTAGTCCAACAAAAATTAAAACACCTAATATTGAAATAACGAAATACATCATTGAAGACTTTAAAAATATGTTTACTAGTGAGGCAATTATAATACCAATCAGACCCATCATTAAGAAAGATCCAAGTTTTGTTAAATCTCTTTTAGTTGTATAACCATAAATACTCATTGCTCCAAAAGTTGCTGATGTTATAAAAAAAACTCTTGTTACGCTTAAACCAGTGTAAACTAATAATATTGATGACAAAGATAATCCCATTAATCCTGCAAATATCCAAAAGGTTGTCTGAGCTTTTGATGCGCTCATCTTGTTCATTCCAAAGCTCATATAAAGAACAATCCCCAACGGAGCCAACATAATTATCCATTTCAGACCTGATAAATAAATAGCATTTCCTATTTCTGTTAGACCGACAATTGAACCATCAGTACTAGTTATTACAGACATTTTGAATGTTAGAAGCGCAATTATTCCTGTCAATAAAACTCCAGTCGACATGTAATTATAAACTTTAAGCATGTAGGCCCTTAAGCCTTCATCCATTACAACAGTCTTCTTTGTTGCTGTAGTTTTATTTAAAATATTATTTCTATTAAATTCCATGATTTATATATAATAATAATTTATTAATTTTTCAAGTTATCAAAACATAAATAACTATTGATTAATAACAATGAATTATAAAAAATTAGGAAATACAGACCTAGATATTAGCACAATTTGTCTCGGCACAATGACGTGGGGTGAACAAAATACGCAGGAAGATGCTTTTGAACAAATGGATTATGCATTAGGAAATGGAGTGAATTTTTGGGATACAGCAGAGCTTTATTCAGTTCCTCCAAAAGAAAACACATATGGTTTAACTGAGGAAATTATAGGAAATTGGTTCATAAAAACAAAAAAAAGAAGTGAAATAGTGCTAGCTTCGAAGGTTGCAGGACCTTCTAGAGATTATCTTAGAGACGGTGAGAACAGTTTCGTTGGAAAAAATTTAGAAAGTGCACTTAACAATAGCCTTAAAAGATTAAAAACTGATTATATTGATTTGTACCAGCTACATTGGCCTGAGAGAAATGTAAATAATTTTGGAAGGCTTGGATATACTCACAAAGAAAGTGAATGGAATAAATTTGAAGATGTACTAAATCATCTACAAAAATATATTGACCAAGGAAAAATAAGATATATTGGTCTATCAAATGAAACACCCTGGGGTGTTATGAATTACGTACAATTATCTAAAACTAAGAATTTGCCAAGGATGATGTCAATTCAAAATCCTTACAGCTTGCTTAATAGATCTTACGAAGTTGGACTTGCTGAAGTTTCCATTAGAGAGCAAATTGGTTGCTTGTCCTACTCTCCATTAGCAAGTGGTTATTTGAGTGGAAAATACAGAAATGGTAGATTGCCTAAAGGTTCAAGAATTGAGAGAGACTATGAATTTTGGGGAAGATACAGAAAACCACAGTCTGAAAATGCTGTTGAAGAATATTATGAAATTAGTAAAAAATATAATTTAGATATGAGTCAAATGTCTATTAAATTTTGCGAGATTCAAGACTTTATGACAAGTGTGATAATTGGTGCGACTACTATGGACCAGTTGAAAACAAATATAGAAAGTGTAAAAGTAAATCTACATAAAGATGTAATAAATGAAATTAATTCAATTCAAAGAAAGTATCCTAATCCATGCCCATGATTAAAAAAACTACCATAAAAATATTTTTATCTTTATTTATTTTTACTAATTTTGTTAGTGCAGATGAAATTAAAAAAGTTGGTAAGTTTAAAGATTGGGAGACAGTTATTTATTTAAATGGAGCAGACAAGGTTTGTTTTGCACAGTCTAAGCCTGTTTTGCAATCCCCAAAAAAAGTTGAGAGAGATGCAAGACTATTTGTAAGTTTTAGACCTAATGAGAAAATTGTTGATGAAGTAAGTACAACATCTGGGTACAATTATAATAATCAAAATACAGTTTCCGCAAAATCGGGAAAATCAAATTATAAGTTCGATATTAAACAAGATGGTTTTGCTTGGATTGATGATAATAAAATTGAAAGAAAAATTATTAAAACTATGAAAAAAGCATCTAGAATTATGGTAACAGGATATAATAAAGAAGGTTCACAAACTATCGACCATTATTCCTTGATGGGCTTTACTAAAGCTTATGGTGCTGCAAAAAAAAGTTGCACTTAATTTTTGAATGAGATTAAAGAAAAAAATTGTTTTAGCCTACTCTGGTGGTCTAGATACTTCTATTATACTTAAATGGCTTCAAGAAAATTATGATGCAGATGTTATTGCCTATACAGCTGATATTGGCCAAGAAATGAATAAAAAAAAAATTATTAATAATGCAAAAAAACTAGGAGTAAAAAATATTATTATTAAAGATTTAAAGAATGTTTTCGTTAAAGATTATGTTTATCCGATGATCAGAGGTCATGCTGTTTATGAAGGTATGTATTTGCTTGGTACATCTATTGCAAGACCTTTGATAGCTAAAGATCAAATAAGAATTGCAAAAAAATTCAGGGCTTTTGCTGTGTCACATGGTTCAACAGGAAAAGGCAATGATCAAGTAAGATTTGAATTAGGTTACCATTATTTTGGTCCAAAAATAAGAGTGATAGCACCTTGGCGTATTTGGAAAATGAATTCAAGATCAGATTTAATTAAATACGCAAAAAAGTACAAAATACCTATTCCTAAAGATAAAAAAGGTGCGCCACCCTTTTCAGTTGATGATAATTTGTTTCATACTTCTACAGAGGGTAAGGCATTGGAAAATCCAAAAAACTTTGCCCCAGAGTTTATTTATCAAAGAACAATGTCTCCTGAGAAAGCTCCTAATAAACCAAGCTTTGTGACTATCAATTTTAAAAATGGAGATCCTTGTGGAATAAATAGTAAAAAAGTTTCTCCTGCTAAACTTTTAGAAAAACTTAATCAATTAGCTGGCAAAAATGGAATTGGAAGAGTTGATCTTGTTGAAAATAGATTTATTGGGATAAAATCTAGAGGTGTTTATGAAACTCCAGGGGGAACATTGTTACTTTATGCTCATAGAGCAATCGAGTCTGTAACACTCGACAAACAAACAATGCATAAAAAAGATGAAGTTATGCCTAGATATGCCAAATTAATTTATAATGGATATTGGTTTTCTAAAGAAAGATTTAAGTTACAAAGAATTATTGATGACAAAAGAAACAAAGTAAACGGTTCAGTAAAATTGAAACTCTATAAAGGAAATATTACAATTCATTCAAGACAAACTAAAAGCAAAGCTTATTCAATGAAAAAAGTTTCATTTGAAGAAAATAAAACCTTTAATAAATCTAATATTGAGAGGTTTATAAACTTCCATAAAAAAAAATTAAGATAAATTAATATGAATTTTGAAACAACAAGGGATAAGGCCGTTGAAAATTTAGAAAACTTCTTAAAAAAAGGGCTCCCAGAGTATTCAAGATCAAGAAATTTTGATTATGGTCCTGAAAAACGTAATAATGTTTCTTGTCTTTCCCCTTACATAACTCACGGTATTCTTAATGAAGTCGAGGTAATAAAAAAGTCATTGTCGAAATTTTCTTTTTCTAAAAACGAAAAGTTTATTCAGGAAGTATTATGGAGAACTTATTGGAAAGGATGGTTAGAGTTAAGACCGACAGTTTGGGGTGATTATATAATAAGCTTAAATAGCATAAGAGAGAAATATAAAGAAGATCCTAATTATCTAAAAGCTATAGAGGGGGCAACTAATATCGAGTGCTTTAACGAGTGGGTAAAAGAATTAAAAAAACATAATTACTTACACAATCATACCAGAATGTGGTTTGCTAGTATCTGGATTTTCACACTTGATTTACCTTGGCAATTAGGAGCTGAATTTTTTTTAAAACATCTTTACGATGGGGATGCTGCATCAAATACCCTGGGTTGGAGATGGGTTGCTGGTATTCAAACCCAAGGAAAACATTATTTAGCATCAGAATGGAATATCAAAAAATTTACCGATAATAGGTTTCAAAATATAAAATTAAATGAAAATGCACCTCCCAAAATCGCAGATAAAACTTATTCAATAATTAAAAACGATTTTATTAATCCAGAAATAAATGAAGATAAAACTCTTATCATTTTTGAAAATAATTTGTCATTTGAAATTTCAAATTTAAAAGAATTTAAATTTGATAAAATAGTATTAGCTGTTAACTCAAATGAATTTAGACAAGTCAAACTAAGTGATAATGTTATAAAATTTAAATCTGAACTAATTAATGACCAGCTTGAAAGAATTAAAAGATTATCAATTAATTGCGAAATTGTTTCAGTTGATAAACTAAAAGATATACAGAACGATTTGTATATTCTTTACCCATCTGTTGGAGAAAATTTGGATTTTGTTTTATCTAACTTAAGTAACTATAAATTTATTTATAGGGAATTGGATCAATTTTCATGGCAATTTTGTAACAAAGGTTTTTTTAATTTTAAAGGTTATATACCTAAGATAATTGCTAAGTTTACCTAGCAAGTTTAATAAATATATCTCCCATTCCTGCTTGTAA
>MDTB01078788.1_pt1 | contig 11308 bp, 12 predicted proteins | sample 811161 | NCBI WGS metagenome assembly MDTB01 (sample SAMN05326650, study PRJNA326480) | marine metagenome | isolation source: seawater | place: Mediterranean Sea | collected 2009
GGAGGATTTTTCCTGTCTTTTTAAAATATGTTGGGCTGCATTATAGGCAATATTAGTAGCTAAAGCTGTTTTACCCATTGATGGTCTGCCAGCCAAAATAACTAAATCTGATTTATGTAAACCTCCTAATTTTTCATCTAAATCTGTAAGACCTGTAGGCACTCCAACAATACCTTGATCATTCTGCATAGCTAAAGTTGCCATCTCAATAGTCTGATCTAAAGCTTGATTAAATTTTAAAAATGACTGAGAGAAACTTCCTCTTTCAGCTAAGTCAAAAAGAGATTTTTCTGTATTTTCAATGATATTTTCTGCATTTTGTTCCTGAGAATTTGCATTTAAAGTATCAGAGGATAATTTATCAGAAATTTGAACCAACTCCCTTCTAAGATACATTTCATGAATAATTTTAGCGTAGTCGATAGCTTGTTTTACTGACCCAGAAAATCTTGTAAGTTTAACCAAATACTCTGTCCCTCCAACTTCGTTAAGCATATTATCCTTTTCAAAAAAATTTTTTAGAGTAATTGGATTTGCTATCATCCCCTTATTATTTAAACTCTCAATAACCTCATAAATTTTTATATGAGCAGGATCATAGAATATATTTGAACTAACCAAGGTAGAAACTTCATCAATAATATCATTATTAACCAAGATAGATCCAAGTAGGGACTGTTCCGCTTCTAAATTTGAGGGTTGTTTGTCTTTTGAATTATTTTGAACGGATTTAACTTCTTTCACTTAATTATATTAGGATATAAAAATGAACTTAAAAGAAAAAAATAACACACATTTTTCTGTTAGCTGTGGAAAAGTTATTTTGATTGTATCTTTTCTATTTTTACTGAAATATTAGCTTTTACATCTGAGTGAAAATTAATATTAACCAGAAAAGAACCAATTTTATCTAGTTCTTCTTTAAGTATTATTTGTGAGGGGCTAATTTCTGCTTTGACTTGACTCATAATTAAGTTTGATATTTCTTTTGGCTTAATAGAACCATAAAGCTCACCATTTTCTTTACTTTCTTTATAAAAAGTAAATGTTTTATTTTGTACTAGTTTGGCTATTTCTTTAAATTTATTTTTTAACTCAAAATTCTTTTTATTTAATTCATTTTTTCTTTTGTTAACTAGATCAAGATTATCTTTACTAAATCTCAGGGCCTTACCGTATTTAAGTAAAAAATTTCTACCATATCCATTTTTTACTTTTACTTTGTCGCCAATATTTCCTAAATTAATAATATTTTCTAATAAAATAATTTCCATTATATAAGACCTAAAATTTTTGCTTTTTTAATTTCTCTTGTCAGCTTTTTTTGTTTAGCAAATGAGACAGATGTAATTTTAGATGAAATAATTTTTCCATTATCAGAAATATATTTTTTTAGTAAACTTATATTTTTATAATCAACTATTGGAGCGTTTTTGGTCGATAAAGGACATTTTTTTGAAAATCCTCTATCATTACTTTGAAATAAACTAAGTTTAGTTAAAGTGTTAGAACCTTTTTTTTGGAATTTTTTATTTTTTCTTTTCATTGTATCTACTCTTTTTTAAAGAACTCTTTTTCTAAATCTAGCTTTTTGTATTTTACAGTAAGGTATCTTATAATAGAGGAGTCAACTTTAATTTTTTTTTTTTATTTGATCCAATGTTTTGGCATTTCCTTCAAACTTATAATGTATATAAAATCCTTTTTTATAATTTTTTATCTTGTTAGATAAATTAATCAGACCCCACTCTTCAATTTTTAAAACTTTACCCGATGAGTTGTTTATAATTTCATCATATTTATTCACTATATCTTTAATCTCGGTATTTGCTAAATCTTGTCTAGCTATAATTGTTTTTTCGTAAAATGCCATATTTGGTCAGGTTAATTAATTTTAATTATTAATAATAAAAATTGGTTTATACTATAATGATAAATTATAGCAATACTTATAATTAATGATATTGATTAAATAAATGAACGCTCTAATATTTCCAGGACAAGGATCTCAGGCAGTCGGCATGGGATCAGAATTTTATAATAAATTTGATTTAGTAAAAAAAATATTCCGACAGGCTGATGAGAGATTGGGATTTTCAATTACAGACATAATTTTTAACGGTCCAGAGGACAAATTACAATTAACAAAAAATACTCAACCTGCCATTTTAACAGTTAGCTATTCTATATTTAAAGTTTTAAAGCATGAGTTTGGATTTAATTTAAATAGCTTTAAGTATTTTGCTGGTCATTCGTTAGGTGAGTATAGTGCATTAGTTTGCTCTGAAGCCTTAAATTTTGAAGATGCAATATATTTACTTCATGAAAGAGGTAAAGCTATGCAAGATGCAGTTCCATTAGGAGAAGGGCGCATGTTAGCAGTTCTAGGATTAGATATAAATAAAATAAATGACTTTTTGTCAATCATAAAGGAAGATTCAGGAGTTTGTGAAATAGCTAACGATAATGCAAATGGACAAATAATATTAAGTGGCAATAAGAAAAATATTGAATTAATTCAAAAAAATTTAAAAGAAAAAAAAATTAAATCAATACCATTAAAAGTAAGCGCACCCTTTCACTGCTCTTTAATGAAACCTGCTGCTAAGAGTATGGAAAAAAAAATTAATTTAACAAAGCTCAACAATACTTTACATCAAATAGTGAGCAATGTTACTGCTAAACCTGAAAATGACACAAATTTAATTAAAAAATTATTAATTGACCAAATTTTTTCAACAGTAAGATGGCGTGAAAGTATTATAAATATGAATAATTTAGGAGTTAACAATTTTTTAGAAATTGGACCCGGAAAAGTTTTAACAAGTATGGTTAAGAGAACTATTGATAATGTTAATTCCTTTTCAATTAACTCAATTGCTGATATTGAAAGTATTGAAAATGAGTTTAAAAAATAAAAAAGTTTTAATTACTGGAGCAACAGGAGGAATCGGTAATAATCTTGTGGAAACATTTTATAATTTAGGTTCAAACATAGTAGCTACAGGAACTAATGAGGAAAAACTTAATGACTTAAAAACAAAATTTCCAAAAATCAATATTGAAAAATTTAAACTTGATGAGCATAATAAAATAGAGCAATTCATTGAAACTATAGATAAGAAATTAGATGGATTACAAGTATTAGTAAATAATGCAGGTATAACATTAGATAATTTGTCGATAAGGTTGACCGAAGAAAACTGGAAAAAAGTTTTAGATATAAACTTAAGCTCAACTTTTTTAATGTGTAAACACGCTATTAAAAAAATGTTAAAAAAAAAGTATGGAAAAATAATAAATATTACATCGATAGTTGGTCATACAGGTAATTTAGGCCAAGCAAACTATGCCGCTTCAAAAGCCGGAATTATTGGTTTTTCAAAAACTTTAGCAATTGAATATGCTAAAAAAAATATAAATGTTAACTGTGTTTCTCCTGGTTTCATAAAAACAGATATGACAGATAAAATTAATGAAGAGTTTAAAAAAAACTTAATTAGTAAAATACCAGCTGGAACTCTTGGAAGTGGAGAAGACGTTTCCAATTGTGTAGTTTTTTTAGCATCTGATGAGTCAAGATACATAAACGGAGAAACAATTCACGTTAATGGTGGAATGTATATGGCTTGACAATTCTATTTAATAATTTAATAAGAAATTAAAACACGAAAGGATCTCATGTCAGAAGATATAAAAAGTAAAATTAAAAAAATAGTTGCTGATCATTTAGGCATAGATGAAGAAAAAGTAACAGAGGAATCAAGTTTTATAGATGATTTAGGAGCTGATAGTTTAGATACAGTTGAGTTAGTTATGGCTTTTGAGGAAGAATTTGGTTCAGAAATTTCAGATAGCGAGGCAGAAAAAATTCTTACTGTAGGCGACGCAATTAAATTTATTGAGAGTAAATCCACTTAATAAAAGGTTTAAAAATGAACCATGAAACAGAAAATATCATGGTAATATTATCTTCTCCCTCTGGAGTTGGTAAAACTACATTAACAAAAAAAATTCAACAAAAATATCAATCGTTTAAAATATCAGTTTCCCATACTACTAGATTACCTAGATCAAACGAGATAGATGGCGTAGACTATCATTTTGTGTCTTATGAAAAATTTCAAGAGTATATTAAACAAGACAAATTTTATGAGTATGCAAAAATATTCGAAAATTATTATGGCACGTTAAAAAAAATGTTGATGATACAATAAAGTCCAATGATATTATTTTTGATATTGATTGGCAGGGAACTATAAAGTTATCAAAATTTAAGAACTTGAATTTAATTAAAATATTTTTGATTGCTGATAATAAAGATGAACTAAAAAAAAGACTTATTAAAAGGAACCAAAATTCTAATAAAGAGCTTGAGCAAAGATTAAATGCATTCGATGAAGATGTAAAACATTGGAAAGATTATGATTACGTACTTGTAAATAAAAATCTTGAGGTATGTTTTAAACAAATTGAAAAAATAATTTCAAACTATAAAAATAAAGAATTTCAACTTTTTTCATAGAGTTTGGTTATTTTGTAATACATTTCTGGCTGTATATCTGAAGGCCTAAGGTTTACGTTGAGATTTGAAATTTTATTTATTTTATTTTTTCCCAACAATCTATTTATATTTTTGTTAATCATTTTTCTTTTAGTTGAGAAAAAAACTTGAGTTATTTTTTCTAAATTATTTATATTTAGATTAATTTTTTGTTTTTTTGGTCTGAATTGAATGATCATAGACGTAACTTTTGGTTTAGGAAAAAAACAATTAGGCGAAACTAAAAATTTATTTATAACATTCAATCTATAGCTAGTTAAAATTGAAATTCTACCATATTTAGAAGAGGAAAATTTTCCTATAATTTTTTCACCTAATTCTTTTTGAAACATAAAAATTAAATCTACAAATTTCGGAGGCCAAAATTTAAATCTTAAAAATTTAACAAGTATTTGTGAGGAAATATTATAAGGTAAATTTCCAAGGACCAAGGCTTTTTGATTAATAATACTTTCTATATCAAATTTTAAAATATCGTTTTTATAAACTTTTACATTTTTATTTTTTGAGTATTTAATCTTTAATTTATCGGCTAGGTTTAAATCTTTTTCTATAATTGTTAAAGATCTTGGGTTTCTTTTAATAATTTCGTCAGTAAGAGCACCATTTCCTGGTCCAATTTCATACACATCGCGATTACGTATTTTTGATAAAGTAATAATCTTTTTTATTATATTTTTATCTTTAAGAAAATTTTGACCCAACGATTTTTTTGCATATTTCATTTTCCAAATTTATTAATAAATTTTATACACTTAATTAAGCTTTTAGGATTAGCTTTATTTTTATTAATAATATTTGAAGCTACACCATGATCAGGAGATACTCTTAAATACTTTAATCCCAAAGTAACATTAATAGCTTCGTATTTGTAAAGCGTCTTAATAGGTATTAGCACCTGATCGTGATACATTCCAACTATTACGTCATAGTTTTTATATTCTTCAATAAATAAAGAGTCGGAAACTAAAGGCCCCTTAACATTTATCTTCATTCTTTTTAATTTTTTTACCGTGGGAATTATATGTTTTATTTCTTCTGAATCTTTTCGGAGCTCTGCGTTGTGGGGATTAAGACCCAAGATACCTATCCTAGGACTTCGTTTCTTATTTTTCTTATACCATTCATAAATAGTTTTGATTTTATTTACAATTAATGGTCCCGTTAATTTCTTAGAAATATCTTTTATATCTAAATGAGTTGTAATTGGGCATACAGCTAATTTATCACTTTTTATTAACATTACTTCAGAATTGTTTTTTATTTTACACTTAGAAGCTAGATATTCTGTAACACCTATATTTTTCACATTTAAGACATTCTTATTGATAGGACAATTAATCATACCAATAATATCATTAGTTAATGAGAGATTATGTGCAAGATTTAATGAGTTAATAACAAAGTTTTTCAGGTCCTTTTTTTTTATTTTAAAAGTATTTTTAAATTTAAGTTTTACGTCTAATATTTTTAACAAATGAGGCGCAGAATAATCATTTATATTATTAATTTTTACTAAATCAACCGGATATTTTAATATTTTTAATTGTTTTTGTAATAATTCAAAATTTGAAATTACAATAATTTTCTTTCTTAAAGTAGTATTTATTTTTTTCCAACTTTTAAATATAATTTCTGAGTTTATACTTATTGGGTCACCAATAACGATTATAATTTTTTTCATCATTTATATTGAATAAAAGTTCTATTTTTTAGCTTAGATAAGTAACTACGAGAATACAAATTAAATAATTCATTTTTTTTTTTATTAATTAAATTTTGTTTTAATTCTCCAACATTTATTGTGTTAGATAAGATTTCTCTTTTATCTTGTAATTTTAAAATTATTAAACTAGTTTGGTTACTGATAGGTTCTGTGATATCTCCTATTTTTAAATTTTTAATTTTATCAAATATTCTTTTAGAAAGTTGTTTAGAACTAAACCATCCAATATCACCTTTTTCTAATGACGAACTAGAGACACTAAATCTTAGTGCAGTATTTTCAAAACCTTCAAGTAATATGTTCTCTTTTATTTCAGAAAGTTTTTTATTATCATTAAATTTATCCGTCGATAAAATTTCTATTTCAGATAATTTATATTCTTTATATAAAGATTTTTTTTTAATTTCTTGAATTTCTTTTTCTATTTTTTCCTCATTGATTTTAATTTTATTTGAATAAGTATTGTAAATAAGTTTTTGCCATTTTAAATCAGTTTGAGCCTCCGCTATAAACATTTCATAATCCAAATTATTTTTTACAAATTCACTTTTTAAATTCAAACTATTTAAATTTGTTATTGTTTTTAAATAGTTATTAACTTGTCTCTCTTTTATTACATAATCAAACTTTGATAATTCGATTCTTTTCAATCTATTTTGAATAAGTAATTCAAATGACTGTTTTTTAAGATCGTCAATATTTTTTTGTGTCACTGGTTCTTTAGCTAGAAAAAGAGTAGTTAAAATTTTATTTTTGATTTCGAATTCGGTTATTATTTCATTGCCGATCTTAACAATTATATTATTTTTGTTACCATTACTTGAAATTGTCGAGGTATATAAAAATGTTATAGTAAGTAATAAAAAATATAATTTCTTTTTCATCAATATAAAGATGGTGAGTTAAGACTACCAAATTGAGACAAAGTAATTTTAAACATTAGAGAGTTTTCAGGTTCCAACTCTGAATCTTCGTAAAATTCTCTTCTATATACTAAACCAGCTCTCAAGCAATCATTAATATATTCATAACTTAAGTTATAAAACTCAGATGAGTCTGTTACTAAATTTCTTTTTGTCTCAAACGAAAAAATCCCATTATTATTTTTCGTATAATCAATTTTAGTATTTAAATATTTTTGATCACCAATATGTTTATTTTCTTCTAAAAAATTGAAATTTATATTAAACGGGTCAAAATTTAAATCTGCTCCCATTTCATTATAATTAAATTGATTCAAATTTTGATCTATTGCAAAATTATACCTTATATTTAAATTTTCATTTAAATTGTAATTTGCTTTACCTACAAGATCTGATAATTTCTCATCTAAACCAGTCTTAGACGCCATTTTTTTGTTTTCTTTTTCATTAATTATTTGAGCAATAGAAAAATCAAATTCCTTATCATTTTTTCTTATATTATAATCAATACCAATAGTTGTATTTAGTCCTTTTTCAAAATTATTATTATTACTAAGCCTACTCATATTAAATGCTAAATCAGGATTTAATAAAAATCCTTCATCTTCTTTTCTCATACTACCAGGCGAATACCTAATAAGCATCTTTGGTTTTAGTAAATGTAATCCATTTGGTGAATCTTTCCTAAAATTTAATTGACTTAAATAACCTATAGCCCCATGTATTTCAGCTGTAGTATCTTTCTTATATTTATCAATATTTTTAGTTTCATAATTAAGATTTTTAAAATTACCTAAAATTTGACTTGTCAAACCTGTTTGATGATAGATTTTATTTGAAGACCAATTTATATCGTTAACTAAAAAATTTGTAAGTTTATTAGTATCATAATTATGAACTTTATAATTAGTTTGCAAATCAATTAAACCGATTTTTTCGTCGCTAATAATATTTTTGTTTAAAGTTATTTCAGGTAAAATAAATTCATATTTATCATTATAATTTTTATTTAACTTTTCAAAAACCTTTGAATTAAATCCAAAAAACAGATCATCATTAAGATAAGTATATTCAAGAGAATTTTCTAAAATTTCGGTATTATAATCTACTAATTCAGATTTAATTTTATATAACTTTAAATATTTATCATTAGATACTTCTTGTAAATTTAAACTTAGAGAACTTTGCCCTTCAAATAAATCGTCATAATTTTTTACAAATTTTGAAAAAAAATGCGACTTATCTCCAGATTTTTTATTAGAAGTAGTTTTCTTATAACCTTTAGTATATCCAAGATCAGCCATCAAACTGGAATTTTTAAAAACTTGATGGTATTCAGCAGTAAAAATTGGATGCTCAGAATTAAGCAACCTACTATTGATAATAAAATTTTTATCGTCATTCAGAGCCCAAAAATATGGTATTGAGATACTAGATCCTAAATTTTTAGTGTTAGAGAAGGTAGGGGGTAAAAATCCTGATCTTCTGTTAACTGAAGGATCCGGATGTGATAGTTTCGGAAAATAAAAAATCGGTATATTATAAACTTTAAGTAAGGCATTATCGTAAAAGATTGTCTTTTTTTGAGAGTCATGAAGCATTTTAGATGATTGAATGGTCCAAGGAGGACATTTATCATTCTCTCTGTAATCACATAAAGTAAATATACTTTTATCAAAGGAAGTGGTTTTTTGGTTTATATTAACTGTATTAGCAAAAATTCGTGGTTTATTATTTTCATCAATTTTTAAACTTTTGTCGTTTAAAAAAGCTTTAATATCAGTTCCTAAAATCTCTTTCTTTTTCGTATCAACATACACTTGTGAAAATTCATAAGAATTTTCATTAATATCATTTAAAATTATATATCCAATCGATTTTAATAAATTTTTGTTAGCATCATACTCAAAATTGTTCAGATAGATTTTATTATTATCTGGATCTAATACGGTTGTTTTTTTATCCGATTTAATTATTTTTGAATCGTCATTCACTGTTACATCCTCACTAACAATAATATAATTTTCAGGAGTCGTAATTTTAGTTTCACCAAGACTTTTCAAAACTTTAGTTATTTCAGAATATTCAGCGTATTCACTTTCAATTATATTATTCTTATTATCTACAGCCTTAATATTCTTTTTTATTATTATAAATTTGTTTAATTTATTATATTCTGCAAAATCGCTATTAATTATGTAGTCATTATCAGTTTTTATAATGACTTCATTTTCGAAAATAGAAGTGCTTTTATTTTTATCTAAAATTATATTTTTAGACTCTATTAAAATATTTTCTGCTGATAAAACATTATTTATTACTAATAAAAAAATAACTATTATAAATTTATTTTTCATTAATTTGAAAAATTCCTATAAACGTAAATAATGTTAGTATAAATATTGGAGACCATATTGCTAAAATAATAGGAACTCTGTCTGTCTGACCCAATGCAAGAGATAAATCCTTAAAATAGAAAGTTAAAACACATGTTATTAATCCTAAAGCAATAAGTTTAAAATTATTAGACTGAACTAAAGAACTTATTGAGAAGATAGATGCTAAAGCACACATCAAGAATAAAAAAAAAGGTAATGATAACATTGTATGTAAACTTTGATTTAAAAAAGTAAAATTATAACCATTATTTTGAAGCTTTTTAAAATTAAAAACAAGATCTAAAAAAGACAGTGTATCAAAGTTTTTATATAAGCTATCAATTTTTTCTAAATTATATATTGATGTTATTTCGTAATTTTCTAAATTTACCTTTTTTAAAATACCATTATTTATTTTAAAAATCTGGACTTGACTTAATTTCCAATCAAAATCTTTTATATTTACTCTTTTAGCATTTATCTTTTCTATTAAGTCAGATTTTTTATTAAAATGAAAGATTGAAACATCTCTTAAATAGTTATTTTTTGTTTTTTCTGCAGTAATAATCCTATAATAATTACTGAAATTTTCTTTGATCCACAGTCCATTTCTATTAAAAGTTACTAAATGATCAATGTCTTTTGAATAAAGAGATTTTGTTTTTTCATAATATTTTGACATAGATGAAGTTATTGGGTTGGCAATCAAAAGCACCAGCCATCCCAAAAAAAATGAAGTCAAGGCAAAAATTAAGAGTATCTTTATATTTGAATAACCATAAATTTTTAATGTTAATAAATCTTTAGAGTTTCTGATTTTAATCATGTACCAAAGACTCGATATAAAAATGATAAAAGGCAAACCATTTATGATCATACTGGGCATATAAAAACTGGTAAGTATTAAAGGCATAAAAGAATGAGTATTTAAATTTTTAAAAAATTCTATTTCTTCAAATAAGTTAAGTATCATTCCAAAACAGAAAAATATAAAAGTAACTATGAAAAAAGTTTTTAAAAAGTTTTTTAAAAGGTAAACAATTATTATTTTATTCATAAAGTTTTATTTTCTCTTGAAAATTTGAAAATTAAAAAAAAATATAAAAATAAAAAAAAGGCAAATGGAATAAGAATGAAAGAGACCATTAAAAAGTTGTTGATGCCTGTATACCTCACAGATAATTCAGTAAATAATAAAATTAAAAAACTATAAGAGAATACACAAATTTTATTGTAGTAAACTTTTTTTGATTTTATCAGCATTAATCCAGCAATTAAGGTAATAATTGGTATATAAAAAGGGATGACCATCCTTCTACTTAGATTTGGTAAAATTTCTTTTATAAAACCCTCACTGCAAATACTTTCTTTATCCTTTTTCTTAATTAAGCAACTCACTAATTTAAGTGTTGATGTTTCTTGTATTTTTGGATCTTTTATTGTCGTGTTTTTTAAGTAACTTAAATCAATACTTAGTTGTTCGAATTTTATAATCTCATTATCGGAGTTTTTTTTTGATGAAAGTATTTGACCATTAAATAATAACATTCTTTTATTTTCAATAATTCCATTTTCTGCGAATATAGAAGTAGAATTAATCTCTGAAATATTAGATGAAAAATTTTTAAGGTTATTTCCTTTATCATGAATGAAAATATTTTTAATTTCATTATCATTCTTTGCTTCAACAAAAAAAGTAAAGCCTTTAAACGAGTCA
>MDTB01130710.1_pt1 | contig 11307 bp, 11 predicted proteins | sample 811161 | NCBI WGS metagenome assembly MDTB01 (sample SAMN05326650, study PRJNA326480) | marine metagenome | isolation source: seawater | place: Mediterranean Sea | collected 2009
AAAGCATTGTATTCGTTTTCGTTCTTATTAACTTTACCGCCAACAAATGCCCACGTATTTTCATGGCTAGAACCGTTCCGCAACATAAAAAGATAACGTTTAGAATCTTTACTAAAAAATATTGTTCCTACTGATTGGCTTATATTACTAATAACCAGTCTCCCGCTCGGTATTCACCTTCATAACTTTTAACCCATGCGCTTCCTGTCCATCTGTATTGGATAGAAGTGTTTGTGTTAGTTACATAGTGTACACCCGAATCGGTACTACTGTCAAATGATACTGCCCATTTATCACCATCATATTCTATAATATCATTAGTTCCGGCAACTACATCACCCCAAGCATCGGGGCCGTCGCTGTTAGATGCTGATCCAATATCTTGTAAAATTAAATATCTTTGTCCGTATGCCGCTTCATCTAATCCTGCACCCGGAGCAACAGTTAATGGATTTATAATTTTAATAACTGGATTAATATCATTAGATGGTGTTGTATCGCTGTCAACAGTAAACAATAATTTAGTATCATCTGCTGGATGGTATGCAACTGTTCCAACTATTTCACCGCTACCTACAGTTAATCTCACTTGACTTATACCTTCCTGTATCTCACCATATTGATTTATTAATGCTTTCCACACCTGAGGTGTGTCGTCGCCTATACGAGAAACTGGATCGTTTAATGGTGTATATTCAGTATCAACTTTATTAGTTACTGAATCTTCTCTTTCTAAAACTGTTAGTGTATTACCTAATAGTAACACTCCGTAATTCATTGGAGTAAAATGCATACGTGTTCCCATTAATAAATCGCCGTCAATAACACCATCGGCAATACTTCCGCTTTCGTCATATATACTTGCAACAATTTTTTGCACAACGCCAAGTTTCTTAACTTTGGCTGGTGCTGTTATCCAAATTGGAACAGTAAACGTTAAGGTCGCAATATCAATTTGTTCATCAGCACCGACAGGAACCGCTCTATTACTCCATACAGTTTGTGTAAGTTCAATATAACTTAAACTAGTCCAATCTAAATAATTATCAGTACTTTGTATTTCTAGTGCAGGATTAAACAATGCTAACATTTGCTCTAGTAATTGTAATTTTTGATTAGTGTTACTTGTCCATACATCTACATTAATTGTTAGATTATACGGAACAGGCATCATACGTTCTACCGTAAATGCATTACCTGATGTTGTTAAGTATTCGCCTGTGTTGTCATCATATTTACGTTGACGTATGTGCTTTTTATCAACAAACGTTGGTTCTTGCATACGATCTCTTGCATACTCCATAGCCGTTATATAAACACTCATCATTGGACTTGGTATTTGCTTATTCTCACTATTATCACGTATAATATTGCTTACCAGTCTAGTAGCGTCTCCGTATTTCACTGGAACAGTTAACAGCGTAGTTTGCCCATCTCTGTCTTTGCCATACTCAACTTGAAAATTTGAAAACGCTCTTATAAATTGTAATAAGAAACGTCTCATCTGATTGTCATAGAAAAATGTCTGTGGCATTACTTTTTGTTCCTTAATAGTACTTCTAATTCTTTTACTTTAAGCTCTAGTTCTCTAACACGTTTAACACTATCTGCAACGGCCCCGGGCGGCTTAAAGTTATGGACCCATTCGTATGTGTAATCAATTTTTGTTTTGTTAAGTCCATCTTTTAGTTCCAAGACAGCAATTCGTTCTACTACACCAAAGTAAGCCCAAACAGCAACCGCAGTTCCGATTACTAAGCCAATAATGTTTTTAATTGGTATTGCAAGTTCTGTTGTTTCATTTAGTTTAGTAGCCATTATTCATCTGCTTTCGCTGATAGTGCTTGACTTAGTCCTTGTCTTTGGTCAATAATTGTATTATCGTTGTTTGTTGTTTTTGCTGTATTATTAAAGAATCCGTCACGTAGTGTATTACCACTGCCTGGTGTAAGTTTTGATCTAACATCATCTTCAACTTTTATCCAACGATTACCATTAAATCTAAATAATCTATTTGGTAAGAAATCTAAACGCAAGAAATACTCTCCTTCGTTTGCTACTGCCGGAAATGCTGTTCCCATCTCGATTGGAAATCCGTTTGGTGCAAGACCGTCTCCAACTAAGTAGCCTTTATATGGAGATGATTCAAGTGGTGATATTCTCATAGTATCTGAAGTTAGATTAGAGTTATCACATGTGATTGATGTATCATCTGCATTATACCCACTTGGGTCTAGAGGTGCACCGGTTACTGGATCTGCCGGAATAGTATAAAATTTACTAGTATCATATCCGCTTTCGGGTACTTCTTTCTCAGCCTGAGCAACAACCTTATTTGTAACTTCAAGTTCTTGTTTGTATGTACTAAGCAAGTCTCGTAAAGTAGCACCAGTGCTTTCTCCAGTGCTTTCATTAATTTCGATTGTATCAAGGATGTCTCTGTATTCTTGGCTATCAATTAGTGGTGTGCATTTTACTCGCCATAAGTGAGGCCACCATGACGGACTATATCCTTCTGTAGGTCTTGTTCCTTCTTGTACTACGTAATACCTTTTTAACGCAACCTCTAATGTTGTATCTAAAGAGTTGTAATCTCGTAGGTGTGGCAGTTCTAACACATCGCCGCTCATTAAACTACGACCTAATATAGCATTCATATCTGCTAAATGGAATGTAATAAACACCGTATCGTTTTGTAAGAACAATCCAAACTGACTTAGATCAAAGTCCGTATCAGCGACATTGTATAACCCTCGAAGGTTGTATATATCTTGTGCATACTTTCTATCTCTATTCTCAAGGAATAGAAAATCTTGGATAGCAAGAGGATCATCCTCTGTATAATTAGGCTGACTTAAATCACCACTAGACCCCTGATCTAGTATACCTAGGTACTTATGTACATGAATTCCCGTACCGCCAACAGTAAACATTTCTTTGATATTTTTATCAAAAAACTTAAAGTCGTTGGTGTGAGCACCCTCTTTCCACATTGATATTCTTGGCATAACGATTCCTTACTACGTATTTATTGGTTGACAAAGTTTATATAGATGCTATTATATACGAGTAACTTAACAAAAGGAGAGGTGCATATGTCATCCAAAATCGTTATTAAAGCAATGCCAGACAACAAAGGGCGTCGCGAAAAGTTATACAAAGTCGTAAAACTAGTCAATTATGATAGCATTGGCTTAGTTGACGCTATTTTCACCGAAAATCAAGTCGAACAGTTGCTTCAAACCTTCAATAAGAGGGTGTCATACGAGATATTAAGTGCGTAACCGTGTCTAATATCATCGATTTTCACACTCGAAAACCCATTCCTATAAGTACCCTACAGAGGGAATGGGTTGAAACAGTAGCCAATGAGGCTATTGATAACTTAGACATTGCTGACATTATGAGCCTTATACAAGGCATGGAGGATTTCTATGGCGATCAAAGCCAAGACTAGAAAGCGTAAACCTACTAAGAGACGAATTAAAACTGGCGCTGGTGCTATCCGAACTGATAAGGGATGGACCGTCTTTGGAAGGCTATTCCACACAGATGTTGATTCTAAAGACTCAGAAGCCATTGTTAAGTCGTATGTAAGAAAAACGTTTAACAAAGCAGATGCACAGGCTATTCTTAAGACCCCAACTCATAATTGGAGCTCTAATCATATTGCGGCTTATTGTTATTGGACAGAGAACTATTCAGATATTGAATTACCTACTGAACCGTTTGGTCCATGTGCAGGTGCAGAAAACGATAAAGATGCATACAAGAAAGCAGTTGACTGGATGGCAAACAGGTTTGATGACCTAATTGAAAAAGGTAAGGGCATTGTTAACGAAATAAAAGAAGAAGAGGAACGCACTAAGAATTTATACAAGCCTAGTATACAAGACCGTATGGCAGAACAACTATCTGAAATCATTGGCGAGTTTGAAGTTATCTGCGACAATCATATTATTCTTAGAAATACAAAAGAAGATCCTAAGTTTTTTGATTGGCTTAAAGGTAATAGCGTTGCCCAAGCACACATTAGCAAGATTAAATCTTTCTATGTTCCTATACAAGCAGAATTTAAAGAGTTGCTTAACAAAGATTGTCACCCAGACCTTAAAGAAGGTTACGATCATCTTTCAAAGAAACAAATTAATCATACTATTAAATTCTTTGATAATATGTTTAGTGACTTAGATGCTTATGCTAATCTAAAGAAAGCAACTCGTAAGATCCGTACAAAAAAAGCACCAAGCAAGGATAAACTAATTGCAAAACTTAAATTTAAGCAGTCTAACTCGGAATATAAGATTGCAAGCGTAAATCCGTTAGACATACTAGAAGCAACAGAGTTGTGGGTGTTTAATACTAAAAATCGTAAACTAGGCAAGTACGTTGCTGATGATCACCAAATACTTTCAGTTAAAGGTACTACACTAGTAGGATTTAGCGAGAGAGATAGTGTACAAAAGACATTACGTAAACCTGTAGAAAAACTACAAGAGTTTAATAAGGCTGGCAAAGTAGCATTGCGTAAATTTATGGACGATATTAAGGCAACCGAGACAAAACTTAACGGAAGGCTAAATGAACACACTGTTCTACTGAAGGTTTCTAAATAAATACTGTATAAGGAAACTATCATGGCTGTAGACGTTACAACTCTAAAAAACGATATCAAGGATTATATATACCTTCGCTTGGGTGGTGATATGGTTGATGTTGAACTTGACCCTGCTCATTATACAAACTGTATAGATCAGTCACTTCGCCGATACCGACAACGTGCTGGAAACAGTGTTGAGAGTAGTTATATATTTGTTAATATTGTAAAAGAACAGCAAGAATATGTACTACCAGACGAAGTACAAGAAGTACGTCAAGTATTTCGTCGTAGTGTTGGTAGTGGTAGTAGTGACACAGGTGCACAGTTCGAACCATTTGAAGCGGCGTTTGTAAACACATATTTGCTTCAAGCAGGTAGAGTTGGCGGACAAGCAACATATGAATTATACTACCAGTACCAAGAATTAAGTGCAAGATTGTTTGGTGGTTTTGTTAACTTTGAATGGAACCCTGTTACTAAAACAGTAACACTACTACGAAAATTTGAGGATAGCGGCGAAGATGTTGCTCTTTGGGTTTATAATATTAAACCTGACGTAACTATATTACAAGATAGACAAGCACAACCATGGGTACAAGATTATAGTTTAGCATTGGCTAAGTTTACATTAGGTGAAGCACGTAGTAAATTCTCAACTATTGCAGGCCCACAAGGCGGCACTAGTTTAAATGGTGATACACTTAAAGCAGAAGCACAATCTGAACTTCAAGTGTTAGATGAGGAACTTAAAAATTACGTTGATGGCTCTGATCCGCTATCATTTATTATTGGATAATTACAAAAACTCTGTTATAATATATACATGATTATAGGATTAATAGGACTTATAGGTTCGGGCAAAGGTACTGTTGGCGACATGCTAATAGACAAAGGCTTTCGTAGTGAAAGTTTTGCTAATAGTTTAAAAGATGCTACTGCTTCTATATTTGGATGGGACAGGGCAATGCTCGAAGGCGATACTGACAAAAGTAGAGCACAACGAGAAACAATCGATGAATGGTGGTCTAAACGACTAAACATTCCAAATTTTACTCCTCGGCTAGCATTGCAACTATTAGGTACAGATGTATTTAGAAATAATTTTCACCAAGATACTTGGATACTAAGTTTAGAAAAACGTCTAAGTAGAATAGAGAATAATGTTGTAGTAACTGATGCTAGATTTCCAAACGAAGTTGCAATGATACGCAGAGCAGGCGGCAAAGTAGTAAGAGTTAAAAGAGGCGAAGATCCGGATTGGTTTGAAATTGCAAAACATAATGTTGATGCTATGCCACATTCACACCCTGAGATTCATGCTAGTGAATACATGTGGGCAAGTACTGTTCCAGATTATCTAATTACTAATGAAGGAACTATCGACGACCTTTATATAGTAGTTAAAGATCTGCTTGAAGATCTCCAGTCCGCCAGCCAGTAACACTTAGTTCGTAATTACAATTTAAACAAACGGTTTTGAGATTGTTGTAACTAATATTACTTTTATTATTGTCTAGATAGTATACTGTTAATTGCTTAGGACGTGCGGCTTTAAATCCGCATTTTTCGCAACCTCGTTTCATTTTATATCCTGAAATTTTCCATAGTGGATCTTTGTGAGGTTTTTGATTTCGTTTCTTACGACTACACGTATCACATAATTTTCTGTAATATATTTTATCTCCGAGGTAATAATTTATTGCTCGAGGATTAACTTCACATTTATCACATAAAGGGCGCATACAGGTATTTATATTGCGGACCTTTAAAGGTACCATGTAAATACAGCGTAAAATACAATTATTCGATAAATACTTTTAATAAAATTCTTATGTTGAAGGAAGATAAATCATGGCACTAACATCCCCAGGTGTACAAGTTACAGTAACTGACGAAAGTCAATATGCTCCGGCACCAACCGGAACCGTAGCAACATTTATTGTTGCCTCCGGACAAGATAAAAAACAAGGTGGTAGCACAACTGCTACGGCTACAGGTACTACGTTGGCTAACGCAGGCAAAACTTACCTATTAAGTAGTCAACGTGAGTTAACACAAACCTTTGGTAATCCAAAGTTTTATACAACTACTGCCGGAACACCAATTAATGGATACGAAAATAATGAATATGGTTTGATGGCCGCATACAGTTTCTTAGGTGTAAGCAATAGGGCTTATGTTACAAGAGCAGATATTAACGTAGACGAATTGGTTTCAAACCAAAGTCGTCCAACAGGTAATCCAACAGCAAATACAGTTTGGTGGGATGCAGGCACAGATAGCCGTTGGGGAATCTTTGAATGGAATAAAAGTACTGGTGCATTTACAAATAAAATTCCAACTGTTATTACTTCAACAAGCGACTTAGACAGTGGGGTACCATTAACAAGCATTGGCGCTATTGGCGACTATGCTGTTGTAATGACAAACGTAAAGAATCCAGTATACTATAAGAACCGCAGTAACGCATGGGTACTAGTAGGTAGTGCAAGTTGGCAAATTGCGTGGCCAACTATCTCTGGAACTATTGCAAGTCCGACACTTGTAAATAATAATACTATTGTTCTTAATGGTACAACTGTTACACTTAGCGGAACAACAGTAGCACAACTTGCATCTAGTATTAATAGTGCAAGTATTACTGGTGTTACAGCCGCGGCAATAGATAATAAAATTGAAATTTATGCAAATAGTACAGCCCAAAGCGATGGTTCAACTACAGATGGTAAGATTATACTTGCTAATGGTAGTGGAACAATTCTTACAGTAGCAGGCTTAACAGCAGGTACATATGCAAGACCATTAATCCAGCAGAGCGCACACTATACAGTTCCTGAATGGAAGACTAGCGACACAGTTCCTCGTCCTAATGGAAGTATTTGGGTTAAAACTACCCAATTTAACTTAGGTTCAAGACCAGACATTAGCGTTTACAGTTCTTCAAATGGAGTGTTTGAATCACAAACATTAACAGGAACAAGTATTTTTGAAAATGATCAAACAGTTCTTAAAGAAACTGATACCACTGGCGGTAAAGCGATTGAAGCAGGAAAGTATTATGTACAGTTTGACGTTGACGAAGATGATACAGTAACTTATAAATTATATAAACGTCATGCAACAGGCGCATTAGAAGTAACAGGCAATGTTACAACTGCTTCGCTAACAGCAACTAATACGTTTACTATTAGTGCAAGCGCCGCAGGTAGCACAACAATGTCAACTGCCGCAACAGTAACACTAAGTGGCACTACACTAACAACTTTAGCAAGTGACATTAATGCCGCTAACGTTTCAAACGTTACGGCAAGTATTAGTACTACTGGTGCAATAGTTATTAAGCATTCATTGGGTGGTGTTATTATCCTTAAAGAAACATCCGGTACACCATTAACCACAGCAGGCATTGTAACGGGGATTACTACCGGACAAGTACGTGCAGGTAATAGCAGTGATTTAATTTTAAGTAACTGGGTTGCGCCAACTTATACAGCAAGTACAACCCAACCAAGTGCAGATCCTGCAGACAACACTTATTGGTATAATGATGCTCTTGAAGCAGACATTATGATTCATAATGGTACAACATGGCAAGGCTATCAGAACTTAGGTAGTGATGCACGTGGATTTACACTAACTGCTACAGACCCAGACGGTGTTATTTTTAGCACTACAGAGCCAACATTGCAGAGTGATAGTACAGCATTGGTTGTTGGTGATCTTTGGATTGACTCAAGTGATTTAGAGAATTATCCAAAACTGTATCGTTACGAAACAGTATCCGGCGAAAACAAATGGGTACTAATTGATAACGCAGATCAAACTACAGAAAATGGTATTCTGTTTGCTGATGCACGTTTTATGGCCAGCACAACATTAGATGTTGTTACAGGAACAATCCCAACAACTAAAGCATTACTAACAAGTGATGTTGTTGATATTGACCGTCCGGACCCATCAATTTATCCAAAAGGTATGTTACTTTTTAACACGAGACGTAGTTCACAAAATGTTATGAAGTTCCGTAGCAATTACTTTAGTCGTACAAACTTCTCAGACACTACACTTTATCCAACACTTCCAACAGAGAAGGATGCATGGGTAACATCAAGTGGCAATAAAAACGACGGTAGTCCTTACATGAATCGTAAGGCAGTCCGACGTGCTGTTGTAGCCGCAATGAAGGCGGCCATTGATAACAGTTCAGAGTTGCGCGAAGACTCACGTAACTTTAATGTTATTACAGCACCTGGTTATCCAGAGCTAATCTCTAATATGGTTTCTCTAAATAATGACCGCAACGGAACAGCATTTGTTTTAGGCGACTCTCCAATGAGGCTTGCACCAAATGGTACTGACATTACAGCATGGGCAACTAACACTGCCGCGGCATCAGATAACGGTGACGATGGACTTGTTACTAGTGATGCGTACATGGCAGTATTTTATCCATCAGGACAAACAAATGACTTATCAGGGAATAGTATTGTTGTACCACCAAGTCATATGATGGCCCGTGTGTTAAGTAGGAATGACGACCAAGCATTTGAATGGTTTGCTCCTGCAGGTACACGTCGAGGTGCTGTAGACAACGTTTCAAGTCTAGGGTATATTAAAGCATCAACAGGTGAATTTGCAACTGACAATATTAGAGAATCAATACGTGATACATTGTATGCTAACAAGGTTAATCCAATAGCATTCTTCCATGGACAAGGTATTCTTAACTATGGTAATAAGACACGGGCAACTACGCCTAGCGCATTGGATCGTATTAACGTAGCAAGGCTTGTTTCGTTCTTACGCAAGAGTGTTAAAGACACCGCATTGTCTTATGTATTTGAGCCAAACGACAAAATTACACGTGACGAACTTAAAGAGAACATTGAAAGTACAATGAACGATCTAGTTGCAAAGCGTGGTATTTACGATTACCTAGTTGTTTGTGATGAGACAAATAATACAAACTCTAGAATTGATCGCAACGAACTATATGTTGATATTGCTATTGAGCCCACAAAGGCAGCGGAATTCATCTACATTCCAATTAGACTTAAGAACACAGGTGAAATTGCTAGTGGTAACATATCAGCCGCTGAGTCTGTTTAACTAACAAATAATATGGGGGGTTAACTAGAAAGCCCCCCATTTTTTGTGACCAACGACAGATAAATACTATTAACAATTATATAGGAGCAAGACGAAATGTCAGTTTCATCACTTACTAAATTTACTGTTCCAGTCGACAGTGATCAATCAGCAAGCTCACAAGGCTTGTTAATGCCCAAACTAAAATATCGCTTTAGGGCGATGTTTGAGAACTTTGGCGTTTCAACACCACGTACAGAATTAACAAAACAAGTAATAGATATTACTCGTCCTTCTGTTACATTTGACGAAATGGAAGTTCCAGTTTACAACTCAAAAGTATTCTTAATTGGTAAGCATACTTGGGAGGCTGTAACAATTAACCTACGTGACGATGTAAACGGTGGCGTTACACGTTTAGTTGGTGAACAACTTCAAAAGCAATTCGATTTCCTCGAGCAAGCAAGTGCAAGTTCAGGCATCGACTACAAGTTTATTACACGTTTTGAAATGCTCGACGGCGGCAACGGCGCAAGCACACCTAACGTGTTAGAGACATGGGAACTATACGGTTGCTTTGTACAGAATGTTAACTACGGTGACTTGAACTATGCATCAAGTGAACCAGCAACAGTTGCATTATCAATTAGATTTGATAACGCAGTACAGACACCAATTGGTGACGGTGTTGGCGCATCAGTAGCGAGGACAGTTGGCTCAGTAGTAACAGGCTAGGAGGTTAACCTCGTATGACTAGCGTTAACAGTTTACTAAACGCATTGCAAAAAGGCGACAATGTGCGGGACTATAAACATGCGGCCCGCACATTTGTTGATAATGGATACGAGTTACAACCTCGTTATTCAAACCTTTTTCATGTGGTTTTTAGTTTTACTCCAGATGCCGCACAACTTTTTTCGGGTATAGATAAATTAGAAATACCGTTATTGGTAAAGACTATTGACTTACCAAGTTTTAGTATTGATGTTCAAACACACAACCAATACAACAGACAAGTCCAAACTCACCACAAGATTAATTACAACCCAATTAACATCGCATTCCATGATGATAACAAAGATTTGATACGTCAACTTTGGAATAATTATTATCAATTTTATTTTAGCGATAGTCACTATGCAAGTGGCGGTGCTCAATATACTACAAATGATAGATACGGATTTAGGCCCGGAGAACAATGGGGCCTAAACTCTGGACGACAACGGTTCTTTAAAGATATTAAAATCTATAGTATGTTGCAGAAACGATTTGCAGAATACACATTAATTAATCCAATGATTAGTTCCTTCGGTCATGATAATCATTCATATGCAAACGGGTCACTAATGCAACACACAATGCAAATGACTTATGAAACAGTTAAGTATGCAACAGGATTTGTTAATAATATTAACCCACGCGGATTTGGTGAGATACATTACGATACCACACCAAGCCCAATTGGAATACATGGAGATGGCGGCAAAAATTCAGTATTCTTTGCTGGCGGTATATTAGATGCCGCAAATACAATAGCAAATGATTTGTTTAGTGGAAACGTCTTAGGCGCTATTGTTAAAGGCGGTATATTGTTTAATAACACAAGAGATGTTGACTTT
>MDTB01158923.1_pt1 | contig 11307 bp, 9 predicted proteins | sample 811161 | NCBI WGS metagenome assembly MDTB01 (sample SAMN05326650, study PRJNA326480) | marine metagenome | isolation source: seawater | place: Mediterranean Sea | collected 2009
AGCAGGAATGGGAGCTCATTCTTATACAAAGGGTACCGCTACTGACGGTTCAGAAGAAGCAGCTAAATATCAGAAGTAGTCTAATCGTTTTAATCAGAGATGAAGTTTTTAATTTTATCTCTGATTAGTTTTTAATAAATTTATGAAATTCTCTTATTGGAAATCTAATTTAATTATCTTGTCATCTCTTTTAGTAATTTGGTTCATAGTATCTTTTGGTTTCGGAATAATTTGGTCAGATGACTTAGATAATTTCAGAATTGGTGGATTCAAATTAGGTTTTTGGTTTTCTCAGCAAGGAAGTATTTATTTTTTTGTTCTAATAATATTTTTATACGTATATTTAATGAACAAGCTCGAAAAAAAATTCTTCTCTGATTCAAAAAAGTTAGATTCTAAAGATAAAAATTAATGGAATTAAAAACGCTTACTTATTTATTCGTTGGAATTTCTTTTGCAATTTATATAGGAATTGCAATTTGGTCACGAGCAAGGTCAACTAATGATTTTTACATTGCAGGTAAAGGCGTTAACCCAATAGCTAATGGCATGGCAACAGCTGCAGATTGGATGTCAGCAGCTTCATTTATTTCAATGGCTGGCTTAATAGCATTTTTAGGAAAAGACGGATCAGTTTATTTGATGGGCTGGACTGGAGGATACGTTTTATTAGCATTGTTACTAGCACCATACTTAAGGAAATTTGGAAAATATACTGTACCTGATTTTATAGGTACTAGATATTACTCAAAGGCAGCTAGATTGGTTGCAATAGTTTGTTTAATATTTATTTCTTTTACATACGTAGCTGGTCAAATGAGAGGAGTGGGTATTGTATTCTCAAGATTTCTTGAGGTTGATATTAATACTGGCGTAATTATAGGTATGTTAATAGTTTTCTTTTATGCAGTTTTAGGCGGTATGAAGGGCATAACATATACACAAGTAGCTCAATATTGTGTTCTTATCTTTGCATACATGGTTCCTGCTATATTCATATCTCTAATGATCACAAATAACCCAATTCCACAACTGGGGTTCGGTGATAAAATAGCAGGGTCTTCGGTATATTTATTAGATAAATTAGATCAACTGTCATTAGAATTAGGATTTAATGCTTACACAGATAATAATAAGAGTAATATAGATATATTTTTTATTACCGCTGCTTTAATGTTTGGAACCGCAGGCCTCCCCCATGTTATTGTTAGATTTTTTACAGTTCCCAAGGTAAGTGATGCTAGAAAATCAGCAGGATATGCATTAGTTTTTATAGCACTCCTTTATACAACAGCTCCAGCAGTCGCAGCTTTCGCAAAAATAAACTTTATTGATTCAGTTCAAGAGGTTGAATATAAAAATGCTCCAGAATGGTTTAAGAACTGGGAAGAAATAGGCCTAATAGCATGGAAGGATAAAAATAATGACGGAATAATAAACTATTCAAAAGGTAATGCTCTAGATGGGATTAAGCCTAAATACATAGATAAAGAAGGCACACATGGCGAAAGATTGACTTCAAATAATCCAAATACCACAAATTCAAATGAGGTTTACATAGACAATGACATTATGGTTCTTGCAAATCCTGAAATCGCACAGTTACCTAATTGGGTTATTGCCTTAGTTGCTGCTGGAGCTCTAGCAGCAGCCTTGTCAACAGCTGCAGGACTCTTACTAGTTATTTCAGCATCAATATCACATGATCTAATGAAAAAGATTTTGATGCCAAAAATTACAGAAAAACAAGAGTTACTTTTTGCTAGATGCGCAGCAGCTGTTGCAATTTTTATTGCAGGCCTGTTTGGGATTTATCCGCCTGGCTTTGTTGCTCAAGTTGTAGCATTTGCTTTTGGATTAGCAGCCTCCACCATTTTCCCTGCATTATTTCTTGGTATTTTTTACAAAGGGTTAAATAAAGAAGGCGCAATTGCAGGAATGATCTCAGGGCTCGTCGCAACATCATCCTATATAATTTATTTTAAATTTTTTAATTCTCAACTTAATACTGCTGAAAATTGGTTTCTGGGTATATCACCAGAAGGATTCGGCTTTTTTGGAATGATTATAAATTTTTGTGTTGCATTAATTGTTACAAATTTTTATAGTAAGCCTCCTAAGGAAATCTATCAGATGATAGATAATATAAGACAACCATAAATATGAAGAAAACAGTTGCTGTAATTGGTTCTAGTGGGGCGATTGGAAATTCAATATCAGAAAATCTTGTCAATAATGATTTAATAGATGTTGTTTATAAGTTCTCAAGAACAAATGTAAATAAAGATACAGAAAGAATTAAAAATATCACAATTGATATTGAGAAAGAAGATTCAATAAAAAGTGCAGTAGAAAAATTACCCAAAGACACCAAGTTTGATTTAATTTTTGTAGCAACAGGCATATTGCATAATGATGACGATATATTTCCAGAAAAGAGTATTAGGGATATCAATGCAGAAAGACTTAAAAAAGTTCTTTTAGTGAATACTATTGGACCAACTTTAGTTGGTAAATATTTCATACCTTTCCTTAAAAAAGATATAAGAAGTACATTCGCGTTCTTAAGTGCCAGAGTCGGAAGCATTACTGATAACAATCTTGGAGGATGGTACTCATACAGATCAAGCAAGACAGCTCTTAATCAGATCATTAAAAATTTTAGCATAGAAATAAAAAGGTCAAATCCAAATGCTATTTTTGTTGGCTTACAGCCTGGTACTGTTAAAAGTTTTTTAAGCAAACCATTTGAAAAAAATGTTAAGGCAGATAAGCTCTTTACACCAGATTACAGTGCAAAGAAACTTCTTAAAGTAATAGATAATTTAGAAAGCAAGGATAGCGGTAAAATTTTTGCTTGGGATGGAGAAGAAATTCTTCCATAAAAAAACCCAGCTTAATGCTGGGTTTTTATGAATAAAATAAAATTATTCTGAGTCGCTAACAGCTGCTACATAAATAGCTAAACCAAACGCGATTTTGTTTACAAAATCAGCAAGGTTATAAATTAAGTTAGCATTAGCTAGATCAGCACCGTCTCCCATGGTCATCCAATATCCAATAGGATAAATAGCCCAACCAAAAGTAACAATTAATCTAATAGTACTAAAAGCACTTTGTGCTGCTGCATTACCACTTGAAGCATTAAGTTGTCCAGCTTCGCCAGAGAACACTTCATAGATAATGTACAACCATGCTAATGTTGCTATTGCACCACAAACCATTGCATTAGATCCAGTTTCTCCCATGAAACCACCAACAAGCATAACTAAAGATGCTCCAAGTAATTTCCAGAAAAGACTTGAACTTACATTTGTACATACTTTAAGTATTAAGTAGAACTCAATAATTTGAAGCGGCACAGTAATAAGCCAATCAATATATCTATATACAGTTGGAGATTCGCCAGTTTCAACCCAAACGCCTCTCATATATAGATAATGCCAAAACGCAATACCAGTAACTAAACCAGCAACTGATAGTGAAGTTTTCCATTTGCCATGAACTCTGTCTCTTTCAACAAAGAAAAATACAGTTGCAGCAAGCATAGCAGCAGTAACTAACCAGAAGGTAATTCCTGTTGTATCACTTGTTGACAAATCAGCAGCAAATGCAGGCAGTGTAAGCACACCAGCCATTGTTAATAAAAATTTCATATATAACTCCTTATAAGTAAGTAGGAGTAAAAATTACTCCCCCCCGTAATATACAAGTGCATATCATACAAAAATCTGAAAAATGTATCAAATTTCAGTTTCATAGGAATAATAATCTTTATTAATAATTTTGATTAAATAATAATTTTTAGTATGATTCTAGATTATGAAAGTTGCTATATATCCAGGATCTTTTGATCCAATAACATTTGGACACATGGATATTATTGATAGGGCATGCGGTCTTTTTGATAAAATTGTAATAGCAATTGCTAAAAATGATGCAAAGAATCCACTATTTAGTCTTGAAGACAGAATAAAGCTTGCTAATTCAATTTATAAAGAAAACTCTCAGGTTGAAGTGGTTGGGTTTCCTAGACAGCTAACTGTAGATATTGCCAAAGAACAAAACGCTTGCGCAATTATAAGAGGACTTCGAGCTGTTTCTGATTTTGAGTATGAATTTCAACTAGCTACAATGAATAGGTCACTTGCCCCAGATATTGAAAGTATTTTTCTTACGCCAAAAGAGAGTCTAATATATGTTTCTTCAAGTCTTATAAAAGAAATATGCGATCTAAAAGGAGACATTAGCAAGTTTGTTCATCCTTCTGTAGAGAAAGCTCTCAAGGCTAAACTAGCTTCTTAAGATTGGCATTTATTACATAAAAAAGTGGCTCGCTGACCTATAACAGTTTTAACTATTTTTTCATTACAAATATTACAGGCCTTACAATCTCTTCCATAAACATTTAACTTGAGACTAAAATATCCTTTGTTTCCGTCTGCAGAATAAAAGTCTTTAATTGTTGTACCGCCCATCTTAATAGCATATTTTAAAATTGACTTTATTGATTTAACCAGCTCATCACACTCATTAATTGAAATATCTTTAGAAAGCCTCATTGGGTTGATTTTAGCTATAAATAAACTCTCTGATGCATATATATTTCCGACACCAACGACATATTTTTGGTCCATTATTAATTTTTTAATACACAAGTTACTATTTTCACAAATATTTTTTAGGTAAAACTTATTGAAAGCTCTTGATAATGGCTCAACACCCAGGTTTTTGATTAATCTATGTTTCTGAGGATTTTTAGATAAATGAATTGAGCCAAATCTTCTGACGTCATTAAATACTATTTTCTCATTTTTAAAAACTAGTTCAGCATGATCATGTTTTTTAAAGTAATTGTCGGCATTATTTTGTATTCTTAATTTACCTGACATCCCTAGATGTATCATCAGACAATTATCATCCAAATATATAAGAATATATTTTGCACGCCTAGTAATCTTAACTACGAGTTTTCTTTTAGTTAAGCTTTGAACCTTTGTTTCAACTTTCCATCTAAGGTTCCTATTATGAACAATGATTTCTTCAAGAATATGATTTTCAAATTTATCAATTGCTCTAACGGTTGTTTCAACCTCAGGCAGCTCAGGCATAATTTATTTTAGAAGATTATTTATATCAACAATATCACTTGGGCTTATTGTTCCTGCTGCTAAGGCTAGTCTCAGATTAGCGAGAATGTAGTCATACTTTGCATTTGCAAGATTTTTTTCAGCACTGTAAAGATTTTTTTCAGCTTGAAGAAGATCAACAACGTTTCTCGTACCAACCTTATAACCAACTTGAGTAGCTTCTAAGGCGCTTGTTGCTGAAATAACCGCTTGCTTTTGAGCAGTAACATTAGCTACTAAGGTTACAACATTTGAGAATTGTGATCTAACCTCTTGTATAACTCTTCTTTCAGCAAATAAAGTATTTTCGTCTGCTTGATTATATTGAGAGTACGCCTGTTTCCTTCTTGAGTTAACAGCACCGCCTTGAAAGATTGGAATACTCATTTGAATTGCATAATTTCTTCTTCCAGTAACCGCAGGAACAGGTATACCCTGACCATTGATTTCAAACCCTTCATAATTAAACTGATTTGTTTCAGATTCTGATGCGGATCCTACAATATCGATTTTTGGAAGATGATTAGAAGCAGCGTTTCTTGCATTATTTTTGGCTGCATCTTTTCTAAGATATGAAGCTTTTAATTGGTAGTTATTTTTTAAAGCTAATTCAACCCATTCTTCTTTTGAATTTGGATATGGGGATGAAACATTTAACTCCTCTCCTAATTCATCTAATGAAAAAATTTCTCTTCCAATTAGTGCATTTAAGGCCTCTCTCGCAGAAAATAAATTACCTTCTATATTTATTCTAGAAGCCTTACTTAAATCATATGCAAGCTGAGCTTCTTGAACTCCGGTTATGGCTGATAAACCAACTTCATATCTTTGTTGAGCTTGATCTAATTGTTTCTTTATTGCTTTTTCTTCAGATATAGCAGCATTTAAATTATCTATTGCTCTTAATACTCCAAAATATAACTCAGCTGTTCTTAATAAAAGATTCTGTTGCTCATATGCAAAATCTGCTTCTGCAGCATTTGTAAGCGATTTTGATCTTTTAAAATTGAACCAGGTATCTAGCCGAAATAATGGTTGAGTAACTCTAGCTGATTTTGAAAATGAATTATATTCTTGTTGCAAAACGTCATTTTGATAATACTCATTCCAGTTAGTTGACCCACTCAGGGTTATGCTTGGAAGAAGGGCGGCTCTACCTTGAACAACAATCTGTTTATCTGCAAGATATGAATATTCTGCAGACTTGTATGTTGGATCATTCTCTAATGCTTCATTATATATCTCAAGAATATTTTCAGAAGATAAGGGCGAACAGGAAATAAGAATCACAAGAAATTTTTTGTAAAAATTAATTTTCATAAATATATTCTAACCCATTTAATGTGTGCAGTGTAAACATTATAGTATTCGCATAAGATTATAATATACATGAGACTATAAATTTGTTTAAAAAGCTTAAAATAATACATCTTTACTTAATTGTTTAGAGTAGAATAAATATGATATTAAGAAATTTTTATGAAAAACTATCTTAAAAAATATTTTTATAGATTAATTCATAAGGCAAATTAAATTGGCCAAGAATACATACGACTCAAAAGCAATAGAAGTTCTTTCTGGTTTAGATCCTGTTAAGAAAAGGCCTGGCATGTATACAGATACGTCATGTCCAAATCATTTAATACAAGAAGTCCTTGATAACTCAGTCGATGAGGCCATTGCTGGCCATTGCACAAATATAAAGATAAAAATTGAAAAAGATGGCTGCATAAAAGTAAGCGATGATGGAAGAGGCATGCCTGTTGATATTCATCCTGAGCATAAGGTAAGCGGAGTTGAATTAATTTTATGCAAATTACATGCGGGTGCTAAGTTTTCTGGTGATGAGTATAGTTTTTCTGGAGGACTGCATGGTGTAGGCGTATCAGTTGTAAATGCTTTATCGGATTCTTTACAAGTTAATATAAAAAGAGATTCCAAAGAGTATAAGATGCATTTTAATAATGGAGATAAGATAAGTGAATTAGAAGCTGTTGGAGATGTTGGAGTTAGGAATAGTGGAACTTCAATAAAGTTTAAACCAAATAAAAAATATTTTGAGTCGGATCAGATTGATTTGAAAAAACTTAAGCATCTTTTAAAAGCTAAAGCAGTTTTGTGTCCTGGATTAACAATAAATTTTCATCATGAAAGAAAGAAAGAAAAAATTAAATGGTTTTATGAAGATGGTTTAAAAAGTTATCTAGAAGATGCTTCAAAGGATATAGATTTAATTCTTGAAGAGTCAATATTATCTTCAAAACATTCGAAAGAACAAGAGGTAGAATTTGTAATTAATTGGTCAAACAAACCTCCAAAAAATAAACTTAATGAAACTTATGTAAACTTAATTCCTACCGCGCTAGGTGGATCTCATTTAAATGGATTTAAGTCTGGTCTTTTAGAGGCTTTAAAAGAGTTTTGTGATTATAGAAGTCTTCTACCTAAAGGTCTTAAACTTAATGCAGAAGATGTTATAACAAACGCTATATTTGTTGTTTCTTCAAAAATGCAAAATCCTCAATTTGCTGGACAAACAAAAGAAAGACTAGATTCAAAAGACCATATGTCATTTGTAAGCAGCTCAACCAAAGATATTTTAAGCATTTGGTTTAATAAGCACACAGAAGAGGGAGAGAAGATAGCTGAACTTGCAATTACTTCTGCTCAAGCAAGAGCAAAAGCTTCAAGCACTGTTGAAAGAAAGAAAACTTTTAAAGGGCCAGCATTACCAGGAAAATTGTCAGATTGTAATAGTGAAGATTTAAATGAAACAGAATTATTTTTGGTGGAGGGTGATTCAGCTGGAGGATCAGCTAAGCAAGCAAGAGAAAGATCTTTTCAAGCAATAATGCCACTTAGAGGAAAAATACTTAACACATGGGATTTAGAAAGTGATGAGATTATTAAATCTCAAGAAATAAAAAATCTTTCTACTGCTATCGGCGTTTTACCTGGAAACTCCGATATTGCTTCACTGAGATATGGAAAAATATGCATTCTTGCTGATGCAGATTCAGATGGCCTGCATATAGCTACATTACTTTGCGCATTATTTTTAAGGCACTTTAGAAGTCTTGTTCAGGAAGGAAGAATTTTTATAGCAATGCCTCCTTTATATAGAATAGATTGTGGAAAAGAAGTTTTATATGCTTTAGATGAAACTCAAAAAGACAAGGTTGTGAAAGACTTCAAAATTAGAAAAGGTAAACCAAAAATCAATATCCAAAGATTTAAAGGTTTGGGTGAGATGAATCCCTCCCAATTAAGAGAGACCGTCATGGATCCCCAAACCAGACAGCTTGTGAGGTTATCAATATCCGCTACAGATAATGCAAATGCGATGATGGACCTTCTTCTGTCAAAGAAGAATGCATCAGCAAGAAAAGAATGGCTTGAGAAGAAAGGCTCATTAGTGAGGGTTTAAAAATGGCAAAAGATCCAATAACTTCAATAAGTCTCAAGAAATATGCTGAAGAGTCTTATCTTAATTATGCCATGTATGTAATTCTTGATCGCGCGCTTCCAAATATTGGAGACGGATTAAAGCCAGTGCAAAGAAGAATCTTATATGCAATGTCTGAATTAGGTTTGGATGCCTCTTCAAAATATAAGAAATCTGCAAGAACGGTTGGAGATGTAATTGGAAAATTTCATCCTCATGGAGACAGTGCCGCATATGAGGCTATGGTTTTAATGGCACAAAATTTTTCATTTAAATACCCATTAGTAGATGGTCAGGGCAACTGGGGGTCTCAAGACGACCCTAAGTCTTTTGCAGCAATGAGGTATACAGAATCAAAACTAACAGATTTTGCAAATTTGCTAATTTCTGAATTAAAGTCCGGAACTGTTGATTGGCAACCAAATTTTGATGGCTCACTTTTGGAGCCAGTAATATTCCCATCAAAAATACCAACAATTCTTTTAAATGGAACTTCAGGAATTGCAGTTGGAATGGCAACAGATATTCCTTCACATAATATTAATGAGGTTATTGATGCAACTATACATATATTAGAAAAGCCAAAATCTGAACTAAAAGATATTTTAAAAATAATAAAAGGCCCAGACTTCTCTAATGAATCACAAATCATAGCTAGCAATGAGGAGCTAGAAGAAATGTATTTAACTGGAAGAGGTGGCTTTAAAATTCAGGCCAACTGGAAACAAGAAAAAACTCAAATAATTATTAATGCACTACCATATCAGGCCTCAGGATCAAAAATCTTAGAACAAATAGCCGAACAGATGCTTAATAAAAAATTACCAATGGTTGTCGATTTAACTGATGAAGGAGATCATGAATTTCCTATAAGGCTTGTGATAACACTTAAGTCGAATAGAGTTAATGCAGAAGACCTAATGAATCATCTTTTTGCATCAACCGATCTTCAAAAGTCTTACAGAATGAACATGAACCTTATTTCTTTAAAGGGCGGTCCAAAGGTATTTGAATTGGTAGATTTATTAAAAGAATGGATAGTTTTTAGAAAAGATACCGTTAAAAGAAAGCTTGAACACAGACTTGACCAAGTAAACGATAGGCTTCATATTCTTGAAGGACTATTAACAATTTTTATTGACATAGATAAAGTTATTAAAATTATCAGAAAGTCTGATGAACCAAAAAAAGATCTTATAAAAGTATTTAAATTATCTGACATTCAAGCAAACGCAATTCTTGAAATCAAATTAAGGCAATTAGCAAAATTAGAACAAATAAAAATACAAAATGAGAGAGATGAACTTGTAAATGAACAAGATGACATAGAAAAAATTCTTAAATCCAAGACAAGATTAAAGACACTGATTAAGAATGAATTAATTGAAATAAAAGAGAAATTTGGAGAAGAAAGAATATCTCCAATTATTGAATCAACTAATGCCAAGGTATTCTCTGAAGAAGAGATAATAGTTACTGAGTCTATAACTGTTGTTCTTTCAAAAGCAGGATGGATAAGAAGTGCGAAAGGTCATGAAATTGATCCTAACTCACTCTCATATAGAGGAGATGATTCTTTACAAGATTTTGCAAGGGGTAAAAGCAATCAGCTTGCAGTATTTCTAGACTCAAATGGAAAATCATATTCCATACCTAGTCATTCACTTCCTTCTGCAAGAGGAATGGGCGAACCAATAACTGGAAGACTTAATGCTGACTCAGGTGTCCAATTTATCTCATCTGTTATAGGCAATGATAAAGATAGATTTTTAATAATGAATTCTGGGGGTTATGGATATATCTCACATTATGAAAATATGACTTCAAATAAGAAAACTGGAAGAGCTTTTATGAAATTACCTGAGAATGCTAGAATGCTAAAAGCTATTCCAGTTAGAGATAATCATACTCACATAGCGGCTGTTTCAAATATTGGCAAGCTACTAATATTTGAGATTGCGGAATTACCAAATCTTGGAAAAGGAAAAGGGAACAAAATTATTAATATACCAAAAGACAAATTAGCAGCAGGCGAGGAGTTTATGGCTCATGCTCAACTTTTAGCAATTGACAGCTCTTTAAAAATTGAAGTTGGAAAGAGATCGGTTACACTCAAACCAAAAGACTGGTCTGAATATATTCTTTCTAGGGCCAAGAGAGGAAAGAAAGTTGGCAAGTTAATCAATATTGAAAGGCTTACAGAAGAAGTAAATCCGCCCAAAGACAAATAGTACTTAGATAGGAGTTATTCAAAGTTGGTAACAATTCAAAAAGTTAATGATTCTGAATATCTTATATCCTTAAGACCAAACAGTTCATTGGTTGGAATCAATAGAATCATTTTTTTATCAAGTATCACACTAGTATGTGGAGGAATCGGATTAATTTTCTATTTTTTTGGAGCAGTTTTAATTCTTCCATTTGCTGGACTTGAATTAATGATTCTATTCACAGCATTTTATTTAAGTTTTAGATGGAGCAGCAATAAAGAAAAGATATATATTTCTCAAGATATTATAAGGGTTGAGAAGGGTATCAATAGAGCTGAATACTCATGGGAAGAATTTCGAACTTTTACACTTTTTAATATAAAAAAAAAGAGTGACAAATCAATTAGATTAAGCTTTAGATCGAAAGGTAAAGATATATATATTGGTGATTTTTTAAATGGAGATGACAAAAAAATATTAAAAGATGAGATCAAAAGTATTATTGAAGATTTGAATTTAAAAG
>MDTB01071175.1_pt1 | contig 11306 bp, 9 predicted proteins | sample 811161 | NCBI WGS metagenome assembly MDTB01 (sample SAMN05326650, study PRJNA326480) | marine metagenome | isolation source: seawater | place: Mediterranean Sea | collected 2009
ACGCCGCCGCCCGCCACGATCACAGGGCGTTTGGCGCCACGGATCAGTTTTGCGGCATCCGCCAATTCGAACTCATCAGGCCGCATACGGCGTTGGCGCCAGATTTTTGGTTCAAAGAAGCTCTCGGGGTAGTCAAAAGCCTCGGCCTGAACGTCCTGATAGAAAGACAGGCACACAGGGCCGCATTCCGCAGGGTCCGTCATAGTCCGGAACGCGCGTGGCAGGGCTGTCAGCAATTGTTCCGGCCGCGTGATGCGGTCGAAATAGCGGGTTACCGGCTTGAAGGAGTCATTCACCGTCACGGTACCGTCGCCCCAATCCTCGACCTGTTGCAGCACTGGGTCAGGGCCACGGTTCGCAAAGACATCCCCCGGGATCAGCAGCACAGGCAGGCGGTTCACATGGGCGAGTGCGGCTGCGGTCACCATGTTGGCTGCACCTTGCCCGATAGAGGAGGTCACCGCCATCGCCTTTCGTCGGCCCAATTGCTTGGAATAAGCGATAGCCGCATGAGCCATCGTCTGTTCGTTGTGGCCGCGCCATGTCGGGAAGTCATCCTTGGCGCCATGTAGCGCCTCGCCGATCCCCGCGACATTACCGTGACCAAAAATCGCCCAGCAGCCTTCGATAAAGCGCTCGCCGTCCTCATTCTGTTGTGCCGCGATATACCGCACCATGGCCTGCGCGGCGGTCAGTCGGATTGTTTTCGTCATGCGACCTCCTCCAGAGCATTATTGCGTGCCGCATCCCAAATCCCGCAAAGGCGCTGATAGTTTTCAGCCATCTCGGCCACGGCCTCGCCATCGGTAATATTGCCCGGCAGCCAGGCCCGAGCGGCATCGCCGAAGATAGTGCGGCCCACGGCGAAGCCCTTCACCAGCGGCTGCTTCGCGGCGAGCGCGAAGCTTGCCGCCAATTCCTCCTCGGGCGCGTCGAGACCCAGAACCACGATGCCGCGCGTGCGCGGGTCGTTCCGCTCGATCGCGTCGACTGCATTCTTCCATGCGGCATCAGTCTTGAACGGCTCCAGCTTCCACCAGTCGGGATATACGCCCGCGTTGTAGAATTGCTGGATCAGCGTGGCGGATGTTTCATCATCCACGGGGCCAACCTTAGAGGGGATGATCTCAAGCAGAAATTCCAACCCGTTGCGCCGCGCGGCTGTGAACATACGTTTCACCCGCGTCAGGTGCTTTTCTTGCGTTTCTGCGTCATCATCGGGATGTACAAAGACCAACAGCTTCACGACGTTTTCACGGGCCCATTCGCGCAGCTGGCCTAGATCTTCGCCAAGCTCTGGTTCAAATTCAATCGGGCGCGACCCCGGCAGTTCTGTGGGACGACCGATCCAAAGGCCAGTCCCCGCAGCGCTATGGAGTGCAGAGCGCCCAATCCGATTGTCGCAAAGGATGCCGTATCCCGGCTGTCCGTTCTGCACCGTGAGCGCCGCCTGAAGGCAAAGTTCTTTGAACGCGCCGCCCTTTTCAAGGCTGTAGCCGTCCATCTCTTCAAGTTGCAGCCGGTGGTCAAAGGCAAACGTTTTCACCGACGACCAGTCGCCGTGCGGGTTGGTTGCCCAATGCACCTGCTCAAGCTCTATGTCATTGCGCAGGTCAGCCTGCTTAATGCCGCGATCAAAGAAGAATTCCAGTTCTTCCCAACTTGGATATGCCGGCGTGCAGCCATGACGGCTGACGGCGAAGGCACCGCAAGCGTTGGCGTATTTCAGTGTGGTTGGCCAGTCCTCGCCGTCCAGCCACCCCTTGAGCAAGCCCGACATAAAGCCATCGCCTGCGCCAAGTACGTTGAACACTTCGATCGGAAAGCCCGGACCAGTTTGCCCGTCGTCCAGTGTATCTGGAATGCTGCCTTCAAAAGCGACAGCGCCATCAGCCCCGCGTTTACACACCAAAGTCGCGTCACTCACCGCACGCACAGCGCGCAATGCAGCGATCGTATCGGTCGATCCGCCCGCAATATGGAACTCTTCCTCGGTGCCGACAATCAAATCAAAAAGTTGCAACGTCGATTGCAACTTGGCCGTCACCGCTTCGCTTTCAACAAAACGGCTTTCGCCGTCGCCGTGGCCCGCCACGCCCCAAAGGTTCGGACGGTAATCAATGTCCAGCGCCGTCTGCTGACCGTTTGCACGTGCAAGTTCCAACGCTTTAAGAGTTGCTGCCTCAACCAGCGGCTGGCTTAGATGCGTACCGGTGGCTACGACCGAGCGCGCTGACGTAATGAAATCCGCGTCGATATCATCAACCGTCAGCCCCATGTCGGCGCAGTTCTCGCGATAAAAAATCAGCGGAAACTTCTCCTGATCACGAATTCCCAGAAGTACGAGCGCCGTCAGCCGGTCCGGGTCAGTCTTCACGCCGTCGGTGTTGACGCCCTCGCGTTCAAGCTGCTCGCGGATGAAGCGCCCCATATGCTCATCACCGACGCCAGTGATCACCGCCGACTTCAGCCCAAGGCGTGCCGTCCCGCAGGCAATGTTAGTCGGAGAGCCGCCAATATACTTGTCGAACGACCCCATGTCTTCCAGCCGCCCGCCAATTTGTGCACCGTAAAGGTCCACCGAAGACCGACCGATGGTGATGAGATCGAGATCAGACATCAGCCAGTCTCACCGGTAGTCCTGACTTGGCAGATTGCGTCGCGGCCTCGGCCATGGCCAGTGCAGCGACCCCGTCATCCAGCGTCACCGGCAAGACACCACCGGATTTGTAGGCCTCGACAAAGGCGTTCCACTCCGCGGCATAGGCCGGCATGTAGCGTTCGAGGAAGAACAGCACCGGCTTAGCGCTGGTGATGCCCTGCGCCGTGGATTTGGTCACGAGATTTTCGACAAGGTTGCTGACCTGCAGCATCCCTTCGGAGCCCTGCACCTCGACCCGCTGGTCGCCGTATCCGGCGCGGCGGGTGTTGCGGATGGTGGCGATGCGGCCATCCGCATAGGTCAGCGTCACCGCGGCGGTGTCAAAGTCGCCCGCTTCGCCGATCGCGGGGTCGACAAGGCAGGAGCCCACCGCCGACACGGTGACAGGCGCTGCGCCCATCAGGAAGTTCGCCATGTCGAAATCGTGGATCATCATGTCCCGGAAAATCCCGCCAGAGACCTTGATATAAGCGATTGGTGGCGGTGCCGGATCGTACGACGTGACCGCCAGCATCTCGGTCTTGCCGATCTCGCCCGCGTCCAGTGCCGCCTTGACGGCCGCAAAATGCGGATCGAAACGACGGTTGAAGCCGATCATCACCGGCTTACAGCTTTTGCCGGCATTGGCCAGGCATTCTCTCGCGCGCGCCAGCGACAAATCCACTGGTTTTTCACAAAGCACGGCCTTGCCCGCCTGAGTCGCCTGTTCGATCAGGTCGGAATGTGTGTCGGTCGAGGTGGCGATCAGAACGACGTCAATCTCGGGATCGGAAATGATGTCCTCCGTGCTGCGCGCGGTCGAGCCATATTGCGCCGCCAGTTTTTCGGCGTTTTCGGGGTAGTAATCCGATACAGCGGCCAGTGTGCTGTCCGGGTTCGCGGTGATGGCGGTGGCGTGTACACCGGCAATGCGGCCAGCGCCCAAGAGTCCGACTTTGATCATGGCAAGGTTCTTTCGAAGGGAGTTAAAAGGTGAATGCGGCGCGGAACGCTTCCAGCGCGTCTTCGGGATCATTTTTTGCGAAGGCTTCCATGCCGACCGGACCGTCATAGCCCATGTCGGCCAACGCGCGCGCGATCATCGGCCAGTTCATCTCGCCGGTCCCGGGCTCGCAGCGGCCGGGATTGTCGGCAACCTGGACTTCGCCGATCCAGGGCAGGCAGGCCTCGGCGTGGCGGATCACGTCCCCTTCGCCGATCTGGGTGTGATAGAGATCGAGGTTGATACGCAGCTCAGGCCGGTCAACAGACGACACAAGCGACAAAACATCGGCGGTCGAATTGAACGGACAGCCGGGATGTTCGCGCAGGTTGAGGTTTTCGAGCGTGAAGGTCACGCCCTCTTCCGCGGCCATGTCGCAGATGCGGTTCAGCGTATCGCGGGCGCGCAGCCACATGCCCGGTGCCACATGCGCCATCTGCTGGATGGGCAGGCCCTGATCGCCCAGACCGGTGCCATGCAAGTTCAGCCGATGCACGCCAAGGCGCTTGCCGACTTGCGCCGTCTCGCGCGCCGACTTCAGAAGCATGTCCGCCCCCTCGGCATCGGCGAGCCGCCCCTCAAGGTAGCCGTTCATGATGGTAAAGGTCGCGCCGGTCTTTTCCAGTGCGTCCAGATCCCAGGCGGGCCAGTTCCAAAGCCCGACGCCAAAACCCAACTCGTGCAGGCGCGCCGCGCGCCAGTGGATCGGTTTGTCTTGCCAGAGCATCTCTGCACAGGCTGCGAGTTGAAACGCCATATCAGATATCCTGTGGTTTGTAGTCTGCGGGTTTGTCGGGCATGACGCCTTGCAACAAAGCGACCGATTTTTCGAGTCCCTCAAGCGAGTTCAGTAGCACGTCTTCGTGCTCGATCGACAGCCAGCCGTCATAGCCCGCTATCTTGAGCCGGTAGCAGAACTGCCGCCACCATTCTTCGCCATGCCCAAAACCAAGCGTGATGTAGGACCAGCTGCGCGCCGGGATGTCCATGAGCGATCCGTTCTCCAGCAGGCTGGTGGTCGCCTGAACAGGCGCATTCAGCAACGTGTCCTTGGCGTGAACGTGGTAGATCGAGTCACCCAGCGCCTCGGCAGCAGCCAGCGGATCGGCCCCCATCCAGAAAAGATGCGAGGGGTCGAGGTTTGCCCCGATCACGGGTCCGACCGCCTCGCGCAGTTTGTGCAGGGAGGGCACGTTGTAGACACACTGATTGCCATGAAGCTCCAGCGCGATGCGTTCGACGCCGTTTTCCGCAGCGAGGCTCGCGACCTCGGTCCAGAACGGGATCAGCTTTTCCTCCCACTGGTAGCGCAGGATTTCCTGCGTTTCCGGCGGCCAGGAGGACACCACCCAGTTCGGCATCGTGTCGGAGGCGTTGCCTGCCGGCAGGCCGGACATGGTGCAAACCGTCTTGATCCCCATTTCCCCGGCCAGACGAATGGTCTTTTTCAGGTCTTCGCCCTGTTTGGCGTCCGTCGGGTGCAGCGGATTGCCGTTCGCATTCAGCGAGATGATATCGAGCCCACGGTCAACAAAGGCCTGCCGAAAGGCTTTCTGAGCCGCCGGGTTGCCCAGAAGTTCGTCCATCCGGCAATGTGGCGCGGTGGACCAGCCACAGATGTTCACCTCGACCCCCGACACGCCCATGCGGGCTGCGTGATCAAGCATCTCTTCAAAGCCCATTCCACCAAGGCTATCGGACACAAATCCAAGTTTCATGCCGCGACTCCTGTCTTGCCTGCGTAGAATTCGGGCTTCGGGATCATGGTGACGGGCTGCTTTTGCCCTGTTGCCAGAGCTTTGGCCCCGGCCTCGGCGACAATCGCCGCGCAGTAACCGTCCCAGCAATCCGATGCGATTGCTGGGAAGTCCCCTGTTTCGACAAAGCGCAGGAAATCCCGGTTCTGGCGAACATAGGCTTCGTGATACCGGCCGCGCCAATCCGCGTCGTAGCGGGTGCTGGAGGCCAGTTTCATGTCCGTCCGCGTGTAGGCCACGTTGTTCATGGCGATAGAACCTGCCTCGCCAACGAGCTCGGCGCGCACGTCATAGCCGTAGGCCGCGTTGTTGTTGATTTCGATGGTCACCAGCTGGCCATCAGCAGTTTCAAGAACCATGACCACAGGTGCTACGCGGTCGTCAGAGCGACGCGGCTGATGGGCCGTCACGCTGGCAAACTCGGTGCCGAGCACGTGGCGCACCACGTCAAATTCATGCGGCGCGGAATTGGTAATTGCCATGGCCCCGGTAAAGTCCGCAGCGGGTGTCTCCACGTTGCGGTGGAAGTTGTGCATCATAAGCGCGCGCCCTAGCGTGCCATCACTTAGAGCCTGACGCATCTCAATGTAGGATTGATCATACCGCCGCATGAAGCCCAGCATCACGCGCTGCTGTCCGGCGGTTTGCTCGGCCTCGATGACCTGAAGACACTCGGACGAGGATTGCGATAGGGGCTTTTCACACAGCACGGGCTTGCCCGCCTCGATGCAGGCCTTCGATAAGGGCGCATGAGTGAAATCCGGCGCGGCCACGATCACCGCGTCCACGTCTGCGCGCGCAATCACCGCCTCGGGGTCACTGGCGATATCGCGAGCGCCTGTGGCGTCTGCGACGTATTTCGCGCGTGCTGCATCCATGTCGCAGACAACCTGCAGCCTCGCTCCGGGAAGATCTTGCGCTACGATGTGGGCGTGGTCTTCTCCCATCAGACCTGCGCCAATGATAGCCACTCGGGTCATCAGATAGCCTCTCTTGGTTAGGTCGCGCATAATGCCCGCCGGCTAGTCCAAATTTTTGTTGGGTCGTTCCATTGGACCAAAGCCCAACGGAACGGCGCCGCCGCCTCAAACGTTGGCGGTCTCGCCCTCGATGCTGGCTTCGAGATCGACCATCGATTCCCCGCCAGCCATAAGGTCTGCGATTTCCTCGCGGGATCTTTCTCCCTTGCGGAAATCCGCTGCGATAGAACCACGGATCAAAACCGCAAAGTGGTCGCCCACGGCCATCGCATGCATCACCTGGTGGGTGATAAAGATCACCGCCAAACCACGCCGCTTGGCTTCGTTAACGATGCGCAAAACGTGCGCCGACTGCTTCACGCCAAGGGCCGCGGTTGGTTCGTCCAGGATCAAAACCCGTGCGCCGAAATAGACAGCCCGTGCAATCGCCAGAGACTGCCGCTCACCGCCAGACAAGCCACCGACGAGGCGGTCACCATCCTCGATCCGCGTGATACCGAAGTTGCGGACTTCGCGGACAGCGATCTCATTGGCCTTCTCCCGGTCGAACACCTTGAACGGCCCCCAGCCTTTGGTCGGCTCAACGCCTGCGAAAAAGCTTCGGGCGATCGACATCAGGGGAAAGGTTCCGCCAAACTGGTGCACACAGGCAATCCCGGCTTCTTGGGCCTCTTTCGGTCCACTGAAGCTGATGGGTTTGCCATCCATCAGGATCTCGCCGCGAGTAGGGGCGTGAACCCCGGCCATGGTCTTGATGAGCGTTGACTTGCCCGCACCGTTGTCGCCCAACAGGCACAGCACTTCGCCGGCTTTCACCGAAAGGCTTATGTCGTGGAGGACGTCAATCGGTCCAAATGACTTGTCGACACTTTTAAGTTCCAGAACGTTTTCTGTATTTGACATGGCTTACTCCTCCTTCTTGCCGGACGACCAACTGGTCGCGAGTCTTTGAAACGTCCCGTTCATGAGGACCGCTATCAAAAGCATCACGCCGATAATCAGCAGCGAAAGATTCCGGTCGATGTCTGTGTAGTTGATGCCCTGCTGTACGATGCCGAGCGTCATGGTGCCAAAGACCACACCCGCAACAGAGCCAAAGCCACCATTCAACAACACTCCGCCGACAACGCTCGCGATGATCGTGAAAAAGATCATGTTGAAGAATGTCGCCGACTGGGCCGAGTTGAACTGGATCACCTGACACATTCCAGCAAGCGCGGTGCAGACCGAGCACAGAACAAAGAGCCAGATCTTCAGCTTGTTGACCGGGATGCCTGCGTTGCGCGCGCTTTCCTTGTCACCGCCGACGGCAAACACCCAGTTGCCCCAAGGCGACTTGTGCAGGAAAAACCAGAATACGGCGATCAGACCGATCCACCAGTACACTGCTGAGCGGAAACCGAAGTAACGCGTGCCGAAAAGCGCCTTGGCCCAATCTGGTGATTTTAGCGACACGTTCGTGTTGTTGATCAGAAAGTCGGACAGGGCGAGCGTGAGACCGCCCACCGCGAAAAGCGTGGCAAGCGTTACAATGAACGAGGGCACCTGCGTGCGCGTGACCAAAAGCCCGTTCACAAGACCAACGCTTGCGGCCATTGTCAGCGTCATCATGATGCCAAGCCACATGGGCAATTCATAATGGTTCACGCTGATCCCCAACATCATGGCTGAGGCTGGAAGGACAGCGCCTGTTGAAATGTCGAGCTCGCCGGCGATCATCAAGAAAGCAACCGGAATGGCAATGATGCCAACGGTGCTGGCAAAATTCATCCAGTTCGCAAATCCTGCGAGCGAGAGGAAGTTTCGCGAAAAGCCAAACATCGCAAAAATGGCAAAGACAATAACCATCCCGACGAACGCACCCATGGCCGGGCTCCGGATCAATTCTCCCACCGAAAAACTAGAACCTGCGGATTTTGGGGTCGGTTCTGGCGAACTGTTCATTTCTGTACGGGCCAAGGGTTCTCTCCCCGCTATTGGTGCGGCTGGGTCATGTGATTTAGAGATCTTTTGGGGCGACCAGCCAACGCAAAGGTTGGCTGGTCAAAGAGCGGAACTTAGCGCGTACCCGCTTCAACACCTGCGAAGGTCGCATCGATGTTGGAGGCGTCAACGATTGCAGGGCCTGTCAGAACGGGCTGCGTGGCAACCTTGGTGCCAAAGTCGATGTGCGCCGCCAGAGTGGAGACAGACAAGAAGCCCTGGTAGTAAGGCGTCTGGTCGATGGCCATCGTCTGTTTTCCGGCCTTGATGCGGTCCAGCGTGGACGGGCTCAGGTCGAACGTGCCCAGTTTAACTTCACCGGATTTGCCCAACTGTTCGATGGCGGCAGCGGACGCGTCAGCAGCCCATGTCGCGAGGTTCACAACCGCGTCGATCGAAGGATCACCGTTCAACTCGGCTTCGATCGCTGCCGATGTACCGGCAACATCGCCGTCGAGGTTGGCAGGAACGCGCAGGATCGTTGCTTTTGCGCCTGCTTCGGTTGCACCAACCTCAACACCTTTGCAGCGTGCCTCAAGGTTCACTGTACCGGGGATCTGGATGTGGCACAGGATGTGCGCAGCGCCGGCCTCGGCCATGTATTTGCCGCCAGCAACGCCAGCCACATACTCATCCGAACCAAAGTAGTTCAGCGCACCAGATTCTTCGAGGAAGTCACCGCCGCCGTTCAGCAGAGTCACTTTAATGCCTGCCTCTTGTGCCGCTTTGATTGCCGGCAACTGTGCATCCGGAACGGGAAGAACTGTGGCAATACCATCAACACCCTGAGCAGTCGCTTGTTCGATCAGCGTGGCAAGGTCTGCGCCATAATTGTCGTAGTTGTTGGTCTGAAGAATGTTCAGCGAGCCGCCGCGTGCTTCAATCGTCACGGCCGCATCTTCAGCGCCCTTCTTCACAACGTTCCAGAAAGAGTCCTGATTGGAACCGATAACCAGAGCGATGTCAGCGGCAAAAGCACCAGACGCCGTGATTGCAAGCGCAGCAGTGGTTGCGATAAGTTTCTTCATGTCGTTTTCCTCCCGTGGATAAAGCCGCTCCGTTGCGGCTCGACATTCGTGTGTTGGCCTTCAGGCCGGTTTGCTCGCGAGAGAGCGCACAAAACAAACGGTCTGCCAAAGCAGGTCATTCATCCCTCAATTGTGCATTGGGCCTCCCCCACAACGTTGACGGCTCGGTTCTCCCGTGAGCAGTATCAACGGCCTCTCAATGCATCGTTGACATCTTTCAGATCAACGATAATCATTCTGACATCTAAATTTCGTCTCATTTCGTATCGAGATGCTGAATTTTTGAGAGGTTTTGAGATGAAAAGGCCAACTATCCCAGATCTGGCAAGAGCCGCTAGCGTGTCGGTGTCCACGGTCAACCGGGTCCTGAGTCAACCCGAGTCGGTTCGTTCACCGACCCAAGAACGCGTTCTGGCTGCTGCGGAAGAGATCGGGTTTTACGGTCTCGGCACCATCGAAAACGCCGTGAAATCCACGCAGACCACCCATCGTCTGGGGGTACTTCTGCAACGCGGGTCGCGCGCGTTTTACCGGATCCTGGGGGAATCGATAGCCGCTGCAGCCGAAGCCTATGAGGGCCAAAAGATCGAGCTGACCATCGAATTCCTTGAGGATCTGACACCGGAAAAGGTGGCCCGGCATATGGTTTCAATGGGGGAACGTTGCGAGGCGCTGGCGATCGTCGCGCCCCAGCACCCGATTCTTGCGGATGCGATCGACGCGGTGCTGGACACCGGTGTTCCGATTGTGTCTCTGATTGGCCCCCTGACAGCAAAGGGCAACATCAGCTTTGTTGGCCTCGACAACTGGAAGGTTGGGCGAACGGCGGCCTGGGCCTTTGACAAGATGGTGCGTGATCCGGGTGAGATCGGGGTCCTCGTCGGCTCTCACCGGCTGCGCAATCAGGAAATGAACGAAAGCGGGTTTCGGTCGTACTTCCGCGAACACAACGCCAGTTTCTCGGTTCTCGAACCTCTCCCCACCTACGAATCTGCCGCCGTCGCCCGCGAGCACGTGGAAAAGCTTCTCACTGACCGTCCAGACCTTTGCGGCCTGTACATTTCCGGCGGCGGCGTCACAGGCGCAATTGCGGCCCTGAGGGCGATGCCGAAACGCGATGACTTTGTTGCCGTTGGCTACGAGCTCTTTGACGATACGCGCGCTGCCTTGATCGACGGCACCTTGTCCATGATCATCTCGCACCCGCTGCAACGCTTCGCCCGCGAAACAATCAAAACACTGATGAAAGCCAAAAGCAGCGGCCGCGATGCGGGTGCGCACCGGGTCACCTTCGGCTTTGATATCTATACGCCGGAAAGCATCTGAGTTTCTGTACATCCAAAAGTTCGCAATTCGATAAAGCGGTATAAAGGTCAATTGCCTGCTTTGCCAAACAAGCGCCAATTCATCTTCCGCAAAACCTGCGTTCATTGAACTGAGAGACGTGCTGTGAACAGCCGAACAGGTTGATTATCGAGAATTCCGCCGCGTGACTCACGGCTGTTCGCGACTTCCAAACCGGCTTGCAAAGCTACGGCGCTTCAAGTTTGGCTTCAAGTTCTCGCGGCACCCTCAATGACTGCTCTGCCGGCGCTTACTGCGTTGCAGCCATGAACATGCGGCGCGTGCGAACTGATGCTGCGTGAGCAAAAGCCGCGCGTGCATAAGTCGGGTTTGTCCTGCATAGTAGACGTTTGGGATTGCCGCAGCGAATGACTGCTTGGAGCCCAAATTTCAAAATTCTGCGACGTCGTTAAATGACCGTAAATAAATCTCAAGCGAATATGTCTGGCTGGTGTGAACGCGCTGCGAATTGTGGCGAAAGGAACAATCGCTGTCTGTCAGTAGCAGCTATTCTGAAATGAACCGGCTCTCCATCTCGACCTCTTGCTGGCGCATGAGCTTCCAGGCCGT
>MDTB01140924.1_pt1 | contig 11306 bp, 9 predicted proteins | sample 811161 | NCBI WGS metagenome assembly MDTB01 (sample SAMN05326650, study PRJNA326480) | marine metagenome | isolation source: seawater | place: Mediterranean Sea | collected 2009
AAGAGACCATCTTTTCAAATTTTCTAATAAAATCAATATAAAGTATGAAACCATTTGAGAAATTGGTTAAATTGATTTAATGTGCAGTTTTAAAAAATAAAGGAACACTTGAATGGAATTCATGAAAATAGATCCAACCAATCAATTAAGAGAATGGCTTGGGGATGGGAAATATCCTAAGGGGAGTAAATTGCCTTCAGAACGAGCATTAGCAGAAGAATTGGGAATCACTCGTCCTATTCTTCGTAAAGCCTTATCTTCACTTGAAGCAGAAAGTTTAATCTGGAGGCATATTGGGAAAGGGACATTTGTTGGCTCCCGACCAGTAGAAGAACAAGATTATTCTAACGGAGTTGCTCAGGTAACTAGCCCTTCAGAAGTAATGGAAGTAAGGTTAATGCTTGAACCTCGCATCGCAAGTATTTCAGCCTTAAAATCCACCCAACAAGAGCACCATCATTTGGATCTTTGCATTAAGAAATCAATTTCTGCAGCAGGTATTGCTGATTTTGAAAAATGGGATAGTGCTCTCCATCAATCCATTGCAGCATCTACAAAAAATGCATTGTTGATCTCTATTTTCAAACTGATCAATTCTGCAAGAGATGAAAAAGTTTGGGGGCAATTGAAAGCAGCTTCTTTGACGTTTGAACGAAGGCAAAATTACATTCTACAGCACACTAAAATTGTCGAAGCAATCAAAGAGAGAAACTCAAAAAAAGCCCAGGATGCAATGCACAATCATTTACAAACCGTTCAAAAAAATATGTTCGAGCAGAAAACCTCAACCTTATTTTGAACCTTTGAAATTATTCCCCTATTTTTTCTTTTAGAACTCTTTATGTCACCAATATATAAATGGTATTATTATAATAAATCAATAATTACAATTACTTATAAAATACAATTTATATTTTTTGACACCAATATTCATTTGGTTTAGCCTTTATGATATTTCGATAAAGAAATTAAAGTAACTGTTTTAAAGTTTTGTCCATGTCTCTTGTAACTGATGCTCTCGTATTAGGTATTATTGAAGCAGCCCCTCTTATTCTAGCAGCAGCAGGATTTACTTTAATTTTTTACCTCAATGGTTTCATCAATGTAGCATATGCAGAAAATATCACTTTAGGAGCGTATTTCGCTATTCTTTTTAATTCTATTTTGGGCTTAAATTTTTATTTATCAATCATTCCAGCAGCATTATTATCTGGGTTACTCAGTGTCATTACTTATCTTTTAGTTTTTAGGCCGGCATATAAACGTGGTGTGGGTATGGCGGAGATGATCATTCTCTCGGTGGGTCTTTCATTTTTTATTCGATACAGTACAAGGTTGATATTCGGTAGTAAGCTTTACGCTTTTGATGTAATAAGCCCCACTGGTTTTAAACTATTTGGAATAGGGATAACCAATCTCCAATTGACAGCTTTATTGTTAATGGCAGCAATTATAACGGGACTCTACCTTTTCATTTATAAAACAAGTTATGGTGAGATGATGAGGAGTCTTGCTAACAATGAAGACCTAGCCATGGTAAGTGGTATAAATCCAATCAAAGTGTCAGTACTTATTTGGTTTATTGCCGGAGTAGTTGGTGGGCTTGCAGGAGTTTTCTATGGAGTTTTTTCTTTTGTAAATACTTTAATGGGATGGAGACTAATACTTATTATAATAATGATCAGTATAGTGGGAGGAATTGGAAATGTGCGTGGAGCCCTAGTAACTAGTCTTGGAGCAGGAATCCTAACAGCAGCTGTGACATTGATCACTAACCCCATCTATGGTCATGTCTTATTGTTAATAGGTTTTATATTTATTTTAAAGTTTAGAAAGGTAAGAGGATGATTGATTCTATACTTACCGGTTACGCATTGTATACGTTTTCTTCTATAATCGTTTATATAGCACTTGCCACACTACTTCACCTTCAATATGGGAGAACTGGAATATTGAATTTTGGAGTTGTGGGGTTCTTTGGACTAGGGATGTATTCTTTTGGAGTATTATTAATTCAATACAAGTTTCCTTTCTTATTTGCAATGTTTCTCTCAGTGGTTCTTGTCGGAGTGGTTGCATTTGGTTTAGGTAAACTCATTCTTGACCTAGACAGTCAATCTGTTCTAGTAGCAACCCTTGCTTTCGCATCAATTGTTGCAGATTTATCAATCACGGAAAAATGGCTTACTAAAGGTGTTAGAGGTCTAGGTTCTGTTCCTTTTGCTTTTGATCTTGGTCTTTATTCTCAATTTGGATTTTTTATTTTTGCCTCAGTATTAACAATCATTTTATTGTTATATGCTTTTAGACTTGAAAAGTCTCCATATGGGAGACTTCTTTCGAGCATTCAAGACAATGAAGTACTAGCGCAAAGTTTGGGTAAGTCTACTTCTCAGCAGAAGTTGATCTTTTTCACTATTACTTGTGCATTAATGGGGTTTATTGGAATATTGCACGCTACAAATATCCATTTTTTGGTTCCACGCATGTTGGATTCTAGTGTCACATTCACTGTTTGGATTGCGTTGATCCTAGGAGGTAGGAAAAGGGTTCTAGGTGGTTTAGTAGGTGTCCTAGCTACAATAGGGATTTTTGATTTTTTTATAGAAACTTACGTGCCTATCCCTGCTTCATTTCAATCTGAACTACTTCCGGTTCTCAAATTATTATTATATGGATTGACTTTAATGCTAGTAATTATGTATAGACCATCAGGTATTTTAGGGAATAAAAAAATCACCCATAAATAAGCGAGCTCGTATTTTGTCAGAAAAAAAACTTCATCTTAAAAATCTTAAAAAAAGCTTTAAAGGAAGAATCGTAGTTGATATTGAAAATCTAGTATTGGGAAGTCACGGCATTGAAGGATTAATTGGCCCGAACGGAGCGGGGAAAACAACTTTGATGAGCTTAATAACTAATAAATTAAGTTTGGATCAAGGACAAGTCTTGTTCTATCCAAACAAAGAAGCAATAGACATCACAAATAAAAAACAAGATGAGATAGCAAGGTATGGTGTAGTTAAGACAAATCAAATTATTCAAGACTTCGAAAGTCTAACAATTAAGGATTCTTTATTACTTGCTATTGCTGCTCCAAAGTATGAGAAAATTTTTAATTTTTTCAGTGAAGAAGACCTGCTTAGGGAAGCAAAAAATGAAATCGATGAATATCTAGATTATTTTCATTTTGAGGATCCAGATAACTATGCTCTTTCAGCAGGAGAAAAAAAACTGCTTGATATTATTCGGTGTCTTCTTCTCAAACCAAAGTTTCTACTTATGGATGAACCGACTGCTGGGCTTCCTGAAGATCAGACCAAAAAAGTAATGGATCTGATGAAGAAAAAGACAAAGGAAGAAGCTATGTCAATCCTCATTGTAGAACACAATCTTGACCTGATTTGGGAAGTTTCAGAGAGAGTACATTTTATGGCAGAGGGAAAGATACTTCTTGAAGGAAGCCCTGAGGAAATAAAGGCAGATAAGACCGTTGCTTTGAAATATATGGGGGAAAGCGATCCAGTCCTAACTATCGAGGAACCAATCACTCAAGAATCATCTAATGAATTACTTGAAACAAGTTTCATCAAACAAGTTGATCCTTTACAAAAAGAACAACTGAATGCTGAATATAATCGATCTTATGTGCCTCCTACACGTTGGTCAAAAGCTTCCTGGGAAATCAACTCAAAGGGGGCAGATAAGTCACCTCTAAAATCAAGAACAACGGTACTTCGACCATTCGATGATAAAATAGAGCCATTACTTAAAGCACGAGATAAACGATTTGAATCTCTGAGAAACGATGAAATCATTGTTGCTGGGACTTTTGATACAAAGGCGATTGAACTTAACTACATCCGAGACCAGATTTTACTTCATGGACTAAATGTTCGAAGAGTGGATCTTTCAACTTCTAGTAAACTTTCATCGGTGGAAGTCCCTCCTCACATGGTTGCGGCCTATCATCCTAGGGGAACAAACGCTGTATTTAATGGTGACCGTGATACATCATTAAAGGCTATGTCAGAAGCATTCGTAAATTGGTTAAAAAAATATAATCGTTGTGCAGCCATAATTTCTGCTGCTGGTTCAGCGGGGACCTCATTAGTCACACCGGCAATGCAAAGTCTACCCGTTGGAATTCCAAAATTAATGATCTCAACGGTAGCATCAGGTTCTGTTGGTCAATATGTTGGTCCAACAGATATTATGATGATGAATTCAGTTATCGATATTCAAGGCTTGAATCAGATATCAGAGCAAATCCTTGCAAATGGTGCCAATGCGATTGCAGGTATGGTCAAGAACATTAAAAAAACAAAAGAAAATCGACTAAGTGAATTAGTAAAACCAGCGATTGGGCTAACAATGTATGATATGACAAAACCTGCTATCGAAAAAATTACTTCAGAATTAAAAAATCGTTATGATTGCCTTGTTTTTCATGCAATTGGAACCAGTGGACAATCGATGGAAAAGTTAGTCAATAGTGGGACTTTAAATACAGTGATCGATCTGACAACAACCGAAATTTCCGACATGATGATGGGTGGAGTTTTTGCCGAAAATGAAGACCGCTTCAGCTCCTTCATTCGTAACAGAATTCCTTATGTTGGTTCTGTTGGAGCTTTAGATATGGTTAAATTTGGGTCTCGTGATTCTGTGCCAGAAAGCTACAGCAAACGAAAGTTTGTGGAGCAAAATCCATCTATTACTTTAATTCGCACCTCAGTAGAAGAAAATATTCGGATGGGAAAATGGATAGCAGAACGAATTAACAAAATGACGGGACCGGTTCGTTTCCTGATACCTGAAGCCGGAGTGTCTTCTCTAGATCAAAAAGGCCAGGCATTTTTTGATCCAGAAGCAGACCGAGCCTTATTTGATGCAATTAGTCAACAATTTGAAGAATCTGCAAATCATAGACTTATTCATACCCCTTACCATATTAACGATGATGATTTTAGTAGAGCCATCATTGATTCATTGGATGAAATAAATCCAGAACAGATGAAATACCAATATGCTTCTGCGTGAAAAAAAAGAACTGTTACAAATCAAAACCCACACGAAACTAAAACCGAATTAATAGGAGCCAAAAACATGACTACAGAACTGATTGGAGCCATTTTTTCTTGGGTGATCATTGCTATTATCGTTATCACAATAATAGTTTATCTACTGAAATGGCTTTATCGCCGTTCAACCAAACAAGTTGCTTTTGTTCGTACTGGATTTGGTGGTGAAAAAGTCATAATCAATGGTGGTGCTTTAGTTTTGCCGATTGTGCATGAGATTACTTTAGTCAACCTCAATGTAGAACGTATCGCAGTCATCCGTAACAAAGAAGATGCAATCATCACACGAGATAGGTTGCGAGTTGACATTGCTGCAGAGTTCTTTGTCCGTGTTATTCAAGAAAAAGGGGCTGTGGCTATCGCTGCTTCTACTTTGGGAAGTAGAACAATGGAATCAGATCTACTGAGTGAACTATTGTCTGGGAAATTCATTGGTGCGCTTAGATCTGTTGCTGCTGAAATGTCACTTGATGAAATGCATGAAAACCGTGGAGATCTGGTTGAGAGAGTTAAGGTAAGAGCGGCTGATGCATTAACAAAGAATGGTCTAGAATTAGAATCCGTTGCCATTACAGATTTGGACCAGACCAATCTAGAATTTTTTAACCCTGCAAACCGTTTTGATGCTGAAGGCATGACAGAGCTCATTGAAACCATCGAAACACGCCGAAAGTTACGCAACGATATAGAGCAATCCTCCATGATAGCAATACGTTCACGTAATCTAGATGCGGAAAAAGAAACTCTAAAACTAGAGCAGGCAAGTGAAAACTATCGCCTGGATCAGGAACGTGAATTGGAGACTATTCGTGCACAACAAAAAGCGGCTATTCAACAGACTCGCTCTGCCCGTGAAGCCGAGGCAGAACAATCTAGTATTTCAAGTGAACAGGAAACTCGTGAGCGTGAAATAAGTCGTCGGCTTGCTTTAGAAGAAAGCGAAATCAAAGCAAAAGAATCCATAGAAAAAGCTCGTATCACACAGGAACAAACGATAGAGCAAACTCGGATAATTAATGAACAAAAAATCCGTCAGCAGCAGATTAATCAACGTCATGAAGTGGAAAAAGCTGAAATTGCAACTAACGAAGATATTGAGCGATCTCGGATTAATTCTGAAAAGCAACTAAAGGAAGCGAAAATCGAAGCCGAAGAAACTACCGAAGCACGTGAAATTGCCCGTGGCCAACAACTTGATACTGCAAAAATAGACGCCCATAAGGCAGTGGAATTTGCTCGTATTGATCAAGATAAAGCACTCGATAAAGCTCGCGTTGAACAAGAGCAACTCTTACAGAGTGAAAAGATTGCCCAAAGAAAATTGATTGAGGAAACTGAAATTTCAGCCCATGAAAAGGTCGAACGAGCTCGTATATCCTCCGATAGAGGACTGGAAGAAGTTCGTATAGAGAAAGAAGGAGAACTCAAACGCCTTGAAATTGAACGATCTCAAGCATTGGATTTGGCTGAAATTGAGCGCCAAATAAGTCTATTACAAAAACAATCTGAGGAAGCTGAATCACGTGTCGCTACGGATGCCGCCCGTGCAATAGCGGTAGAAGCAGAAGAAAAGGTCGTAACGACTAGAGAAACGGAGATCGCTAAACGAATTGCTAGCATTGATCGCCTTATTGCAGAAAAAGATGCAGAAACTTCAAAGATCGCTGCTAATGCAGATAAAGTGACTGCTACCATTGAAGCTGAGGCGCAACGTCTGCTCAATGAGGCAGAAAATATTCTTTCCGATGATGCACGAACTGCGAGATTACGTTCTAAATTAATTGATCGATTAGAAAATATTGTACGCGAAAGTGTAAAACCAATGGAAAAAATTGAAGATATCAAAATTTTACATGTTGATGGTTTGGGAGGCGGCCATGGTGAGAATTATAGATCTCCTACTGACGAAGTAATTGATAGTGCCATGCGCTATCGCGTACAAGCACCTTTGATTGATGAAATGATGAAAGAAATTGGAGTAGATAATTCAAATCTTAATAAAATGGGTGACATTTTCCGATCTGCTAGGGATGTTCAAAGTATTGCTAAAGAAGCTAAAAACAAATCTCAGGAATCGAAACCACTCAAAAAATCTGAGAATGAATAAGTATGGTAAAAGTCTACACCTCTTCAGTCATTAACTCTTCAGCCGAACAAATCTGGAGAATCATTCGCAATTTTAATGCACTATCTGATTGGCACCCGGATATTATTGAAAGTCGGATTGAAGCTGGTGATGTTGCTGACCAGATCGGATGTATAAGAGCTATAAGTCTGAAAGATGGTGGTTCTATTCGTGAGCGTTTGTTAGCACTTTCAGACTATGATTACACTTGTACTTATTCAATTCTGGAAAGTCCGATGGGGGTTGATAATTACATTGCAACATTAAAGCTAACACCTATCACAGATGGTAATCGCACTTTTGCCGAATGGTCGGCGAAATTTGATTGTGCTATAGAAAAAGAAACAGAACTTATTGAGGTTATTGGGCAAAGCATATTTCAGGTGGGATTTGATTCTTTAAAAATCCGGTTCGGCGGTTGAAACTTTATCGAGATTGTTACTTATAAACTTCAATGCTCCAAGTAATGATTTTTGTAAAATACTAAATGATTAAAAAAATTTTCTTAAGTGGTTGATGAAAATGTTATTAATGGAACCTTTAGGAAAATGCAGGAATTGCTCAGGTTGCTTCTACTTTAATTCCTAGTGAGAGAGATAAAAATATGAAATTTTTGGTTTTTAAAAATAGAAATGAATTCTATCTCGGACAATATAAGGAAGAAAATAACTCAATAGATCGTTTTGATACACCTAAGGGTGTTGCACAAAATGACGGGGTTACCTACTTAATTGGACGGGAACTTCCACCTGTAATAGATAAATTATCTCTTAACGAAGTGACTTTATTTGCTCCTATTCCCCGTCCAAAAAGAAACATTTTTTGTGTTGGTAAAAACTACAAAGCCCATGCCCAGGAATTTTCTGAATCGGGTTTCGACAGTTCTGCAGCAAAAAGTACGATGCCAGAAGCACCGATTGTTTTTTCCAAACTTCCAGAAACTGTAATTGGGCAAGGAATGCCAATAAAAATGGATTCCTCTGTTACTACTGCCATTGATTACGAGGCTGAACTAGCGATAATCATCGGCAAGGAAGGTCGCAATATATCTGTAAATAAGTCCCTTTCTCATGTCTGGGGTTACACTATTGTCAATGATGTTACAGCCAGAGATCTGCAAGGACGTCATAGCCAATGGTTGATTGGTAAATCTCAGGATACTTTTTGCCCTATTGGTCCATGGGTTGTAACAGCAAATAACATTGATTTATCGGATACCTCTGTGCGCTGTTGGGTCAATAATGAGTTGCGTCAAGATTCAAACACGTCATTAATGATTTTCGACGTGCCAACAATTATTGCAGCAATTTCAAATGGTATAACATTGAAAGCAGGTGACATAATAGCGACTGGGACACCGGCTGGTGTTGGTATTGGATTTAAACCACCTAAATATCTTCAATCAGGGGATCAGATCAGGATTGAAATTGGAGGTATTGGCGTATTAGAAAATTCAGTGGTGGAAATATAAATTATGAATGACAAACAAATTGGTAGCTTAATTATGGAAGATACCGGTAAAGGTGAGATTGTGGTTATGATCCATGGCCTCGGGGGCACTTCCAATAGTTTTCAAACACTTATGAAATCCTTGTCAGGGTTTCGAGTGATTCGCCCTGATTTACCTGGAGCAGGGCGATCGAGTTTGAGGCCCGGGAAACCAGGTATAGACGGTCTAGTGAGTTCCATAATGGACTGCCTTAAGTCGGTCAATATCAAGCGTGCTCATTTTGTAGGGCATTCTATGGGCACTCTGATATGCCAACATCTAGTGGTAAAATTTCCAGACCTTGTTCAAAGTCTGGTCTTATTCGGTCCTATTTTGGAACCACCCGTGGCCGCACGCCAAGCACTGATCGACCGTGCTGCAACTGCTAGGGCTGATGGTATGGCAGGTATTGCTGATTTGGTAGCCAATAGCAGTGTGTCGGATTCATCATGTTCATCAAATCCTGTCATAGTTGCTTTTGTTCGTGAAAGTCTGATGCGACAGGACGCGAACGGTTATGCAAAACATTGCGAAGCTTTGAGTAAAGCACAATCTGCTAATCACGCCGCGATTAATTGTCCTACATTACTGATAGCAGGTGAAAACGATCTGGTGGCGCCAGTAAAAATGGCCAAAGAACTGAAAAATAAGATTCATGAAGCAAAACTGGAGATTGTTCCAGATGTTGGTCATTGGATGATGATAGAAGACTGTGAACGCTCGGCAACTTTGCTTCGAGCACATCTCGATAACTTTTCAGTTTAAAAAAGGAGCAAAACCATGGCAGAAAGTTCATTTACCGATTGGGGTGGAAACCAAACTGATAACAATCGTGAAGCTGAATTTACCTTTAGCAACGTAAAAATTCTCGACTCTACAGGGGAAGACCCTTATTCAGGTGATGTATCTATCTCTGGTAATCGAATCAAAACAATAACACGATCAGGAAACGGGAGATATAGTTGGAATAATGGCGGTGGCCAAAGATACGACTGCGCTGGTATGACCTTAATGCCTGGTTTAATTGATGCCCATCTGCATCTTAGCTGGAATAATGCACCAGGTATCAATCCCATTCAGATGATGCCTCTTGAAGAACACACATTAAGCTGTGTTGAAATGGCAAAAGTAGTTCTTGATGCTGGTTTTACTTCTGGCCGTGGAGCTGCGGCGGCGAAACCTCGTCTAGATGTAGTTATTAGAGATGCCATTAATGCTGGTCGATTTCCTGGTCCAAGATATACTGCTGCCTGCCCAGAAATAACAACAGTTGGTGGATTAGGAGATTCTGAGTTACCTCATATTTCACATGAGGGTTTAAATCTAGGTATCGTTGTTTCTGGAACTGATGAGGTTCGTCGAGCTGTTAGGCAAATGATCAAATGGGACGTTGATACGATTAAGCTTAATTTGTCTGGTGAAGAAATTACTGGTATGCCTGCAGAAGTAACACAGTTTTCTGATGAAGAACTTACCATAGCAGTAAGCGAAGCAAGACGGCGAAATAAGGTACTCGCAGCTCATGCGCGTTCCAAAGAGTCTATAAAACAATGTATCAAACATGGGATAGATACTATCTACCATGCATCTTTTACCGATGAAGAGACACTGGACATGTTAGAGGCTGCTAAAGATAAACATATTGTAGCTCCGGGTTTGGCTTGGCTAATCAACACAGCACGAAACGCAGGAGAATATGGCATCAAACCTGGTTCTCCAATGGCTGATGCCTATGAAAGGGAATTAGAAGCAGCAGTAGAATCAATGAAAAATATGCATAAGCGCGGTATACGTGTCTTGATTGGGGGTGATTATGGCTTTGCTTGGACACCACATGGTACCAACGCGAAAGACCTGGAATATTTTGTTGATATGCTTGGTATGTCTTCAATGGAAGCCATTCAAGCAGGGACTATGTTTGGTGGGCAAATTATGGGTATGGGGAATGAACTTGGTCTCATTAAAGAGGGATACCTTGCTGATCTTTTATTGATCGATGGAAATCCATTATCTGATGTTCGTATACTCCAAGATAAAAAACGCCTGGTTTCCATCATGAAAGATGGCAAATTCCATAAAACTCCAAAAAGGATGTAAAAACTTATTTTCCCCAGTCTGCATGATCATGGACAGACAACTTAGGAACAGACCCGATTAGAAAAGGGATTAAGACTAGGTGATTTCTACTTCATATCTAAAAGGTGGAAAACTTTATGAAAGAATAATAATTTAGGTATTTTTAAATGAATTAAGTCTCTTAATTGATTCCCACCTTCAAGGGCTGATGATGTTGAATAGGATTTAGATTTTTCAGGATCTCAATGCAGTTATCAACTCAGCCTAGCTAACATCTGGATCCACACACGTCCAATAATTGTTTAGTTTTGATGATTTATTAGGCCAGGATTACCCCTGATTTATTCCTAAATGGTTGGAAATATGGTTGGAAATAAAATAATTCAATTCATAAGTGGAAAAATTGAATTTAAAATAATTACTTAAATTATTGATATAATTAATAGATAAGTGGTAGCGGGGAGAGGATTCGAACCTCTGACCTTCGGGTTATGAGCCCGTGCTTATATATTTCTCTGTATTTCTAGTGATT
>MDTB01143759.1_pt1 | contig 11306 bp, 11 predicted proteins | sample 811161 | NCBI WGS metagenome assembly MDTB01 (sample SAMN05326650, study PRJNA326480) | marine metagenome | isolation source: seawater | place: Mediterranean Sea | collected 2009
ATAGATTGAGGAGTTAGACCTAAATGACCCATCACAGGTATTCCTGCCTGGATAATTCTTTCTATTGAATCTTTAGCTTGATATCCTCCCTCTAATTTAATAGCGTGAGCTCCAGATTCTTTCATAATTCTAATCGCTGATTTTAATGCTTCATGAGAATCTGACTGATAAGTACCAAAAGGAAGATCAACTACTACTAAAGCTCTTTTTGCAGCTCTTATAACAGAACTAGCATGGTAAATCATTTGATCCAAAGTAATTGGAAGTGTCGTTTCATGGCCTGCCATAACATTAGAGGCAGAATCACCAACTAAAATTATGTCGATTCCTGCTTGGTCAATAATCTTAGCAAAACTATAATCATAAGCTGTAAGCATAGAGATTTTCTCACTATTACTTTTCATTTTCTCCAATACCTTGATTGTTACTCTATTAGGATTTATTTCCCTTTCCATTAATAATTTTCAACAAAAATAGTGTAAATAAAGTTATTAGATATATGACATAATGTCATATAATTTAAATTGGCATAATGGTTGACATTAATAGGTAAATTAACGTTATGAGTAAAATTATAGGAATCGATTTAGGAACAACAAACTCATGTGTATCTGTTATGGAAGGTAGTGAGCCTGTTGTGATACCTAACGCAGAAGGAAAAAGGACAACACCATCAGTAATAGCATTTGTTGAAGATGGTGAAATTAAAGTTGGGGATCCAGCTAAAAGACAAGCTGTAACAAATCCTGAAAAAACCATTGCCTCAGTAAAAAGATTTATGGGTAATAAATTTAGTGAATCATCAAATGATGTAAAAACAGTTGCTTACAAGGTTGTAAAAGGAGATAATGATACTCCAAGGGTTGATATTGACGGAAGATTGTACACTCCTCAAGAATTATCAGCAATGGTTTTACAAAAGATGAAAAAAACAGCTGAAGATTATCTGGGACAAACAGTAACTGAGGCAGTTGTAACTGTCCCTGCTTATTTTAATGATTCTCAAAGACAGGCAACTAAAGAAGCAGGTGAGATATCAGGCTTAAAAGTTCAAAGAATAATTAATGAGCCAACTGCTGCAGCATTAGCTTATGGTATGGACAAGGGTGGTAAAGATAAAAAAATTGCTGTTTATGATCTAGGAGGAGGAACATTTGATATTTCAATACTTGAACTTGGTGATGGTGTTTTTGAGGTTTTGTCTACCAATGGAGATACTCATCTTGGTGGTGATGATTTTGATCAAGTAATTATCGACTTTCTAGCTGAGGAGTTCATTAAAAATGAACAAATTGATTTGAGAGAAGATTCTATGGCATTACAAAGACTTAAAGAAGCTGCAGAAAAAGCTAAAATTGAGCTTTCATCTTCAGCTCAAACTGAAATTAATCTTCCATATGTTACTGCTACATCTTCAGGACCAAAACACTTAGTAACAACACTAACTAGAGCTAAATTTGAGCAGTTATCGGATAGTCTAGTAAAAAGATCAATGGAACCTGTAAAGAAAGCTCTCAAGGACGCTAGTTTAACAAAAAAAGATATTGATGAAGTAATTTTGGTTGGTGGTTCAACAAGAATACCTATAATTCAAAAAGAAGTTGAAGCTTTATTTGGAAAGAAACCATCAAAGGGAGTAAATCCTGATGAGGTAGTTGCAGTTGGTGCTGCAATTCAAGGTGGAGTTCTCTCTGGTGATGTTGAGGATGTTTTACTCCTAGACGTTACTCCATTATCACTTGGAATTGAAACAATGGGTAATGTTATGACAAAATTAATTGAGTCAAATACAACAATTCCTACAAAAAAATCTCAAGTTTTTTCTACAGCTGCTGATAATCAGGCATCTGTAGAGATTCATGTGCTCCAAGGAGAAAGACCTATGGCTAAAGATAATAAGACTATTGGTCGATTTCACTTGGATGGAATTCCTCCATCACCAAGAGGTGTTCCCCAAATTGAGGTTACTTTTGATATTGATGCTAATGGAATAATTAATGTTAGTGCTTTAGATAAAGCTACCAATAAATCACAAGATATTAGGATTGAAGCTTCTTCAGGACTAACGGAGGAGGAAATCGAAAAAATGAAAAAAGATGCTGAGGCTAATGCTGACGCTGATCAAAAAGTAAAAGAAGAAGTAGATAAACTTAACAGTGCTGATCAAATGATCTTCCAGACGGAAAAACAAATTAAAGAGTTTGGAGATAAATTATCTGATGAAAAAAAGAAACCAATAGAATCTTCTTTAATTGATCTAAAAAAAGCCTACGAATCAAAAGAACTTGATAAAATTGATGAGGCATTGAATGCAATCAATGAGGCATGGAAAAATGCTTCAGAAGAGATGTACAAAGCTCAGGCAGATGGTTCCGCACAACCAGCTTCTGAAAGTCAAGCTAAAGAATCAACAAAAGACTCAAAAGATGATGTTCAAGATGTTGATTTTGAGGAAGTTAAAGAAGATTAGTTTTGTTTGATAAAGATTATATTCTTGATCAAGCAAATATACGTTGTCAAGGAACACTAGTTTCTACACTTGGGATTGAATTTATTGATGTAGGAGAATACTTTTTAGAAGCTAAAATGGAGGTTACTCCAAATCATCATCAACCCGCAGGAGTTCTTCATGGTGGAGCGACTGCAGCTTTAGCTGAAACTGTAGGAAGTTCTGCTGCGGCTATTTTTTCAAAAAAAGAAAATCATATATTACGTGGTGTTGAACTCTCAATAAACCATGTAAGAGGTATAAGTGAAGGTTTCGTTTATGCAAAAGCTATTCCTATTCACATGGGGAGAACAATGCAACTTTGGAAAATATCTATTAAAGACGAAAAGAAAAAAAATATTTCATTTGCTAAATTAACTACACTGACTATTGATAAATAATATCCTAAAAAATTTTTATTTGAGAATCGCAGGATGTAAATTTGAGCTTTCTAAATAAAATATGAAAAGTGTAATTATTTGTGATATGGAAGGGTTAATTACAAACCTAAATGATGGTGCTGTTAAAATGTTTGGATACGACTCTAATGAATTGGTCGGTATTAAAAGAGTTTCAATTTTTTCTCCAGGAGAGATAGTTCTCCAGAATGTTCTTGGATGGCTTAAAGATGCTAACGAAACAGGGGAGCATATTACCAAAACCAATTTCATAAGAAAAGACGGTTCAAAATTTGCTGCAAAAATTAAGATTACCCCAAATTTTGCAGATGGTAAGGATAATCCTCAAACTGGATATTGTGGTATTACTGAATTAATTGATGAAGATGTTAATATCAAAATTAATTGGATTACAAAAATTATTAAAGGTGTAGCAATAACTAGAGTAGGTTTCGCTTCAGCTTCATTATTCCCTGTTTTTTCAGTTGGATGCTATTATGCAGGAATTGGAGATAGCTTATTTAGTATAATTTCACTGATTCTGACAACATTTGGAATTTTATTTTTTCACTTATTTTCAAACCTCTACAATGACTATTTTGATGTAACTCATGGAACAGATGAAGCAAACACGGAATATTTTAACGCTGGAATGGATTCAACAATTCTTCAAGGTGCACAATTATCTGGAGGTAGCAGAGCTGTTGAACTTGGTCTGATAACATTAAAGGGTACTAAAAGTCTTGCAAACATAATGTTTATCCTAGGTTTAGCAACTGCAGCTAGTATATTATGTTTGAGCTTCTTTAATACTGGATCTACTAGTAATGCTTTCTATGCTGCTATTATTGCTCTAATTGGAGTTTTAGTTGGATATTTTTATACTGCAAAACCTATAAGATTATCTTCAAGATATGGTCTAGGAGAGCTTTCAATTTTTCTATCATTTGGTCCACTATTAACTCTAGGTACTGGATTTGCTATTACAAATGAGACAATTCAATTGTATTCAAATGAATTTTATAATCTATTAATCCTTGGAATTCCAATAGGACTTCTTACAACTAATATTCTTTTTATTAATCAGTTTCCTGATTACTCTTCAGATAAAAAGGTAGGTAAAAATCATTTAGTTGTTCTACTTGGGAAAAAAGTATCAAGATGGATATACGGACTAAATTTAATATTAGCATTAGGCTCCTTATACTATATTGCAGAAAATATTTTAGATGGTACTAAACAGATGTTATTCTTATACATGCTTATTCCAATATCAATGTTTTATTCATACTTCTTATTATCAGGATTATTTAAATACTACAATAGTAGAAAGCTTATAAAATATAACATTCATACAATCTATTTCCACATGTTGTTTTCGTTTATTTATATGATTGTTTTAGCAAATTTTCAGTAAATGTTTTTGTGGGATAAATCTTACAATTTAAAAGGATTCTGGTATTATATATTAGGTTCATTTATTTTAATTTTTTTTAGTGTTTTAGGTCAATTACCTATGATTCCTTTTTTACCTACGGAGCTTCCAAGTCCAAATGCAAATCCTATGGATCTTTTCGAAGGTATAGAATCAAACTTGCGATTGTTCTTATTACTATTCTCATTTGTTGTTGTAGTACCTGGGATTTGGCTTGTTGTTATGAAACTACATGATCTTCCTTTAAAGTCTATTTTATCAAGTAGAGTAAACTTTGATTATCAAAGAGTCATATATTCATTTACTTTATGGGGGACGACTGTTGTTGCATTTGTGTTATTAGAGTATTCTTTGAGTCCTGAAAGTTATGAACTAAACTTTAAAGTTAAAGAATTCCTAATCTTATCTGTTATAGCGATATTATTTGTCCCAATTCAAACAACTGTTGAGGAAGTAGTCTTTAGAGGTTACTTAATGCAAGGATTTGGTCATTGGCTTAATAGTAGATTTATGGCATTATTCCTTACTTCAATAGTATTCGGTTCACTTCATTTAGCTAATCCTGAGATAACCGCTCTAGGATATAAATTTATATTTTTATACATAACAGTTGGTTTTGTCCTAGGAATTATGACATTAATGGATGACGGACTAGAACTTGCTATTGGATTTCATGCTGCAAATAATTTGTTTGCTGCTCTACTTGTAACAGCAGACTGGACGGTTTTTCAAACAGAATCAATTTTAATAGATATTTCAGAGCCAAGTTTAGGTTTGTCCGATTGGCTTGCTCCTTTTATAGTCTATCCAATTCTAATTACAATTTTCGCTAGAAAGTATTCTTGGACTAATTGGAGAGAAAAGTTGACTTCAAGAATCAGATAATATTAACTGCATCTTAATATCACTTCTTTCATAAGGAGCATCAGGATTATCTATCTCTTTGAATCCAAACTTATTATATAAATGAATTGAATTTTTTAATACCGTATTTGAATATAGTATTACTGAATTGAACCCTTTATCTTTGGAGTAGTCAACAATAAATTTAATAAGTTGATTACCAATTCCTTTACCCCTTAAATCTTTTCTTACTGCCATTTTATTTAACTCATAGACTCCTTTTCCTCTAGGAATTAACGCCATAGTCCCAACAACATTAGTATCATTTAGAGCAAAAAAAATCTGACCACCTTTATTTATTATCTCCTTTTTACAGTTTTTTAGAACTTTTTTATCATAATCCTCAACGTAGAAATACTCATTTAACCAATCATAATTTAATTCATAGAAATATTTTGAGTATTTATTCTCGAATGAAATAATTTTAACTTTCATTATTTGTCATTCTATTAGGATTGACATATTCATCAAATTCTTTTTCTGATAAATAATTTAGAGCTAATGCTGACTCTTTTAAAGTTAAATCTTCTTTATAGGCTTTATTAGCTATCTCTGCAGCCTTATAATAACCTATCTTTGAATTAAGAGCTGTTACAAGCATTAATGAGTCATCAAGAAATCTTTTAATTCTTTTATTATTAGGCTTTAAGCCTTCAATACAATTATTAGCGAAACTAAGCGATGCATCTCCTAATATTTTTGAAGATTCAATTATATTATATGCAAAAAGTGGTTTGAATACATTTAATTCAAAATGTCCATTTGCACCTGCAAAACTTACAGCTACATCATTACCAAAAATTTGAGCACATACCATTGATATTGCCTCACACTGAGTTGGATTTACCTTACCAGGCATTATTGAGCTACCAGGCTCATTAGTTGGGAGAATAAGTTCACCAATTCCAGATCTTGGTCCTGAACCCATTAGTCTAATATCATTTGAAATTTTATAAATGGAAGCAGCTAGTGTTTTTAATGCACCATGGACTTCCACAATGCAGTCATGGGAGGCAATCCCCTCAAATTTATTAGTAGACTCCTTAAATAAAATACCCGAATTTTTCGAAATATATTCAACAACTTTTTTTGAATATCCTTTAGGAGTATTAATCCCGGTACCAACAGCAGTTCCTCCAATTGGTAGTTCACTTAGATGATCTAAAGAATTTTCCAACGAATTAATACCATGATCAAGTTGAGATACATATCCTGAAAACTCTTGACCCAGAGTTATTGGTGTAGCATCCATTAAATGAGTTCTACCAATTTTTACAATTTCATCAAAGTTTTTTGATTTTTTATTCAGGGTATCTCTCAACTTTTTAATATTAGGAATAGTGTTTTCATTTAAAATTTTCATAGCAGCAATGTTAATTGCTGAGGGAAAAGTGTCATTTGATGATTGAGAGAGGTTTACATCATCATTTGGAGATAATGTTTTATCTAGTATATTAAAATCTTTACCCTCAATTATGTGTGCCCGATTTGAAATAACCTCATTTATGTTCATATTAGTTTGAGTGCCTGATCCAGTTTGCCAAACAACAAGTGGAAATTGATCATTATGCTTATTATCTGATATTTCATCACAAACAGCTTTTATAAGCTCACATTTTTCTTTTGATAATAATCCTAAACTTAAATTTGTTTGAGCTGCAGACTTTTTTATAACTGAATATGCATGAATAATTTCAATTGGCATTGAAGCAGAGTCACCGATTTTAAAATTGTTTCTGGATCTTTCAGTCTGAGGTCCCCACAGAGATTCTTTTGGAACTTTTACTTCTCCTAATGTATCTTTTTCAATTCTATACTCCTTCATCTTTGTAATTTACTTAAAAAAATTTACATTTGTTAAGCATTTACAAATATATGGAGTTTCAACAATACCTCGGGTTTTTAGCTTTTTTAGCAATATTTACAATGGGATTTTGGCTCATGATTTTCTTAGCATTAGTAGCACCATATTGGGCCTCATCATATGTTTATCAGCGAATTAAAGAGTTTATAATTAAAAAACTTAAATCTTAATTAAATATTGGTTCATCCCCTGACCCTTGTTCAGAACCTCCACGGTCTTTTCTGATATTTTTCTTTCTTTGATTATACTTATTATCATTAAATCTATAGCTAAAAGTTAACACATAAGTAGGTTCTCTCCATCTTCCCTCTCCTTTTCTATAAAATGAATCTCTGAATGCTTCATATCTCCATTTACTTGTGTTAAATAGATCACTAAATTTAAGTGATAAGGTTCCTTTTTTGTTTAATATAGATTTTTGAATTGCTCCTGTAACAAATCCAAATGCTTTACTTCTTGAAAAAGCACTTTTACTTGGTCCCTTGATAAACCCAAAAAATTGAAGACTGAAGTCTTTAGGTAATCTGATGAATCCATTAAATCTACTACTCCAATTAGTATCATCTGAATCAAAATTTTGATCTTTATATAGCCCTCTCATGGAGTTAGAATTAATTGTAAAACTTGCATTTAATCTTACACTTCTTGAAGGAGTGTATGTTAAACTTAATTCTGATCCTATACGCTTATTATTGGATAAATTTATTGGATATGATTCTAAAACAGGAACTTGGAATAGAGGAGTACTTGGGTCATCTCCAATGATAAGATCAACAATTTCACCTGTTTCTTCAGTAATTCTCTCAACATTACCGTCAGATTGTCTGTAAAATATTGAAGTATTAAGTGTTATCTTCTTGGACCTCTTTAAATAATCAATTTCAATAGCAGTAGTGAAAGTTGGATCTAAGAAAGGATTACCCCTTCTCAAACTCGTTATAGAATTTCTTCTTGGAAATGGATTAACATCCCATCCTCTTGGTCTTCTTACTCTTTTGCTATAACCAAATGTTATAGACTCTTGATCTGAAAATTCATATGCAAAGTTTAAAGTTGGGAAAAAATTTGAGTAGTTTTTAATCTCAAATTGATTTGTAGTTTTTTGGTTTATTTCTTGTCGCGAATTCTCATATCTTAAGCCAAATAATGTGGATAATTTATTAAATTTTTTACCGAATTGACTGTAAAATGAATTTACGTCTTCTTTGTAATTGAATACATTTGACAAACCAGAGTCTGAAACATATATGTTACCAGTCAAAAATGAAACATCATAATCAGTCTCCCTTTCAAGAAATCTACCTCTATATCCGAATTCAAATTCTGTTTCATTATCGATTGGATAAATGAAATCAACTTGTCCAAGAAGTCTTTTTTGAAAATCAATATTTGATACTTTCTCAAAAATTGATTCTGAAATTAAAGGGAAAGATGCAAAGTCCTCAATATCTTCTAATTCATCATCTTCACTTTCTTCATATGAAATTCTTGCACTGAGTGTCTGCCCATCCCTATCATAGTCTTTGTAAAAGTCTAGTGCATACTCAAATGATTCATCTTCTTCAATTTCATCTCTTAATCTATTATTTGTTGATGATATAGACCTTAAAGTTATATCATTTACAACATTAGTTAAGTAGCTTGAATCATTACCTCTCTTATAAAAACCACTTACTGTCAATGAAGTTTTATCATCAAAATAATATTCACTTCCAAGGTTGAAAAAAGTGTTTTTATTACTGTATTCAGATTCATTTGTTTCATCAATTTTTAGATCTTGATTAAGGTAGTTTGTTTCGGAAAAGAAATTACCTGAATTTTCAGAGTTACTTAAGTTAATTGTACCAAATAAGTTTACCTTCTCATTTCTTACATTCAAAGTTCCATTCAGTCCCTCATTTCTAGGTACACCAAGATTAATATTAAAGTTTCCATTAAATCCCAGTAAATTTTGCTTTTTAAGAATAATATTTAAGATACCAGCAGTCCCTTCAGCAGAATACCTTGCTGATGGTGATGTTACTACTTCAACTTTTTCTATTGATTCAGAGGGTAGAGACCTCAAACCTTGAGGACCAGATAAGCCAACTAGACCAGATGGCTTTCCATTAATTAGAATTCTAACATTACTATTTCCACGTAATGATATATTACCATCAAAGTCAACATCTATTGATGGAATATTAGCAAGTACATCAGAAACATTTCCACCTTTTACAGTTATGTCTTGGCCAACATTGTATATTTTTTTATCAAGTCTAATTTCAACTTGAGTTCTTTCTGCTCTTACTTCAACTTCATCAAGTACTGATACATCAAGCTCAAGTGGGATATTCCCAATATTAGTATTATCCTTCACTATCAAATTCTCATCAGAAAAAGGTATAAAAGAGATATAATCTACTATTAGCTCATATATACCAGGATTAACATCGACTGAAAACTTTCCAAACTCATCTGTTACTCCTCCAAAAATTTTATCTGTTAATTTCTTATGCTTTAATGATATAGTAGCATACTCAAGTGGTTCAGCAGTTTCAGAATCAGTTACAATTCCTGAAACACTAAAAGTAATACTTTGCAATTGCTTTATATCTTGATTATTGTTTTGTGAAAATAGGGGATAACATAGCAGCAGAAGAGAGTAGTAAAAATTTCTCATCAATTAAATTGTTTGGTTAACAAATATATTTTATAATTATGCAATAAAAGCACAAGGATATGTTAAAAGCCCTTGCTTCTAATAGACAAAATAATTACTAGAAGATGCAAATCAAACAATATAATTAAAAAAAGTCTGGTTATTTTAAAGATTTAACAATAGCTTCAAAAGCATTTGGATTATTCATTGCTAAGTCAGCTAAAACTTTTCTATTAAGAGTAATATTATTTGACTTTAGTTTAAACATTAATTCATTGTAAGAGAGACCATGCTGATGAGCAGCAGCATTTATTCTCATTATCCACAAAGATCTAAAATTACGTTTTTTTGTTTTCCTGTCTCTGTATGCATACACAAGAGCTTTCTCAACAGCATTTTTTGCAACTGTCCAAACATTCTTTCTTCTTCCAAAGTATCCCTTAGCTTGTTTTAAAATTTTCTTCCTTCTAGCTCTTGAAGCAACTGAGTTAACTGATCTTGGCATAACTTTAAATTTATTTTAATCTTAATTGTCTTTTAATATTTTTTTCATCGCTATCATGAACAAGACCAAAATGAGTAAGTCTTAGTTTTCTTTTTTTTGATTTTTTAGTCAGAATATGATTTTTAAAAGCATGTTTTCTTTTAATTTTCCCAGATCCTGTTATTTTAAACCTTTTTTTAGCACTGGACTTTGTTTTCATTTTTGGCATGATTCCTAAATTTAATTCTTTTTTGGTATTATAAACATTATCATTCGTTTCCCTTCTAGTTCAGGCATTTGTTCAACCTTACCTATTTCTTCGAGGTCCTGAGCTAATCTTAGAAGAAGAATTTGACCTTGTTCTTTAAATATTATAGATCTTCCTTTAAAAAAAACAAACGCTTTTAATTTAGCACCTTCTTTTAAGAATTTTTCTGCATGTTTTTTCTTAAATTGATAATCATGTTCATCTGTTTGTGGACCAAACCTAATCTCTTTGACAACAATTTTAGTTGCTTTTGATTTTAATGCTTTATCCCTTTTTTTCTGTTCATACAAGAATTTCTTGTACTCTAGTATTTTACATACAGGTGGAGATGCTTTTGGAGAAATTTCAACTAAGTCTAATTCTAGATTTCTTGCAATTCTTAAAGCCTCATTAGTAGAATATACTCCAACTTCTACGTTATCACCAACTAATCTTACTTCATGAGCAGTAATTTTAGTGTTGATTTTGTGAGGATCCTCTTTAATTTCTCTTCTGAATCTCCTATTCGATCTTCTTCTTCTTATTGCTATAACTTACTAATTTTGATTAATATTAAATTTTGGAATACAATCAGAAATTTCTTTGTTGATTAAATTCAAAAACTTTTCGATTTTCATTTCACCTAGATCTTCTCCATGATGTCTCCTGATTGAAACTGTATTATTTTTAACTTCATTTTCACCAAGAATAATCATAAATGGAGTCTTCTTGATCTCAGATTCTCTAATTTTCTTTCCAACAGTTTCGTTTCTATCATCTAAGTGCGCGCGAATTTCGTGATTTTCTAAGATATTTAAAACTTTTTGACCATAATTTTTGAAGTTC
>MDTB01016794.1_pt1 | contig 11305 bp, 9 predicted proteins | sample 811161 | NCBI WGS metagenome assembly MDTB01 (sample SAMN05326650, study PRJNA326480) | marine metagenome | isolation source: seawater | place: Mediterranean Sea | collected 2009
ATATTTTAATAATGAAAAATGTTGGAGTTTAGTTATGAATTATTTTTGTGATTCTGCATTTAAGAATAAGTCTTTGACTGTAAAATCAGGTAATAGTTTTAGAGATTTTGTTCCTTTAAGTGATATTACCAAAGTAGTTAAACAATTAATTGAATTAAAAAGTGATAACACTCCTAAAATTTTTAATCTATCTAGCTCAAAAACTATTCGAATTATTGATGCTGCTAGAATGATTCAAAATAGACTAGAAAAATATTTTAACTATTCTATTCCCATAATTGAAAAAACAAATAAAGGGAAAAGTGAAGAAAAAAACTACTTTGTTATTAAAAACAATCTTCTTAAATCTCTAACTTTTTTACCAAATGCGATTGATGAAGAACTTGATAGGTTATTACATCTATGTAAAACCAGATATACCTAAAATATTAAAGACAAAACATGAAAAAAATTGAATTTAATAAAATTGATCTTCAAGGAAATGAATTAAAATATATTAAGGAAGCGATCGGTAGTAATAGGATTTCAGGTGATGGAAAATTCACAAAAAAGTGTGATAGGTTTATTCAAAATTCTTTAAATGTAAAAAAGTCAATGCTTACAACATCTTGTACACATGCATTAGAGATGTCTGCATTACTTCTAAATATTAAGCCAGGAGATGAGGTTATATTATCTCCATTTACTTTTGTGTCCACTGCTAATGCTTTCATACTTAGGGGTGCTCATCCTGTATTTGTTGATATAAGACCTGATACATTAAATATTGATGAACAAAAAATAGAAAAATCAATAACCAATAAAACGAAAGCTATAATAGTAGTCCATTATGCTGGTGTCGCTTGCGAGATGAGTCACATAACAAAATTAGCAAATAAATATGATTTAGATATTGTCGAGGATAATGCTCATGGACTTTTTGGAAAATACCAAGATGCCTATCTTGGTAGTTTTGGCACTTTTGCAACGCTCAGTTTTCATGAAACAAAAAATTTCACGTGCGGAGAAGGTGGTGCATTAATAATAAACAATCCAAAATATATTGAAAGAGCTGAAGTAATAAGAGATAAAGGTACTAATAGGTCAAAATTTTTACGCGGAGAAATTGACAAATATTCTTGGGTTGATGTTGGATCCTCATTTTTACCTTCAGAGATTCTAGCTGCATTTTTGTATGCTCAATTTGAGCAGAGAGAAAAAATCCAATCAAAAAGAAAAAAAATCTGGGAATTCTACTACAAAAATTTAAAAGATTGGGCAAATAGTAACTTTTTAAAACTTCCTTTTATTCCAGAAAACTGTCAGCAAACCTATCACATATTCTATATAATTATGGGTTCAAACAAATCTAGAGATGATTTAATTCAACATTTGAAGGGTAAAGGAATACCAGCCTCTTTTCATTTTCTACCTCTTAATAAATCTAGAATGGGAAAACAGTTGAATAGTAATAAATATAGTTGTCCTGTAGCAGAAGATTTAAGTCTAAGACTATTGAGATTGCCAGTTTACAATGATTTAAAAACCAACCTTATTAATCTAAATCATTTTTTTGATTTTAAATTTTAAGATCAAAAATATTTTGAATTAAAAGTTTTAATGGACAAAGAGAATTATAAATCCGAAATTTCTTTAATGAATAATCATTGGTGGTTTGTTTCAAGAAAACTAATATTAAAAAATATTCTTGATCAATACGTTGATAAAAGTAACAAATTAAACATTTTAGAAATTGGTTGTGGTTCTGGTGGGAATTTGAATTTCCTTTCAAAATATGGAACTTTAAGTGCCTTAGAATTAGATGATAATGCGCGGGCACATGCTACTTCCAAGAATATTTGCAAGGTGGATTATGGTAAGCTACCTTATGATATTCCTTTTGATAAAAGATTTGATATAATTTGTTTATTTGATGTTCTTGAGCACATTGAAGAAGATATTTTATCGTTGACAACTATTCATGAATATCTCAATAAGGGCGGGAAGATTATTCTAACAGTGCCTGCATATATGTTTCTTTGGAGTAGGCACGATATGTATAGTCATCATAAAAGGAGATACAATATGAGTCAAATAAATAGGATGTTAAAATCTACAGGATATAACGTAAAGTATAGTTCATATTTTAATTTTTTACTATTTCCAATGATTTTTACATTCAGATTATTAGAGAAAATAATCAGATTTGATCTACGCAAGAATGATTTAAAACAGGAGAATAAAATTGTAAATTATTTACTAAAAAAAATATTTTCTTTTGAATCAAAGTTATTACCTCGGTTATCAGTCCCTTTTGGAATGTCCATTGTTTCCATCGGAATTAAATAATGCAAGCTTAGATTAAAAAAACAAATGGTAAAAAAAATAAAGACAAATCATCCTGTGTATGTAACTAAACCATTTTTAGGAAATCTTAATGATTATAATCAAATATTAGAAGAAATATGGGATAATAAAATATTAACTAATAGAGGAAAGTTTGTAAATGAGTTTGAAGAAAAATTCATCCTGAAGTTTTTATGCAAACATTTTTTAACATTTATGAGTGGTACAATGGCCCTTAACGCTTCTATAATGGCATTAAAAATAAAAGGAGAGATTATTACATCTCCTTTTACATGGATCGCGACTATATCAGCAATAAAGCTATCAAATTGTATACCGGTTTTTGGAGATATAAATTGCGAAACTCTTAATCTAGATGCATCAAAAATTGAGAAGTATATTACATCAAAAACTTGTGCAATCATGCCAGTACATGTATTCGGTAATCCATGCGAAATAAATGAGATTCAAGAATTAGCAAATAAGTATAATCTTAAAGTTATCTATGATGCTGCTCATGCTGTAGGATCAAAATACAAAAATAAAAGTATTCTAAATTACGGAGATATTTCTGCAACTAGTTTTCATGCTACTAAGCTATTAAATACAGGAGGAGAGGGTGGAGGTTGTATAACTAATAGCAAAAATATCGCTAAAAGACTAAAACGAATTCAATTTTTTGGTTATAACGAAGACAAAACAGATATATTATTAGACGGCATGAATGGAAAACTAAACGAATTACAATCAGGAGTTGGTATAATAAATCTTATACATTTTGATAAAATAATTAACGATAGAAAAATAAAATATAAAATCTATTATGATAATTTAGTAAAAAATAAAAAACTCAGTTTTCAGAAACTAAAAACTGGTGAAACAAATTTTTCATACTTCCCAATAATTTTTAAGACAGAAAATGAATTATTAAAAATAGTACAATTACTAAACCAAGAGAATATATTTCCAAGAAGATATTTTTACCCATCAGTTAATAAGTTTAATAAAATTATTGAAACGCAAAAAAGAGAATTATCTGAATCCATCGCTAAAAGGATATTGTGTTTGCCACTTTATTTTGATCTAGATGTCAAAATAATTATTAAAGTAATACAGATTATTAATAAAAATCTATGAAAATTGCGATAATGCAGCCATATTTTTTTCCATATATAGGTTATTATCAACTTATTCATGCAGTAGATATTTTTGTTATTTATGATAATATTAAATACACAAAAAAAGGTTGGATAAATAGAAATAGATTTATTTTAAATGGTAAAGAAAAATTATTTACAGTTCCAATAAAATCAGCAAGTAATGTACTAAATATAAATGAAAGATATTTATCTGATGATTATGAAAAGAAAATGAAAAAAACTTTGTTTCAAATAAAAAATTCGTATTCCAAAACCGTATTCTTTAATGAAATATACCCAATTTTGGAAAAGCTTTTTTTGTATGATCAAGTAGATCTTAAAAAAAACCTTTTTGATTATATTCGTTTTTCAGTTTTTTTTATTTGCGAGTTATTGGGGATAGATAGTCAAATAATTATTTCTTCAAAATTAGATATTGATCATAAATTAAAATTTGATAGAAAAATTATTGCAATTTGCAACGAGTTGGGAGCCAGTTCTTATATAAATCCAATAGGTGGGAAAAACATATATAATCGTGAAAATTTTACAGAAAATAAAATTTCCTTGAAGTTTCTTGAAATGAATAAAATTATTTACCAACAATTTTCCAAAATTTTCATTCCAAACCTTTCAATTATAGATGTGCTAATGTTTAATGGATTTAAAAAAACAAGCGCTATGCTAAAAGAGTTTAAACTTATTTGATAGATCTTTGATTGAGTTTAATTAAATCACAATGATAGAATATCAAATTAAAAACAATAGTCTAACTGGAATGATTCAGGCCATTAATGAATGTACGTTGGGTAAAGATGTTTTATTAATAAAGAGTATCTTGAAAAGCTATAGTCTAAATGATTTTGGAAATATATTAAGTAATCAATTAGGTTTTAAAAATGATGATAGACAATTAAACTTAGATAATTCTATTGAGCGATCGATCTGGTGGCCAATCATTTATGACCAAAGAAGAGATAATGTTTATACTCACAGTAAAACTCGCCAGCCTTTGCATAGTGACAGTGCTTGGTTTTCAGAGCCAGCCGAAATGGTTTTTTTAGCTGTCGAAAGACAAGCTAAAACAGGGGGTGAGACTACAATTTATACTTTGGAAAGGCTTCTAAATGATTTAGAAAAAGAGGACAATACACTTTTATCTGATTTACAATCAGTAAAAGTAAAAATAAATAAAGAGATATCTGGTAAATATCATAACGAAACAACTATTATTAAAAATGAAGATTCAATTTATTGGAATTACTATAGAACAGAAAAAAAAGAAAAAACTACAAAATTAATGTGTGATAAATTTTTTAATTTTTTAGAGAAAAAAGAACGGACCAATAGCGTAGAGATTTTAAGAGGAGAATCATCGGATATAATTTGCTTTAATGATACTAAATTACTTCATGGAAGATTAAAATTTAAGGCTAGAAAAAAAGGAGATAGGCTTTTGCATCAATCAATGTGGTTTATAAATAATTTATAATCTTAATGGTAGATTTTAGTATAATTATACCTGTTTACTGCAATTCTGAGACACTTGATGAATTGATATTACAGATTGACAACAAAATCTTTAAAAAAAACGAGGCTCTTACTGGTCAAGTAGTATTCTGTGATGATGGTTCAATAGATGATTCATATGAAAAACTAATAAACATAAATAAACGGTTTTCAAATACTAAAATTATTCGGCTAACAAGGAACTTTGGCCAAATTTCTGCAATAATTTGTGGTCTAGAAAATATTGAATCCAAAGCCTACATAATATTGTCAGCAGATTTGCAGGATCCTGTAAGTCTTATTAATAAATTTTTAAGCAACCATTTTGAAAATGGTTTTGAAATAGTTCTTGGTGAAAGAGCCTCAAGAGATGATTCTTATATAGATCAATTAACAGCAAAAATATTTTATAAAATTATTTCCAAACTAAGTTTCCCTGATTATCCACGGGGCGGTTTTGATTATTTCCTTATTTCAAAAAAAATTAGAGATTTAATAATTAGAATGAATCAATCAAACCCGTTTTTACAAGGTGAAATATTTTACACTGGTTTTCAAACAAAAAGAATACCGTACAAAAGAAAAAAGAGGTTATCAGGAAAATCTAAAACCACCTTATCAAAGAAAATTACATTTTTTATAGACGGCATTCTAAGTTACTCTTTTTTCCCACTCAGGGCAATGTCCTTTCTTGGTTTTATACTTTTTTTGGTCGCTATATTAATATCAATCGTGCTCGTTATTGCAAAATTTAATAATTATGGGACTTATCCACTTGGATGGGCTTCTTCAATTTTACTAACAATACTATTAAATTCTATTCAAATGATGTTTCTGGGAATTATTGGAGAGTATCTATGGAGAACACTAGCACAAGTAAGGAATAAACCAAAGTACATCATAGACAACGTAATTGAATAAACAAAAATCAAAAATTCTCGTTGTCTAAGATTTTATGTTCTCTTGATAAATACATCAAACTGATTATTTGGGAATTCAAATCAATTCTTTTACAATTTTAACAATTTTTTTCATTTCTTTTAAAGAATATCTTTGGTCTATTGGTAAAGGGATTAATTTTTCCGTTAATTCTTTTTCAAAAAGAAATTTATTTTTAATTGTTTTAATTTTTCTATCCCAAAATGTAGGTACAAAAAGTTTTTTTGCATGGAATTTTTTTTTATTTATTTTTTTATCAATTAATAAGGGGTAACACATTGGAATTTCACTTTTGTTTTTAGAAGGATTAAATTTATTTAAATATTTCAATTCTTCATCTAAAAACTGAAAGTTTTTCAGTCTTTTTTTTGCAAATTCATTATAATCTAAGTTTTTTAAAATAAATTCTGATAGTTTTGATACTTTTCTTATTTCTGGCCCCAATAATGATTCATTAAACAAAAATTTTTCATATGTACTTTTTGCATAATCATTTATTAAATGGTCAAAACGTACTTCATCATTCCTTTTAAAATCATTTTTTATTTCAATAGGAGAAAATAAAAAAGCTCCATCACTTACCCCAAAAAATTTTCTAGCCGAATTATATGACCAAATATTTTTGTATCCTTTTTCATAAAATGCCTGAGAATTATCTACTATTAAATTGGCCTTATATTTGTTGATTAGGTATTTAACGGTTTTGTTCTTAATTCCAAAATAATTAATGTATAAAATATAACCATCTTCAAAGTAATTTAAATTTTTTGGCTCGAGATTATCATTTAATGAATAATATTCAAATTGAATTTTATTTAACAAAATAGGCTCAAGTAGAGAATCACAAATGTAATAAGGAACATATAATTTTTTAGGTTTCTCTTTTTGGAGAATTAAGTTTAAACAGGCTCTTCCTGTCGATAAAAGTAGGTTCCTAGAATCATTAGAATAATTTGATTCTGATAAATCTAGATTTAAATAACCCCCGATTACTTTCATAATAATTTATGCCAAATAAATTTCATTGTAATTTGCATATTGTTTATAAAATATTAATAATTAAAAATAACAATAATTATCATTATTAAATAATTTTTGTATTTTTGACAAACTTAAAAAACTAATAATTATATTTTAAAATATATATTTTGAAATATCGTTTTTTGAATTAATGCTAACAAATTATTATTAATACTAATAAGATTTTAAGAAAATGGTAACCAGTATATTAATTACAACACCAATTTTTATTATACATATAATTTGATTAAAATGAATTTGAAAATAGATTTAAATAAAATTTTTAAAAATAATAGAATTCTGATTTTAGCTAGTTTGTTATTTTATTTTATTCATGTTACCATGTGCATAATTCATGGATCAAAAGTCCCATGGGGTGGTGATGAGTGGTTTAGCTATGAAAATTTTACATTAATGGGTCTTCCTTTTTCCCTTGTAGTATTAGTAATGAAAAATTTTTTTGGACAGGTAAGTTCAGAAAATTTTTTATATTTTAGATTTCAGGGACTTATTTGGTCAACTATATTTTTTTCAATCTGTATTTTATTTTTATCAATGAGCAAAAATAAAAAAATTAAATTATTTTTAATTTTTTATTTACTTTTTTTATGCCTAAATCCCTATGTGATCCACATTACTACCTTTTTTAGATATTATTCTTTGTATTTATATTCGTCCTCGGCACTGACAATATTTTTTCTGATAAATGATAAAAAATATGCTCAAAAGAGAAGCCTAATTTATCTTTTAGGAATTTTTTCTATTTTTATCCATTTGTTTTTATTTATTCAAATAATAATATATATATATTTGAAAGAAATGCTACTTTCGAATAAAAAAGTATACTTTTTAAGTTTTTCTGGTATTGCATTTTTTATAATTATACCATTCTTGCCACAAATAATTTCATATTTGTTTAATTCTTTATTTCCGATATACAAATATGAATATGCCTTCATTCATAGGGGATATTCATTGAGTACAGTTTTAAAGCCAATTATGGTTGTTTTTACTTTTATTTTTGGTCATTACCAAAAACCATTTTCATTAATATCAGTTGATATATTATTTACCTTTTATGGACTAATCCTTGTTTATGGTTTATATAAATTAATAAAAGTTGAGGGGCTTGAGCACCCTTTGATTTTGGCAGGAGTAGCTCCACTGATTATTTCATTTTTAATAATTGAACCAATTTCATTGCCTGCAATGCCCCAGGTTTCACCGCATCATGTTATTTTTGTGTTTCCTTGGTTGTTTTTTATTTTTTTCATCCCTTTATTAGGCACAAAATTTGGTTTTTTCATAAACTTAATTTTTTTTTATGGAAATGTTTATGCTAATTATTTAAATATGAAAACAGAGTTTATCGATTATAATTATATTAATGAAAAAATACCAAGTTCTGATGTGCCAATTATTTCCGATGCACCGAAAAATTATAATTTTTTTATAAATGATAATAATTTTATATGGTACGGAAATAGCCAAGAGATAATTCAATCTTTAGATAATGAAGAATCAATTGGATTATTAATTGGGAATTGGAAGGTATATAACACATTAAAACCTCTCCAATTTTGGCATAACCCCTCCGGCTCTGAAAATGAACTAAATAAATTAAATAGTATATTAATCAATCTAAATAATCAAAGTTTTCATTTAGTTGATAGTTATAGTTTCTTCCCAGTTCAATTTTATTTGTTCAATAAAAAAAAAATAAGGTCTAAATCAAATCTATGGTTTTATGATATGAAATATAGAGATTTAAAATTGCCATTATATATTGATGGTAATAAAATAATTGGATTTGAAAAAGTTTTTTATGGAAATAAAAAATATATTGAATCAGGTTTCTATTATTTTATTCAGTCTGATTCCCCGGAAAAAATAAATAATGCAATAGAAATTAGATATGATAATGGATCCATAAAATATTATGACTTAGATAAAGAATATGATAAATATAGATCATTTTTTTGTAGATCCATTGAAGGTGATGATATCGTTTATAATTATAATAAAATGCCCCTCATTTCTAATAGTATGAAATACTCTGGTAGTATATTCAAGGCAGAATCTAGAATTTATTATCATAATACTTTTAATGGAGGGTGCTCGTTAGAAATAAAAAACCAACAAATAACTTTAATAAAAGCTATTATTTCGAGAGATAATCATTGAAATTTATTTTTACTTTTTTCTCAAACGGCCTAAAAAACAATTTTTAGATTATAGTTCATTGGATATAAAAGAAAATAAATTGTTTTTATTATGGACACCGTCCTATTACCCGCGGTTTGGAGGCTTAGAAAGTGTAACCAGAGAATACGCCTTTTTTTTCAAAGAAAAAGGATGGAAGGTAAAAGTTATTTCAAATAAATATCCTTTATCTCTACCAAAATCACAAAACATTGATAATATTAATATTAACAGGTATCTTTTTTTAAGTAGACCTATTCATTATTTTAAAAATAAACGATTTGATCTATTCTTTGCTTATATCATCGTTAAGCCACTCACTTTATTTAGGCTTATTTTTTATTTTAGAAAAAACAAACCGAGTATAGTAAATGTTCATTTCCCTGATAACCAATTAATTGAACTGGTCATTCTAAACTTTTTTTTTAAGTTTAATCTTATTGTATCAATGCATGGAAATGAAGTTGAAAGATTATCTAAAATAAAGAAAGATAGCTTTAGATATATACTATATTTAAAAATATTTAATCAAAGTAAATACATTTCTTTTTGCTCAAATTATTTATTAAAAAAATTTAGGAAAATATTCACTTTTATAAATGAAGATAAGTTAATGGTAGTAAATAATGGTGTTAGTGAAGATTTTATAAGATCTAAGATTACGTTAAAAAAGAGTAAGTATGCTTTTTTAGCATCAAGATTTGTTCCTCAAAAAGGACTAAGAATTGTTTTTAAGATTTTTGAGGATGTAAATATGAAAGAGCTTCAAATTGCTGGAGGCAGTAAAAAGGATGGAGAAAACTTTTCATCAAATATTAGTCAGAATATAAAATTTCTTGGTGTATTAGATAGGTGTCAGATTATTGATAGATTAAAATTTAGTGCGTTGACCATAATACCATCCAAAAATGAAGCATACGGTATAATTGTTGCCGAAGCTTTATGTGCTGGGAGTCCCATTGTTACAACAAAAGTAGGGGGAATACCTGAGCTAATAAACTCTGTAAGGAATAAATTAAATGAGCAACAAAAAAACATTTTTGATAAGTGGGTAAAAGTTGTAGAACCAAATGAGAAATCAATAAAAAATGGTATTAACTCTATAATTTCCAATAAAAATTCAATTAAAGAATACATAAGTTTAGTTGAATCATTTCGGAATCAGTTTCTTTGGGAAAATAAACTAAAAATACTATTCAATAGGATAGAAAGTCTTGATTAGTTTTTTAGTAATTGTTTTCACATTAATTGGATTAAATAGAATCCTTTTTAATAGACAAGGAATAAAAGAATCACTAGTATGGATGGTATATGGTCTAATATTAGGCTATAGAACTTTTGAGATTTCGGCAGGTATTAGCTTTCATCCAATTGAAATTTTTATATATGCTACTTTATTGCGTATAATTCTTTTTAAAATGAAAAACTATAGTTCATTTCCAATTTCATACAAACTTTTGGCTTCTATTTTTATTTCATTTATACTCGTTGACTTGTTTGATAGCTTTGATCTTTATGCTTTAAGTGAGTTTAAAAATGCATTCTTATTAATATTAATATTATTTATTACCAATCATATATTTGTTGATAATGAATATATTATAAATATTTTTAGGCATTATTCAATTGCAGTTTCAGTAATTGCATTTCTGGGAATTATTGAATTTGTTTTTCCTGAGATTATGGCAAGTATATTTGGTTTTTCTGGAATCATTAGACCAACTATGGATAGTATATTTTTTAATCGACTTTCATTCTTATTTTGGGGATCACACCTTGCTGCAAATTTAATTCCACCTTTTTTCCCTATAACATTATTTCTTTTTATAAAAAACAGATCTTTAGTTTCATCAAAAACTTTAATAACATTTTTAGTCATAATAAATCTATTTGCAGTTTATTTATCTGGAAACCGGGTTACATGGTTGTATCTAACCATATTTATCGTTTACACCATTATATTTTTTAATGATCAAATGGTTTCTCAAATAAAAAAATATATAATACTGTTATCGTTGTCATTTATTATTTATATATATTCACAACCAGTAGAGGGTCGTTATATATCGACATTTAAAGCAATTGCTGGTAAAATAGATAATAGATATGATTCTAGTGGTTCTCAGAGATTAATGTTTATCCAGATTGCATTAGAAAGAATTAAAAACAAT
>MDTB01172517.1_pt1 | contig 11305 bp, 10 predicted proteins | sample 811161 | NCBI WGS metagenome assembly MDTB01 (sample SAMN05326650, study PRJNA326480) | marine metagenome | isolation source: seawater | place: Mediterranean Sea | collected 2009
ATGTTCCTTTGAAATGTCAATGGCAAGGTATTCGGCGGGATCGGTCAAGCCATCAAGGAGGGCGTTAATTTTCAAACTGGAGCCGCACCCATATTCAATCACCGCTCTTGAAGGGCCCGCTCTCCGTGAAATCTCTGAACCATAGGTTTCCAGCAGAGCCACCTCGGTCCGGGTCACATAATATTCAGGTGTCTTGCAAATTTTATTGAACAAATCCGAGCCGGCCTCGTCATAGAAAAATTTTGGCGGCACCGATTTTGGTGATTTGGACAAACCAATCAGCACCTCTGCCAGAAAGTCGGCAGGGGCAGGTTTTTTGTCGATGAAGTAAGCGACGCGCTTTAGCGTCTCCTGGCGATCAGCCGCAGACGAACTCATATGATTAACTAATACTGTGTCTCAAGATTGATACAAAATGAAATACCGGAAATTGGCGCCAACATGATCGCCGCTTCACGGGGTGTCAAGCCGAGCTACACAGCTCCGCGTCTGGCAACATAAATGCCAGCAAGGACGACTGCCCCGCCAACAACCTGGATAGTATCGAGAGCCTCGGCAAACAGGATCCACGCCAACACTGCAGCCAGGACCGGCTGCAGTAAAAGCCCTACGGACCCCATGGCTGCCGGCAGATGCGCCAGCGAATAAGCAATCAGACTTTGACCTCCGGCGTGAGAAAACAACGCCAGTCCAAACAGAACCATCCAGCCCACCGCACTTCCTGCGACAAGGGTCTCCTCGGTGAGACACATGAGGACAAGGAGAATTACACCGGAAACCAAACCGCTCCACGTCATAACGATTGCCGTTGAAAACTCTTCCCGCAGTTTACCAACCGCCAGAATATAGGCAGCATAAAACATGGCGGTGATCACGCCCAAAACGTCGCCGAGTAGGTGGCCGCCGCCCAGGCTGAGACTATTTCCCATTAGCAGAACGATCCCCCCGATGGCACAACCGAGTCCCAACAGAAAAAGTTTCGAGAACCGCTGCTTAAACAAAAAAAATGCTGCTAAAGTGACAAAAAACGGCGCCGCATTTGCCAGTAAGGTGGAATTTGCGACCGACGTCAAATTAATGGACCAGTGCCAAAAGGCCAGATCCCCCGCAAAAAAAACGCCGGCAAGGGTCAGGCGTGCGTAATCTTTTCGGGTAGAGGGCGTTCTGACAAGTTCAGCCTTTGACTGGGGAAATGCCATGCAAAACCAAAAGGCCGGAAGCGCCAAGGCAACCCGATAAAATGCCGTGGAGAAAGGCCCTAACTCGCTGATCCGCACGAAAATTGGTGAAAAAGCGATCGCGACCGCCCCCAGCAAAAGCGCTAGAAAGGCGAGGTGTTGCGCGCCGGCAGAACGGTGGGGGTGAAACATACCCCACGGGTTATAGTTTTCCGAGCACGGCACGGCCAGTCAGATTTTGACCCCGGCGAAACGATGCGCCAAGATATTCGATATTCTTAAACCGTAGCCCGGATCGTTTGAAAGCCATAACCCGTGAAATTATTGTGCTCTACCGATGCTGAGACGTTCGACGTTATAAATTCCGACAGCGACAGCCCCCTGGTGTTGGCATGCGATCACGCAAGCAATGCGATCCCGGTATCCCTCAATAATTTGGGCCTGGCACCGACACGCCTCGAAGATCACATCGCATGGGATATTGGCGCCGCCGCCATCACACAGAGGTTATCAGAAATCCTCCGGGCAACCGCCATACTCGCCAAATACTCCCGCTTGGTGATAGATCTTAACAGAGACCCTAATGAGCCCGCAGCTATTCCCGCCGTCAGCGATCAAACGCTCATTCCGGGGAACCAAAACATTACGACACTAGACCGGGCGTCAAGGAGGGCGGATCTTTACGATCCCTATCACCACCACCTCGCGGATCTTTTAGCGCGTCGGCGGTCTACTGGGGTGTCGCCGGCCCTGTTTTCCATCCACACCTTCACGCCCCACATGACCGATGAGGCGCGACCCTGGCATATCGGGGTACTATGGAACAGGGACCCGAGAATAGCCCGACCGCTTATCGAAACATTGGCGCATAAGTCTAATGACCTGATCGTTGGCGACAACAAACCATACTCTGGCACACAATATGCTCACACATTAGACATCCACGCGGGCGCTCATGGGTATGCCAATTGCGCGATTGAGATCCGGCAAGATTTGGTACAATCCGAGGACCAAATTAACAACTGGGCCGGCCTGCTGGCCGGCATACTTCCAGTCATTCTGAGCGACCCCGATGTGCTGAGAACCCAGCTCTATTAGCCAAAGAAATGACTTTGTAGCGTGTGACGCTTGCCCCCAAATAACGTTATAAGTATCTTCTCCACTCTTGAATCTTCTTACAAATAATTCCGGGAGAAAATAATGGCCGAGGTTGGCGGCATCGCATCCGAACGGTTGCTATCATTTGTCGAGCGTTTGGAACGCTTGGAGGAAGAAAAAACCTCACTTTCTGCCGATATCAAAGAGGTTTACTCTGAAGCCAAGTCTGGCGGCTTTGACATCAAAATCCTGCGCCAAATCGTGCGCTTACGGAAAATGAACACCTCGGACCGGCAGGAGCAAGAGGAGTTATTGGACCTCTACAAAAATGCCCTCGGCATGTAGCCCGCTAAAATTTCTCGACCCACGGCCTGACCTCAATCTCCCATGACCAGGAACTCCGGTGTTGAGTGTGGAGATGATAATAGGTCTCCGCGATCGCTTCGGGATCCAGCCATTTATCGGGGTCATCATCTGGCTCTTCCATACGCCCTCGGCTGGTATCCCGAATGCCGCCATCGACAACCACATGCACCACATGTACATTTTGGGGATGAAGCTCGCGGGCCATACTTTGAGCTAATCCGCGCAGACCAAATTTGCCCATCGCAAAAGTTGCAGACATTGGAAAACCTTTAACACCAGCAGAAGCCCCTGTGAACATAATCGTTCCTCGTCCCACTGGCACCATGAGTTTAGCCGCGGCCTGGCCCACTAAAAACCCGCCATAGGCGGTGATCAGCACCGCTTTCTTGACTTCGCCAGGATCAATCTCTGTTATCGTGCCCCGGACGCGAGAGCTGGCATTTGAGACGACAACCGTCGGCGTACCCAGGTCACGCACTACCGACTCAAACAAAGCGTGTACCTGACTGATCTCCACTGTATCACAGGCATAAAGGCGCGCCCCTGTCTCGGATTGTATGCCTACTAGCTTTTCAGTATCTCGCGCTGCGAGTGCGACTTTCATCCCGGCATTGGAAAACCGTCGGGCCAAAGAGGCACTTAGCCCGGAACCCGCCCCGACAATAAGGGCAACATCCTGATCGCTCATGGGAAATAACTCCTTCTATATTTTGTTTTGATGTTATTAGACCATGGATTGGCCCGTGAACACATGGAGACATGCAGGAGGTCACAAATGAGCCTCTCCAATGTCACATGATTGAGACCATCTCCGGACAAGGCCGACAACAGGTTTACTCAGCATTAATCTATTTTTGATATGAAAAAAGGAGTTATAATGCCAAATCACAATCAAGAGTAGCAATTCAAGATGGAAGCTAAATGGTGAGCGGTTCCGTGTCCATAACTGAAATCGTAAATACTCATTTGGCGCGAAATCAGTTCAATTCACAGGATTCTATTGCACTCATTACCAGGAAGCTGGTCGAACGAAATCGCGAAGAACGGGCCGACGTCGCTGTTAACTTCGAACGCGCTGACTACCTACGTGCCTCTAAAGAAATCGCACGGATGACCAAGTTCAAGGATAAGGTCGCTGATAATGTCGCGGCGGCGAATAAAGCCCGTAGCGCTCTTGAATGGACCGAGAAGTACTTAAACAACGCCAAGACAGAGCTCAATCAAATATTGGGATCGACTTCTAGCACGGACCGAGCCGCCGCCGCCGATGCCTTCGACGGTTTCATCAGAGACATCAATTCAAGAGTGAGTGGCGCAAACGTCACGGTTGACGGTTACAGAAACGTTAATCTCGTTGGTAATACACAAGGGCCAGATTGGATAACAGATACAATCTTTACCCCGACCAGTGACAAAGGGGCCGGGTTCGCCGTTATTGAAGGCTCCTTCCTCGGTATTGATTTTCAGGTCACCGACGCCGCTGGTTTGAACTGGCGCCTGGATGGCCGAGATAACACGTTCTATCAGTACAAGAACGACAGTTCAGGAGAGCAGACTGGCCTGTCCATTCCCGCTGAGGGGCTGACCGTCGACAGTTACGATGCCGCCACTGGCGCTGTAACCTACGGAGGGTCGGGATCTCTCTCAGGCACCGTCACGCGGGTGGGCCTCGGGCTTTTACAGTCTCAATATTACGGCGATTTCACCAACGACACATCCGTGCAAGCGGCGATTAATGACATTGATGCGGCTTTGAGTACCCTCGCCAGGAAGGGCGCGCCGATTATCGCCGACACGGCACTCCTCGAGGGGCGGATAGATCTCGTAAATTCAAAAATAGAAAACTTTGAAGATGAAAAAGATCGGATCAGAGCTGAAGAATTGGATGCCTCAAAGGCCGTCTCTAAAGCGGCGGATGTAAAACTCCGGCTCGCTCTCGACAATATAAATCTGCTCTCGAGCCTCAATAACGGGTTGGTCGAAAACATGCTTGCCCTCTCGACTGGCCCCTCCAAGGCCCAGGGTGTCTTCGGTATGATGGGATATTAGACGCCGAGTAACGTTTTAAATTTTTTTGCCGCGCAGATTTTTATCATTTCCCGAATATTCTCCCCCCATGTTGGAAGATGGGGATAGTTTTCCGAGGCCTTTTCAAAAGCCATAATAGCCACTTCCGGGCGGCCAATTGCCTGATTAATCAGCCCAAGACCCGACAGTGCACCAAAATGGCGAGGTTCCAGCTCAAGGGATCGCGCGATATCGCGCATCGAGGCGCCATAAGACGTCATAAGATAAAAGACCATCGCGCGTTTGTTCCAACCTTCCGCAAAGTCAGGTTTAAGCCCAACAAGTTCATCAAATAGCGCCAGCGCGGCGTCTAACTTACCCGAATTCATGGCCAGGAGCAGGATAACAGATCCCCATAGCATCAGTTCAATCCATATGTCTTCGTATAATTTCGAGGCTCAGCGTTTGAATGGACAATCACGGGATTAGAGACGGCTTTGAACCGCCCAACGCCCAATCTAGCAACTCAACCATGTGGACGACCGGTGTCTCCAGGCCGGATTGGAGCTGACGCTGGCAGCCTATGTTTCCCGTCGCAACAAACGCGACGGGCATATCCCGGATTGTTTGTTGACGCCTCTCTTTGAGCATGTCGGCGATCTCCGACTGGATGAGGTTGTAAATGCCGGCCGATCCACAGCAAAAATGTTTCTCTTTCATCGGCATCACTTCAAACCCTGCCTGTTCGAGTAGCCGTTCTGGGAGCGTGTCGATTTTTTGACCGTGCAGCAGGGTACAGGGCGCATGATAAGCAACCCGGGTACCGCCGCCGGCAGCGCGACCTTCCGGCAGCCCCAAGTCAGCGACAATTTCGGAAACGTCTTTTGTCAGAGAAGCCACCCGCATGGCCGGGGCGCGCCACTCATCGTCATCCTGGAAGAGATGCCCAAAATCTTTGACATGAGAGCCGCAACCGGACGTGTTGACTATAATGGCATCCAAACCCTCTTGGTCTCGCTCCTTTTCCCAGGCCGCGATCAATCCTCGGGCGCTATTTCGGGACGCTGTCTCCTCGCCAAGGTGATGGACCAGCGCGCCACAACACGCCTCTCCCTTAACGACTACGACATCACATCCAAGCCGGTTGAGAACGCGGATGGTTGACTGGTTGATGGAGGGCCGAAGCACCTGCTGGGCGCAGCCTGCCAATAACGCCACGCGCTGGCGTCTGGCACCTTCGGCCGGATACACCTGCCGCCCGGTTAGAATTTGGTTGGCGAGGACGTGCGCCGGCGCCATGCCCAGTGCCGGTACAAACCGGCGGCCCGCCAGCTCGGCAAACGGTTTGAGATACCGAGCCCATAAAAGCGCGGCCCTAAAAATTCGGGGACTCGAAATTAGTCGACCCACAAGTTTCCTAAATACCTTATCCCCAAAGGACCGGCGATATAGCCCTTCTATTTGCTTCCGGGCATAGTCCACATAATGCCGGTAATCGACACCGGACGGGCAGACAGTCGTGCACGCCAAGCAGGAGAGACATTTATCAATGTGAGGCGCAACGGCATCCACTGAGGCTCCCTCGCTCTCAATGAGGTCCTTGATGAGATAAATACGTCCCCGCGGACTATCACGTTCATCTCCTAGAATGCTGTATGTTGGACAGGCAGAGAGGCAAAACCCGCAGTGAACGCATTTCCGGAGAATGGACTCCATTTCCTGCAGATCAGGACGGGCCAGCTGATCTAATGTGAAATTTGTTTGCATAGGGCTATCCCTACCTCATCCGGCCGGGATTTAAGATATCGGCTGGATCGAAATTAGATTTTAAAGACGAGGTTAATGCTGCAATCGCCTCAGGCAAGGGCTGGAATACAGGAACATTTGTCTTAGTTTCATCGTTAGACCGCATCAGCGTGGCATGTCCACCGCACGCGGTCAGGCACGCCCGCACAGTTCCAGCGCTAGCATCTCTCATATTAGGAACCGCTAGCCAAATGAGCCCGCCGCCCCAGTCCAGGTACATCTCAGCGCCTTCCAACGCTCTCAAGCGTGCCGCAACGGCAGGACTGGAGGCCGGAGGGAGCGACATTCTCCAGATGGCGGTGGCCGGATTTGGCAATAACGGAGCAACGTTACAAATCTCCTGCCAGAGCGTTTTTGAATTATGGGCGTGAAGCTCTTCAATGTCGCCGACTTCACCAAACAGGTGGTATAATTCCGCGAGCCGGGCAGAGACCGACGGTCCGGGCCCTTGTATACGCAGAGCAGTGATCGCTTGACCCGCGCCTGATACGTAGCCGACGGCAGAATGGCGCGCTTGCGCCGGGGCAAGATACGCTGCGGCATTGACCTCGTGCGGGCTCTGCAAAGCCTTGGTCATGGCACGGACGGCCTGTGCTTCATCAAGACCCAGCACCAGCAGCGTTCGCGTTTTCTCAGGAAGCGGTAATACTTTGATGGAAAGAGACGTCATGACGGCCAATGTTCCGAACGACCCCGCCATCAGTTTCGATAAATCAAACCCCGTCACATTCTTGACCACGCGGCCACCGGACTTGAACACTTCCCCCCTACCGCTCACGGCCTCAAACCCCAACACATGATCCCGCGCAGCGCCAGCTTGAATGCGCCGAGATCCTGATAAATTACAGGCCACGACACCACCCAATGTTTGCGCAGAGTGAGCCGTTCCGTATAGCCCCCGTAAATCCGGCGGCTCAAAAGCGAGATGTTGGTTATGGTCGGCCAGCAGCGCTTCAATATCAGACAGCGATGTCCCTGATTTCGCCGTGAGAACGAGTTCCGCAGGTTCGTAAAGATCGATGGCGTCGAATTTTCCAGTCTCAACCCGATCGCCTGCCGGGGGGGCCTGGCCCCAACCGGATTTGGTGGCACCGCCCTCTATGCTTAATGGTCGCGCCTGCTCCCTGGCATCGATAATAATATCTCGAAGATCTTCTGTGGTTGCCGGCTGAAACAGTTGGTCGGTCATAATCGTACGTCGGAATGCTAGAATCTTGGGACGCCGGGAAAGCGCGTCTCGCCGCCATGAACATGGACGCGGCCGAGCTCCGCACACCGATGAAGTGTCGGGAAGACCTTTCCAGGGTTTAGCAGAGAGTCAGGATCAAAACTGCATTTCACTCGCTGCTGATGATTTAGATCAGTTTCCGTAAACATAGTGCCCATCAAATCACGTTTTTCTACACCAACTCCATGTTCGCCCGTTAGCACGCCGCCTACGTCGACACACAGCTTAAGGATTTCCGCCCCGAGACCCTCTGCCTTTTCAAGCTCGCCGGGGGTGTTGGCATTATAGAGAATGAGAGGATGCAGGTTGCCATCTCCGGCATGAAATACGTTAGCGACCTCGAGGCCAAACTCTTTGGAGAGATCCTTCATTCTGGAGATGACCTCCGGCAATCGCGAACGTGGAATAGTCCCATCCATACAATAATAATCTGGCGACAAGCGACCCACCGCCGGGAAAGCATTTTTTCTGCCGGCCCAAAAAAGCTCCCGCTCCTCCTCGCTCCTACTGATCCGCATGTAATCCGCGCCGAGCCCTTTGGCGATCTCTTCAACGCGATCAATCAAATGGTCCACTTCAACCTGCGGCCCATCCAATTCAACAATCAGCAACGCTTCTGCATCTAGGGGATAGCCAGCTTGAACAAATTCTTCGGTGGCGTGGATGGCGGGTTTGTCCATCATCTCCATTCCGCCTGGAATGATCCCGGCGCCAATGATTGCCCCGACGCAGTCACCGGCGGCCTCTAATTCAGAGAACCCCAAGAGCACAGCCCGTGCGACCACCGGCTTGCGGAGGATGCGTACCGTCACTTCCGTAATCACGCCGAGCAGACCCTCCGATCCCGTCAGAACACCCAACAAATCATAGCCACCGGGGTCAAGATGCTTCCCGCCGAGGCGGATCACATCGCCATTCATGAGGACGACTTCCGCCCCCAACAGGTTGTTCGTGGTCAGGCCATATTTAAGGCAATGAACACCACCTGAATTTTCGGCCACGTTCCCCCCGATGGAGCAAACGATCTGACTGGACGGATCCGGCGCATAATAAAATTCTTTTCCGGCCACTGCTTCGCTAATCGCAAGATTGGAGACGCCCGGTTGGGTCACCACACAGCGGTTGTCGTAATCAATCTCCATGATTTCGTTAAACTTACCGAGCCCGATCATCACGGCGTCTTCCAACGGCAGCGCCCCGCCGGACAGCGACGTTCCCGAGCCACGCGCCACGACTTTGACCTGATTGTCATGGCAATAACGCAAAATATCAGAAACCTGGTAAGTCGAGTTGGGCAGAACGACGACCATGGGCGGTTGTCGGTAAGCGGACAGGCCATCGCATTCATAGGCTTTGAGGGACACCGGGTCGGAGATTACGCTGCCCGCGGACAGGCTCGTTCCACCCGCGCCACCGACAATAGACTCTAGGTCACCGACAATTTGGCTCCGACGGCAGAGAATTTCTTGATCTGGCGCCGGCATTTTCATGGCCCGGACTCCCCTCTCGCATTTAGAAAAGCCGAAGTGTAATCAAGGGACACCGTCAACAAAAGCAAAACCGCGCCTCGTAGGCGCGGTCATCAATGGCCTTAAGAGGCCGATGTTAGGCTGGGATTACCCCTGGCGGGCTTTGAACCGGGGGTTCTTCTTGTTGATGACATACAGGCGGCCTCGACGACGCACAACCCTGCAGCCTTTTTCCCGCAACTTGGCCGATTTCAGTGAGTTACGAACTTTCATGGCCTTATCCTCAAAAATGTTGACCGCCCATCTAGCGACCAGGAACCGGCGGAAAATAGGGAGACCTGCCCCATGTGTCAATGGCTAATCTAGTGGCCAATATAGCGGCTTCCCGGTCCTCTACCAAACTCCCTAAACGACACCAGCCGCTCGCAGCTTCTCGATATCCTCTTGAGATTTTCCCAGGAAGCGTTTTAGAACGGCCTCTGTATCCGCCCCCAGTTGGGGCGGCGGGGACTGTACGCCCGCCGGCGTTTTTGAAAACTGATAGGGAATGCCGGGCACGCGGATTTTACCTGCGGACGGATGATCCATATCGAGGACCATGTCGTTGGCTTTTGCCTGTTCGCTCTCCAGCGCCTCGTCCACCCGGTTCACTTTACTGCAGGGGATCCCCTCCTTTTCAAACAGGTGGATCCAATATGCTGCCGGTTTTGTCGCTAGAACATCCCGGATCATCCCGTCACAGGCGTCCCGGTTGTTCACCCGGTTGGCGTTAGTTTGGAAGCTTTGATCCTCGGCCCATTCTGGATGACCAAGCACGCGTGACAAATTGGCGAACTGCATATCATTGCCAACCGCCAGCGCGATCTCCCCCTCACCGCAGGGATAGTCGCGATAAGGCACAATATTAGGATGACCATTGCCGTACCGTGAGGGGATCACATTACCAATGAGATAATTTGACGCGACATTGACCAGCATCGACAGGCTCGTATTGAACAGAGAAAGGTCAACACGCTGACCCTCACCCGTCGTTGATCGAGATTGCAGCGCCGCCAGGATACACATGGTGGCATACTGACCCGTACAGACATCGACAATCGCAACACCGAGCTTTTGAGGGCCGCCACCCTCTTCTCCTGTGATGCTCATAAGACCACTCTCCGCCTGGAGCAGAAAGTCGTATCCCGGCATGCCCCCTTTGGGCCCTTTATCGCCATATCCGGTGATCGAACAATGCACAACCTTTGGGGCATTGGTCTCAAACCAATCTTCTGAGAAACCCCATTTGGCCAAAGTGCCGGGTTTGAAGTTCTCAATAACGACGTCGGCCTGACCAAGCAACTCACCCAGAATGCCCTGGCCTTCGAGGGACTTCAAATTGAGCGTTATGCTCTGTTTATTGCGATTGATGCCAAGAAAATAGGCGGCCTGATCATTGGCGAACGGCGGTCCCCAGGACCGGGTATCGTCACCCCTCCCTGGTTGCTCGACCTTGATGATTTCCGCGCCCATATCGCCCAAATTCATGGTGCAAAACGGGCCCGCTAGAATGCGGGTGAGGTCTATCACACGAATATTATCTAATGCCCCCATAGATCGATGCCTTTTGTTAACCGTTTGCCAAAGAATTAGCCCTTCGGCGGACGCTGATTTCGGTCATTCGCCAGATCATCCAGATAGGTGTCGACGGCGTCTTTGCGGCGCAAGCGGTATTGATGAAAATCCGGTTTGCGTTTTTCAAGAAAGGCATTCATGCCTTCCATTGACTCTTCAGATCCCCAAATTTCCGCCAATAGTTCCATCCCCTGCTGCCACGAGGCGTATAATTCGTCGCTCTCGAAATTCAGCGACTTTTTCGTCGCTCTTAAGGTTTGTCCCGAATAGCCTTTGATCTGCTGACACCAGGCTTCCGTCTCTTTGCGCAGATCCGCCTTAGGCACGACCCGGTTGATCAAGCCAATGCTGACGGCTTCTTCCGCTTTGAAAGTCCGGCACAGAAAGATCATTTCCTTGGCCAGCCTGTCGCCGATAAGCCGCGGGATATACTGGGTCGCGCCCACCGTCGGGCAGGCTCCCACACGGGCCCCAGTCTGCCCGAAGATCCCGTCTTCCGCCGAGATCACCAAATCGCACCAGAGCGCCAGTTCGTGTCC
>MDTB01172908.1_pt1 | contig 11305 bp, 13 predicted proteins | sample 811161 | NCBI WGS metagenome assembly MDTB01 (sample SAMN05326650, study PRJNA326480) | marine metagenome | isolation source: seawater | place: Mediterranean Sea | collected 2009
TAATACAATGGCTGAACAGATTACCTGTTACACTCTTGTTGATGTGTCAGAAGAAACTGCCCTACAACAGCAAAACCATAATGCTTTACTTCAAACCGTGGCATTACGTGGTAACCCCTTACGAGTGCATGTAAAAAAACTAGGTAATCAAGATATGCAAAAGCATCAGTTCGGAATGAATTTTGGCGGATCGCAAAATGTTTGGCAGTTTAAATTTGAAACTGAACAAGCAGGATTATTTGAAAACAAATTAGGACTGTTAGGTGGCCTAATACAAGATGTTCATCAAGTGCCTGTAATCACTAATTTGCTGGAGAGTGTGCCTTTGGAACCTGCTGTGTTCGACACACAGGATGAACAATCAAAAAACACCTACTTCGAGTCTATCATATCCGAATAAATAATACATATAGGCTAACATAGGCACTGATAGGCACCTAACCAGAACCAGAGCAAGGAGGCTCTGAAAGAGATATGGCTAGAACAGCAGTAGCTAAACCTAGTGAAAGAGAAAGTTTAGATGCACACGTTGATCTGTGTGCAGAAAGGTACAATCGTTTGGAGGAAAGACTTCTGCGACTAGAAACCGCAATGAAAGAAATGAAAGAAATGGTCATAGCAGAATCCCAAAGGTCAACCAAGATTGTCATCGGCGCGGCCGCCACAGTAATCGGTGGATTGTTATCTACATTGGTCGCAGTTATCCTAGTTTTAGTGTAAACAATGAAAATTTTTGAAATATTTGCAGAAGAAGTCCTAGACGAAAAACAAATTTGGGGCCGCAAAGGCAACCAGGTTGTTAGAAAATACAGATGTACTTCAGGTAGACGTAGAGGAAGAATTGTGTCAAATCCTGCACAATGTTTTAAAGCTATTGATGTTAAAAAAAGAATGACATTAAAACGCACCAGAGCAAAAATGGGTAGCAAAATGATGCGTCGAGCACAACGTACAAAAAGGATTAATCCAGCATCACGCAGACTTAAGAATCTAAACAGACGAAGAAAGTGAAAATCCAATTCGATACTTACAGTATAACTGTAAACAAGAACGAGGTGTCTATTCTCAACAGATTACAAGACCCAAAAGTTCTAGTTGAATCATTTAGCCTAGACGATTGGGTAACTATTGATTTACTTTGGAAGAAACATATAGTAGTATATGATAAGAGTAGAACAAAAAAACCGGATATTCAACCATGGGCATTGAAAAACGTATTGAGAGCTTTATCCAACGCACAATTTGGAAACTAACACGCAGTGGCGATGTTATTAAGTACGTTCCAAAAAGGCTACATAATGGAGTTGTTATTGGTGACTGTGCTGTTGTACGCAAAAAAGGCGTAGGTAGCATTGATATATTTTCCAAGCAAAGACGAGCCATTGTTAAAGATCTACACAGTCATAAGGTTGCGATCTGCATTGCTACACTGATGAATCAATACACTCCTAGGCATGCAGAAACTATTAAACAGTTAAAGCATTTAGACAAAGAACATCATATGGTCTTTACTGAGTATAACCGCTTAAAAAACAAAGCCAGATCAGACAAAGATGTTGTTGAATACCTATCTGATAGATTAAACATTATAGATAATAAAATTGATTCTTTTTATAGCACCATGACCATATGATACAACGCCAAATAATACATAAATAACTTTAACCATGAGAGTAGACAACATAGATTTTTATTCAGCTGACAAATTATCCTCAATTATTGAGCAGAGATTTGGTCAAAAAGTGGAATTATCTACTTTAGACAATGATACCTTACAAATGTTTAAGGAAAGTGTACAAACATCTATGCAAAAATTTGAAGCCGCTATGAAATTTAACACAGGGGCACATAATCCAAAATATTTAAGTGACAAATTGTTACTAGACGCAATTATTAAAGAACAAGAGTCAAGAGTCAAACGAGTGCAAGGCGACAAAATTGAAATAGAAGATCCAGAAAAGCCAGGAGTAACAACCACTATCGATTCAGATGAAGTTGACTTTGATACTGATGATTCTGGCAATATTACTATCCAATCAAAAACTAATGGTGGGAATAAAAAAACAATGCCCAAAATAGGAGCGAAAGTTAGTATGCCTGAAGAAGAAGGCGATGTTGAAGATGTTGTTGCTCCAGAGTTTAAAAAATTAGTTCATGACATGCAAGGTGGCATGAGCAAAGATGAACTTGAAAAGAAATACCCTAAAAGAAAACAAGAGATTGAACAATTAGCAAAAGACCTAGCCACAGTTGCTGAGTCAATGACTCAAGCAATGAGAGGACAACTAGGTGAAGCATTTACACTAGGTGGACGTGAACAAGCGGCACTTAGATTATTAGTTGGTAACCAAAATTTTAGCATGGCCAAACGTGCATTAGAAATGGCAAAGAGCGGACAATCTGTTCCTGCGTCATTGATGAAAGGCTTTATGCCAGTAATAGAAAAACTAGACACTTTCATAAGGGGAGGAGCGCCAGCCGTGACTAGATTTAAAAACTTAGAAAAAATAGTAGGAAGGAATGAGTCTTCAGAATACGCAGACAAAATTAAATCACTACTAGAAAATGAGATGGAAACATCAGAAATACTATTAGCATCACAAGACATTGTAGATCAAATCACAGACATGTATGAGAAGATTGCAGAAATAAGATCATCAAGCATGTTAGAACTTGTCGATAGGATCAACAATGAAATGGGACAAGAAATGGGACAACAATTTAAAAATGCAGTTGAACCTACACTTGACTCACTTGAACAAGCACTTGAACAAGCCAGAGAAGGAGCAATGGGTTCCGTTGCTGTTGTCAAAGGCGAGTCACCGGCACCAATGGCAGGAGACAGTGATATAGACACAGACTTAGATACTGACCTAGGTGGCGATGATGATATAGAAGGCGGTGATGCTGACATAGAAGGCGGTGATGACTTTGGTGCTTCTGAACCAGCCGCAGGCGGTGATGAGCCAGCTGGCCGTGCTGAAAGATAATGTTAATACAAGAGATTGACGACTACGCATTTCATCTAGCAACAATCTTACAATATTTCAAACAACAAGCAGATGCACAGAACAAACCTGCAGAAGTTCCTATATCAGCACTTTCCAACTTTATGGACAAACGTGGATTAGATATCAATCCTGACACGCTAAAGTCTTTAATGACAACAGACCCTGTAATTAAAAACTTAATCAAATCATTTGACGGAGAAAAAATAACCATAGACACTGTGTATGAGCCTGACAAAGCAGGCGATGGCAACATGGACATCGACGACACCGGCGCTGTTGCATCAATGGCAAAAAGAGCTATGAAGAGACGCGACTAGAGTATATACTGTACTCATGCTTGAACCCCCACCTATTGTACAAAAGTTTCAATATCATATTCTAAAACAAATTACTTTAGAACACAAACGGGTATATGAAACACCAGACGGTAGCAAAGTCCCATCAGTGACCACCATTCTGTCCAAGACAAAGGACATGACAGCTATTAATGAATGGAAAAAACGTGTTGGTGAAATTGAGGCCAAACGCATAGTAACTGAAGCTTCAGGAGTAGGCTCTGCCATGCACAGTAATTTAGAACGTTTTCTACTAGGAGAACAAAGAATACCCGGATCAAATTTAGTGCATCTTCAGGCAAATAAGATGGCTGATCAAATTATAAATCAAGCATTAACAGATGTAAATGCTGTTTGGGGCATAGAACAAGCATTATACTTTCCTGGATTATATTCCGGCACAGCAGATCTTGTAGGTGAATACAAGGGCCAGCCTTGCATAATGGACTTCAAACAAACAAACAAGCCTAAGAAAAGAGAATGGGTAGAAGATTATTTTTTACAACTTGTAGCCTATGCAGAAGCACATAATGAAGTGTATGGTACAAAAATACGTGAAGGTCATATCTTCATGTGTTCACGTGATCTAAACTATCAACAGTTTGATTTACTGCCGTCACACTATGAGTACTATCTTGATATTTGGCTGAACAGAGTAGAACAGTACTATAAAGTATAGCCGATAAATAAACATACCATGGCGATTGTACAAATATCACGCATACAACACAGACGCGGACTCAAAGAGTCCTTACCACAACTAGCGGCAGGCGAGATAGGATTTGCTGTAGACACACAAGAATTATTCATTGGTAATGGACCCACAGCAGAAGGTGCACCAGAAATAGGCAACACAAAAATTATTACAGAAGATGATAATTTATTGACCACTGTAAACACTTACACATTCAAGGGCAACACAACTGCGGCTGTTGTAACTGGGGCAAGTGGTGATATCCAAAGGACTTTACAACAAAAGTTAGATGACAGGGCAAGTGTTAAAGACTTTGGTGCAGTGGGTGACGGAGTCACAGACGACACTGTGGCAATCAACAGAGCAATCAAAAACTTAATGACGGTTGAGACTACTGGCAAAGAAAAAAGATCATTATATTTTCCAGGTGGTGAATACAAGATATCAGGCACTTCGATTAAAATATATCCACACACAACTATTATCGGAGATGGCCATACATCTACAAAAATAAAAACTTCAGACACAACGTTATCTAACCTAGTTGAATTTGTCGATCTAAAAGGACAAACACAAGCCAATATTGGTGCGGATGGTGGAGAAGTACCGAATGGCATAATGATTGTAGGAGTTACATTTGAAACATCAAATGATCAAAATGTTATGAGGTTGGATTCAGTACAAGATGCACACTTCGAAGACTGTGCATGGACTGGCCCTTTCACGAACCAATCTGGCCAAACAAGTGGGAATGCATTAATTAAAATGTTTTCAACAGTTGCAAACACAACCAAAAGAATAAATTTTATAGGTTGCCACTTCGAAGGTTTGGAGTATGCTGTGGATGTAAGTGACAATGTAGAAGATGTACTTTTTTCAGGTTGTGAATTTAAAACATTATACAGAGGCTTTAATCTTGCAGAAGCGTCAGATGGCTCCACATTTAACAAAACAATTGGCCCAACAGGATTTATAATATCTAGTAGCAGATTTGATCTAATAGATGCAGAAGCAATCAAGATACACAGTGCAGGTGGTAAACCTCATGGAAATATTTTTGCTAACAACTTTTTACGTGATGTTGGAAGAAACACAGATGATTCAGCTGATGTTCCAGAAATTAATTTCCAAGAAGGATACAATGTAACTTTCAGTAACTTCTTTAATAGGACCGACGTATTGAGTAACATAGCAGGAAGTGTGTATCATGAAAGTCCTCCTAGTAACGGTATTACACTTGCAGACAATCAGTCAAGCAAAGGCAACATAACAGATTCACGCACAAATGCAAATTTACAATTCGACATACAAAGGGAGGCACACATAGAAATAGATTATATCCTAACAAGAAACACATCAAGAAGATCAGGCAAGTTAAGCATCGATGGCACATCTTCATCAGTCACATTGGTTGATGACTTCAACGAAAACATAGCATCAGGAGTTGTGTTTTTTGTAACTGCGGACGGCACGTTACAGTTTACAAGTACCAACACTGGATCAGCCTCTACATTCAAGTATAGAATAACTAGGTTCGTTTAGGCCTTAATTATCCACAACTGGCTGTTCATTATCTCTTTACTAAAGAGCCTTTAGGTCCTATAATAATTACTACACATTCACATTATATCAATGAACAAAACAGACATACAGATAGTAAAAAGAGACGGTGGCAAAGAGCCATTGAATCTAGATAAGATGCATTTTGTGGTTGAACAAGCATGTGAAGGACTCAGCGGTGTGTCAGCATCACAGATTGAAATGAATTCACAGATACAATTCACAAATAATATGTCTACAACAGACATACAAGAAATAATGATACGATCTGCAAATGACTTAATAACACTCGACACTCCAAATTATCAGTATGCGGCCGCTAGACTGTTATTATGGAATGTGTACAAAGAAGTATTCAAACAGTTTCAGCCAAGACATTTAATTGCAATTATCGATCAAAATATCAAACTTGGTGTATATGATCCTGCTATCAAAGAACATTACACAAAGACTGAACTTAAAAAATTAAACACTTATGTTAAACATGACAGAGATTTAGATTTCACCTATGCAGGACTTAGACAAGTTGTAGACAAATATCTTGTGCAAGATAGATCAACTGGACAATTATATGAAACTCCACAACATATGTACATGATGATTGCGGCCACATTATTTGCATCATATCCTAAGGATACAAGAATGTCCTATGTTAAAAAATATTATGATGCCATATCAACCTTCCAAATCAATATACCAACACCAGTCATGGGTGGGGTCAGAACTCCTATCAAACAATTTGCATCTTGTGTGTTGGTTGATGTTGATGATACATTACCTTCTATATTTTCATCCAACACAGCGGTAGGATATTACATCGCACAAAGAGCAGGCATTGGGCTAAACCTAGGACGTGTCAGAGCAATCAATTCTAAAATAAGAGGTGGTGAAGTTGCACACACAGGTGTTATTCCTTTTCTAAAAGTGTTTGAAGCCACTGTAAGATCATGCACACAAAATGGCATACGTGGAGGATCGGCAACTGTACACTTTCCAATATGGCATCAGGAGATAGAAGATATCCTTGTATTAAAAAATAACAAAGGCACTGAAGATAACAGAGTAAGGAAGTTAGATTATTCAATACAGATATCTAAAATATTTTATGAAAGATTATTACAAGATGCAGAAATTACTTTGTTTTCACCACATGATGTTGAGGACATGTACGAAGCATTTGGACACGACAACGATAAGTTTGATGAACTGTATTTGAAATATGAAGCAGACAGAAAAACACCTAAGAAAAAAATAAAAGCAATGGACCTATTTTCTGCTTTATTAAAAGAACGTGCTGAGACCGGGCGTATCTATATCATGAATATCGATCATGCAAACACACATTCTTCATTCAAAGACCCAGTACGCATGTCTAATCTGTGTCAAGAAATAACGTTACCAACACAGCCAATCCAAAAAATAGATGATGAACAAGGTGAAATTGCTTTATGCATATTGAGTGCTATTAACGTAGGCACACTTAAGGACATAGATGAATTAGAAAATTTATGTGATCTAAGTGTGAGAGCATTGGATCAAATTATAGACTATCAAGGATATCCTGTGAAGGCAGCTGAATTATCCACAAAGGCTAGAAGATCGTTAGGCATAGGATACATTGGCCTTGCACACTATCTGGCAAAAAATCATGTGAAGTATAATGACAAAGATTCAATCAAGTTGGTACATCAACTTACAGAGGCGTTTCAATTTTATCTATTGAAAGCATCTAACAAGATAGCAAAAGAAAAAGGACCATGTGAAGCCTTTGCACAAACAAAATATGCTGATGGGATAATGCCTATAGACACATACAAAAAAGAGTTAGATACAATTTGTAGAATAGACTATCAGTACGATTGGGACTGGTTACGTAAGCAAATAAAAGAGCATGGCCTTAGACACAGCACTCTGTCAGCACAGATGCCATCGGAAAGTTCTTCTGTCGTTAGCAATGCAACTAATGGCATTGAACCCCCAAGGGCATTATTAAGCACTAAGAAGTCTAAAAAAGGCCCATTAAAACAAGTGGTGCCTCAATATGCCCAACTGAAAAACTATTACACTTTATTATGGGATATGCCTAGCAACGAAGGATATATTAATGTAGTTGGTGTTATGCAAAAGTTCTTTGATCAAGCAATATCAGGTAACTGGTCTTACAACCCTACACACTTTGAAAACAATGAAGTGCCAATGAGTGTTATGTTAAGTGATTTACTTAATACATATAAGATGGGATGGAAGACATCATATTACCAAAACACATATGACTATAAAGGTGAAGAAGAAACTGTGCAACCTCAAGGCATCGAAGACACTGTTGAAGATGAAACAGTAGTTCAAATGACTCCTGAAGAAGAAGCAGAATGTGATGCCTGTGCAATTTAAATATGGCGGCAACACCAGAAGCAAATTATCTATATAAACTTTTCGACGACACAGCATTTAAAGCAAAACAAGTTGTGCCCTATGATGACTTTCTGTATTCTAATGAGAAACAGTTAGACCAACTGTTACAAGTCCATGCAAAAAAAGGAAAAATTGTTGTGCTAGATAAAACTTGTGAACACATTCATAACGAACAACAAGTTATAGATATTAAAAACAAGTTGGCTGAACACAGTCTTTTAGATAAGGCCATTGTGTTTGATAACACTGCGGACGAAACATATTTTGAAAAGCACGGAGTAAGACATTTGTATAGTGAATTTTATCTATGGAACTATCTAGTCCTTGCAGATAGGCCCAATCCAAATACAAAAAATATTACACATAAGTGGTTATGCATGAATAATTTTGCCAAGGAGCATAGATGGGGAATAATAAGTGCCTTACACAATAATAGTATTATCGATCAAGTCCTATGGAGTTTTCGCGATACTTCTAAATATTTTCCGAACAACCCTTACGCACATTATGAATTTCCTGTTCCAACCTATATAGATCAACCTTTACAGAAAGAAGGAAACCAAAATTCACAAGCAAAACACTTTGATCAAAACTTAAATTTAAATGACATCTATGGACAAGTTGATTATACGATAGTGACAGAAACAGATTTTGAGGAGCCATACATCACAAGTTGCACTGAAAAAAGTTATTTGAGTATGTTTTATGAAACACTACCAATCATCGTATCAGTGCCAGGGACAGTAGAATTATTACGCAAACAAGGCTTTGATCTGTTCGATGATATTATTGACCATTCATATGATAATATCGCTGATGATGTGAATCGTTTCAAACAATTAGTTACTTTGATCAGTCATATGAATACACAAGATACTCCTAGTGTTGACGCCAATAGGCACAAATTTAATAGAGCACACATGACTAATAAAACATATTGGCATAAAAGAATAAATGATAAACTGAAGAGTTATCAATTTACTTGACGTGTTAAATAGTAACACTTATAATTAAACAAACATCATGGACAAAACTGTATTCAATCGTAAAAATGTGGACTTCTCTAAGCAACCTATGTTCTTTGGTGAAGACCAAAACACACAAAGATATGACACATTTAAGTATCCAGCATTAGATAAACTTAACCAAACTATGTTGGGATATTTTTGGCGCCCAGAAGAAGTATCGCTACAAAAAGACAGAGCAGACTTTCAAGACTTTAGGCCGGAACAAAAACATATTTTTACATCTAATCTAAAATATCAAACACTGCTTGATTCTGTACAAGGGCGTGGCCCTTCTTTGGCATTTTTACCTTATGTGTCCTTGCCAGAACTAGAAGGTTGTATCATTACTTGGGACTTTTTTGAAACAATACATTCTCGATCATACACTTACATAATGAAAAATGTTTATGCAGATCCTACCGAAGTGTTTGATACAATTATGGATGATAAAGAAATTTTAAAACGTGCTGTGTCTGTCACAGAGAATTATGATAAGTTTTATAAGATAGCACAAGATTATTTTGTAAAAGGCAAAGGAGATATCAAAGAAGTTAAAAAAGCATTATATCTTGCCATGATGAATGTAAACATCCTTGAAGGATTACGTTTCTACGTGTCTTTTGCATGTACCTTTGCATTTGGAGAATTAAAGTTAATGGAAGGATCTGCTAAGATTATTTCATTCATTGCAAGAGATGAAGCTACTCATCTTAATCTATCAACGCAAGTTATTAAAAATTGGCACAACGGTGATGATAAAGAGATGACAAAAATTGCAAAAGATTGTAGGGATAATGTTATTGAAATGTATAAAGCTTGTGTTGAAGAAGAAAAAGCATGGGCGAAACATTTAATGAAGGATGGATCTATAATAGGATTGAATGAGAGATTACTTGGTGACTATGTTGAATGGATTGCAAACAAAAGATTGAAAGCAATCGGATTTGATCCATTGTATGATCGCCCGCCTGCAACTAATCCATTACCATGGACACAACATTGGTTATCATCTTCTGGATTACAAGTTGCTCCACAAGAAACAGAAGTTGAATCATACATAATTGGTGGAGTAAAACAAGATATCAACAAAGATACTTTGAAAGGATTTAAATTATAATGTTTTTATTATGGCACACTGCTTTAATTGTATTTTTTGTCTTGCTTTCTTTTGGCTTAGGTTATACACTAGGACTAAAGCAGAGGAAAGTTCATGTTAAAAGAAAATAGTTTCAAAGAAAATGATATGATCGCCATGCGTCTTAACGGTGGTGAAGAGATTATAGGCAAATTTGTAAAACAAGACGATTCAACAATCACATTGGCTAGGCCATTAGCCTTAGCTATGACGCAGAATGGCATAGCAATGACGCCCCACTTGATAATGGCAGAGCCTACCGGGAGTTTGGCCTACAACAAATCATTGATCATTACTATGACTGTGGCTAACAAGGCGGCAGTGGACAACTACATTAAGAGCACAACTGGTATACAACCAGCAAAGTCAGTACCTAAAATTCAAGTGTAGTGTATCTTGTTATTTTAAAAAACTATCATTCCACTATAGAAGATATCATTAGCACACATGAGGATATCAAACCTAGAGAGGTTTGGACCGTTTGGAGGGATCCATGGCAAAGGTTTATATCATGTGTATGGCATGATATAGTTCAACATCAGCAAACACAAACTCCAAAAACCATCGACCATTACTTTACTGAAATAAAAGACAAACTTAGAGATAAAGATTGGTTGAAAAAAATGATGATGGGTGTAAACAAACAGCATGATGAATCAGGGCACATGCAACCCCAATGGCTACAAGTGAAACGTGAATTAAACAGGCATAAAATTACAGAAGGCAGTGTAAGAGTCTATGTCTCTCTCAGAGACGGCATATTGAGTCATTTTCCTGGCTGTCATAGGATGCCCTGGATCAACCCAATGCCATCAGGTATTGCACATAACATAGAATACGAAATTAGAGCAGTTTACCCAGATATCAGACACATTCATTACTTCTATAAAGATCAAGAATTATGGCGTGTATTGAACAAAAACATGTATGGTTATGCTGACATTAAGGTAGACAAATTTCAAAAAGGCATATAAATTATTATTGTAGACGTTGAAGTGTAGAGATACGATTAGCGGACGTCGGGGCAGTACCGACCACCTCCACCATATGGTGGCTTATGTAATCCCTTTCGGGGGTGAAATAGAATCGACGTGATCAGAAGGCTACATGGAGTTTGCCCAGTTGGAACGAGGTAACGGCCAAATTTATAA
>MDTB01208288.1_pt1 | contig 11305 bp, 7 predicted proteins | sample 811161 | NCBI WGS metagenome assembly MDTB01 (sample SAMN05326650, study PRJNA326480) | marine metagenome | isolation source: seawater | place: Mediterranean Sea | collected 2009
GTAGGTGCTGTTGTTCCTATACCAATATCACCATCTAACCCAATAGTTAAACAATTCGTGTTATCACCACTACCTAAAATCATGTTTGTAGATGTTGTTTTTATGAACGAGTGTTCAGCACCATTCTTACCAAATAATATTTGTTTAGCACTAGCTGTATCGTCTCTAGCTAAGTTTAAATAACCTCTACCCAATTCAAATGAGTTTACATCTGCTGGTGTACCGCCTACACCTACTTGTGAGGTAATACCACCTAATAGTGAGCCTGAAGAATTAATACGCAGTTTTTCTGCGCCACCTGTGTTAAAAACCATTTGGTTTGCTGCAGCTTCGCTTATATAAGTATCATTTCCACCGTCTAAGTAGAACTTGTTTGTTGGTTGAATATATAAATCTGTATCAACTCTTACATCTCCTACAACATGAAGTCTTTCAGCTGGAGAACTTGTTCCTACACCTACATTACCCGCGTTATCAATTATCATACGCTCGGTACCTGCAGTATCGAATCTTATCTTATCTTCATCTGAACTTTCTTCTATTTGTATTTTTGTATCACTATCCGCATCTTGAATACTCTTTAAATCAGTAGTAGTAGTATTAACAAAAGTTATACACTCAACGGCAGTTCCTGTTGGTGGAGCTGTTGAGAATGTTAAAGTTGTACCTGATACTGAATAAGTAGACTTGTGTTGAACAACACCGTCAATTGTTACGAATGTAGCATTTTCTGAAACAGGGGCAGTACCTAAAGTTAAAGTAGTATCACTACCATCTCCTGTCATTGTATTTATTGTTGGAACAGAGCCAACTATTCCTGTTTTTATGTGATGTGCGGTTACTTTTGTACCATTATCTGGTGCTGTGTCAAAAGTAAGAGTTGTTGAACTAATAGTATATGAATCTTTGTTTTGATATACACCATCAATAAATACAATTAAATTATCTTCTGAAGTTGGAGCCGAAGTCAATGTAAGAGTGGCATCACTACCATCTCCGTCCATTGTGCTTGTTTCTATTTGACCAGAAGCTGCACCACCACTTTCATCTGCAAAAGTTAGTGTACCACTACCGTCAGTTTTGAGGATTTGGTCAGCACTACCGTCTGAAGTTGGAAAAGAGTATGCATCATTAAAAGTAATTGCACCACTTGTAGCTATCTTTAAGCGTACGGTACCATTTGCTTTTAATCCAAATAAATGATTTGAATCAGTACCTATATAACCAGCAGCGGATTGAGCTTGTAAATTGATTAAAGCTCCGCTTGTTCGTTCTACCTCTATTTCACCATTTCCTGACGATTTTACATGAAGCTGAGCTGATGGAGAATTTGTTCCAATTCCTACGCTTCCAGATTGGTCAATTCTCATTCTTTCGGTTGATGCATCACCTGATGTATTACTAGCAGAAGTATAGAAAGCAAGTATATCAGCATCACCACTAGCCGAGGTAAATGCTTTCATTCCTGCCCAACTATAATTAACAGAATCAGGTGAAACTGCAAATTTTATTCCACCTATAGCATTACCATTGCCCGGATTATGAATTTTTGAAACAAAATAATTTGCACTAGGAGAACTACTATCTTGTAATAAAATACCAGCATCAGTTCCAGCTGCAATAACAGTACCAGTAGTTCCACCAGTAGCTTTGGTTACATGTAATAAAGCCTGTGGATTAGTTTCTCCTATACCTACTCTACTATTAGTAGTATCTATATGAAGAATATCATTATCGTGCACAGCAACGATTGAGTCACTCGACCCATCATTTTTCTTTATGTATACAGCTCCGTCTCGGGTATTAAGGGCTATTTCTCCTAATTCTAAATCCGAGGTACCTGGAACTGCGCCAGCACTTGCTGACCTTTTAAGTTTTATCGTCTGTGCCATATTTATGGTATTCCGTGTCTGTGCCTATATAGGCGGAAAAGTGGAACTAATTAAAAAGTTCCACCATCAATTGTTGTTGTCCATGAAGCTGAGCCTGATGTTCCCATTGTTAAGAAAGCACCATTTGAACCTGGTTTTGCTAATGCAGAATAACCCGCATTACTTGCTTGTCCAATGAGTAAGTCACCGACTGCTGTACTTGTAACACCCTTAATATTAAGAATATCACTAGTTGCTTGTATTGTGTTTCCTACAGCTACATTTAAAGTATTTCCTGATTTGGTTAAAGCGTCTCCAGCTACGATTTGTCCAGCTCCTGAGAACTGTGTAAATGTAAGTGCTGTTGAGCCTACTGTTATACTATCATTGGTTGTTAAAACATATCCATTATCAGCATTTACAGTACCTTCTTCAACAAAAGCAAATAAACCTGCAGTTACTTCTGCGTCTGCATCTGCATCTGTAGCTCTGGTCATTGCTGAACCTGAACCATTAAATACATATATGCCGTTTTCTGCTCCATTAGTCTGATTTTTTAGTAGTACTCTATTACCACTAGAAAGTGTAACTCCATCAATTGCTGCTGGAGCACTTGACTCGTCTACATTAGCTGTTGAAGCCACTCTTACTGAAGCTTTAAAATCTAGTCCGTTTGAAGTTGCATCAACATACTCTTTTGTCGCCAGAGAGGTAGCACCAAAGCCACTTCTGTTTTTATATCCTGCAGGAACGGTTACTGTGCCAGTACCATTTGGTGTAAGTGTTAAGCTCCCATTTGAGTTTGTTGTAGATATATCATTTCCATTGATTGTTACATTATCAATTGCTAAAGATTGTAAACCTGCTAGAGTTGTGCTTGTAGCGCCTGGATTTAATGATGTACTACCAAGTGTTATAGCATTTACGCTAACTGCTCCACTTGATATTGAGAAATCTGTAGAGTCAAAAGATGCAATACCTTTGTTACTTGCTGTTGCATCTTCTGCGGCGATTGTTATTTCGTTATTAGATACAGTTGTATCAATACCTTCGCCACCAGTAAAGTCTAATGTGTCACTTACTAAGGATACTGTGTCGTTTGACCCACTATCTGCTCCAACTGATAAAGTTGTAGATATAGTAGCAAAACTTACTGCTCCTGAACCATTTGTAGTTAGTACTTGGCCGTTTGAGCCGTCTGAAGTTGGTAATGTATAAGCATTACTAACTTTTAATTGTTTATGTGTAATTATTTGTTCAGCAGAATTAGAAGTTTTGAATGTTAAATAAGCATTACTACCTTCTGTAATTACAAGTGCTGTTGCACTATTATCTATAATTGCTAACTCATGCGCTGCTCCAGCTACACTGATTGAACCAGTTGCTGAAGATAAAGTAAGATTTCCTGAACCAGAAGATAATGTATTTCCATTTAACTGAAGATTATCGACTAGTAAGTTATCAATTTTGCTATTAGAGTCAACTATTATTGCTGAACTTGCTGTAAGTGTACCAGCGGAATGGTCAAGCATATTAGTATATAACTGACCACCTATAATATCATTGTTCGAACCATCACCAATGAACAGCTTATTCGAGTTGAAGGAATACGCTAATTCACCGACACTTAATGCACTCGACGGTTGGGCCGAGCTGGTACTTCTTTTAATTTTAATTGTTTGTGCCATTTTTTATTTTCCTTTAAAACAACCCTCCATCGAGATTGTTCATTGTGCCAGTTGCCTGTGCAAGTGGTACGAATTCAAAATTATTTGTCGAAGTTTCTCTATATACTTTTAGCTGATCATCATCAGTATCATACCATAGATCTCCTTCTGACAGGTTACTTCCGGTTGGAGCGGAAGGACCTCTGAAAAACTGGTCTGCAAGTTTTTGCAGTGCCGTAGTTAAACTTCCTGTATCAAAGACATTATTGTAAGAATTTACAGTAATATCATCTGATGTTCCTTCTGTTTGAACTAAGTCTGTAGAAGTTTTAACTGTTATTGGATTATCACTTTTATTTAAAGTGACTTCATTATTTGTCTCGTTGACTGTAATATAAGTTGGTGTTTCAGTCACCGTTATTGACATCGGCATTATCTTGTCACCTCAGGAGTTACTGTAACTTTACCTTCCATAAGTCTGGTTACAACGCCCCCGCTTGATTCAATTTCTAAATCATATACATACATTCCTTCTTCAATAGCAGCAGATTGACTTGCTGTTGCAGTCAGATTTACTATACCGTTAGAAGCCGGACTGGCTATCGTGGTTGTAAAAGTAAGAGCAATAGTCGATGAGTCATGCGTTGATCGCATCTGCATACGTGCTGTATACCCAGTCAAATTCAGAGCTGTACTATTTTCTTGTACAGTTATCTGGCGACTAAAAGTCGATCCCTGCTCTAATGTAAAATTGTATGTTCCTGCTGCCATTTATAATATTTCTCCAATGTCTAATTATACCAAAAAAATATACCTATTGTCAAGGATTAAATTTTCAAGGTAGTTGTTTTTTCCTATCATTTAGGATACTTATCTTTTACCGCTTTTCTAGCTAAGTAAAATGAAGTAGTTTTTGCTGTATCACCAAACTTTCCGCTATCTATATCGTGATATAATAAATCCAGTTGTTTTAACAGTGAAGGATAGTAATTTTTTCGTTTTCCAGCATAGTTATTACTAGTTTTTTCTAAATTTATATTCATTCTGTTTGCCTCTTTGTTTTAAGTGCAGTATTATAATCTAAGTACTCTAACTTTTTGAGTGTTATAGTATACGTGCCTGGTTCCGTGGCAGTAAATGTCAAAGTAGTATTTGACATATTGCCTTTTGATACTCCATCTAAAAATACTTCGGTTCCCGCTGGAACTCCAGTCACATTTACTGTTGCATCTACTTCGGGAGTAAGAGTACTAAAAGTAGGGGTAAAGCTAGTTTTTGCTACTACAGTATCTTTTGCAATATTTATGTAATGCTCTGTATTTTGTGGTATATCTGTTAAATTTGTTTGTAAATAAGAGAATCCTTTGGCTGCTTCTGCTGACTTTATTTCGTCATTCACATCAGCGTTTGTACTCCAAACAACTTCTCTATTTGAATTGTAAAATACATGATAACTCATAATCCATTTCCTCCTGTCCAATCATGTTCATAAAATACTACTATAGCGTAGTATAAACTATTTCCTTGTAAAAAACTTTGGTTGTCTCCAAATATGCCCATACTAAAGTTTTGTATTCTTATTACATTATTACTTTGGTGAGATACTTTGCAACCTTCTGCATACTCTAATTGTACTACATCTTCTTCTTCTTCATCGTCGTCTCCAGTAATCGTAACATCTTCTGAAAAGAAAGACGCATTATTTGGAGTAAATACTCTTTGTGCTACTCCACTTGATAAGTCTTGTGGTCTATTCCATCTTACCGCGAACAAAGGTCTTTCATCTGTTCCGTGTCCTCCACTAGTTCCCCAGTTATGGGTTATATCTACACTATTAGGACTAGCTAATTGACCACTTGCAGTATTAGCGCTTATAATTCCTTGTGATCTATAAAATACATGAAGCCCTGCTCCTACACCACTATGAACTTCAAGTGGTTTTGTAAAGCTAGTCACATCATCAGATTTCTGAGAGATAAAAAATCCCTTTGTATTTGTAGAATTTATTGTTATATTTCCTAGTGCTACTCTCTTTGTCATAATTAAAACGCCGTTAAATTTGAAAATGTAGGCATTATTGCCACATTTAATACTGTATTAGTAGATGAGGTAAAAGTTATTGATGTTCCTGCAGTATTAAAACTTGTTCCTATACTTGCAGTAGAACCTTGGCTACTTCCACTTCCTGAAGCAGCAGCTGTTGTATTACTTTGTGGAAGTGAGGGTACTCCTAAATCTACTCCGTCTACTGTTCCTAAATGAGAATAAATATTTGTTATTGCTTGAGTTGCCCCACTACTTGTTGACACAGTAGTAAAGTCAGCTCTTGGTACTCCAGCTACAGTTCTAACTGCTAATGCTTGGAACATTCCTGCTGATACAAAACCACTTCCTGTTTGATTTGTATTGCTCGTATTCATTATTAATTCATCTGCACTGCAAGTTGTAACATCTTTTCCTGGTCTGGAAACAAAAATTCCAAAACCTGGACTTGCATTAGAAAAACCATGATTACTACTTGTATTCTTTCCTATTAAAACTCTTTTTGTGGAACCACTTCCTGTCCATAGACTTGCATCATTCATGTAGCCATATGCTAGAGGTATTCTTAGAACTTTATAGTTAAGATTAGTACAATTTGCAAAAGTAGCTCGACCGTTTCTTATCATACTTCTATATCCTGGAGAGCTTGAGCTTCCTCCAGTAGTGTAGCTGTCTGCCATTTCACAAGGTCTAAATGTGGTAGGAGTAGTTTCATGCATATCTACTCTTGCGCAATATTCAAAGATTATTTCTCCTTCTCCTCCTGAGTCTTGATTGTCTGTTTCTATTTCATCTTCTCCAACTGCAGTCTCTTGGTAAGTAACTAAAGGAATATATGGAAGTGTAGGCTTACTTGAAATATTTAGTGTGATTGCTGAACTTACGCTACTTAAAAATCCTCCACCATACATAACTCCTGTTCTATGTCTTCTGCTATCAAAAACTAAATCTTCTGTACTTACTCCACCTGTTACTGATACGCTGTCTTTGGAAACTTGAAGTCCAAAAGTTCCATCTGCTAATTTTCCTACTGATACTCGTTCTCCCATTTTAGTCCTCTATCAATATTCTTTCATTACTTGGGTCAATAGTAATCTTGCTACTACTTCCAACTGTTATTGAACTTGCTACATTACCACTACTATTTATAGTGCTACCATTATTTGTTGCTGATGTAGTAAATACTCCTGTACTACTATTATAAGACATGAGTCCGCTTCCTGAAATTTTACTTCTAACTTGCGAATCTGATAGCTGAGTATTTGTATCTGGTGGAGTACCAAAAGTTCCATCATGTTTTAAGAACTGTCCTGAACTACCACTTGGAAGAGCAAAGAAATTAGAATTATTATTTAGATCGCTTGTATTAGCTGGTATAGTTGGTTTATTACTTAAATTACTATAGTTTCCATCAAATAAAGAAGTGTTCCCTGCCAATGCATCTCCTGCTCCCGTACCTATGCTTAAGTTTGACGTACCAGCTCCAATAGCAGTTCTAAGGGCTGCTTTTGCTGTAGCATCTCCAACATTTCCTCCAGTAATATTTAGAGGAGTAAATCCTAGCCCAGAAGTAACATTACCTGAAGTGATTTGGTCATTATATAAATTTGCTACATTAAGTGTTGATCCTAAATAACTGTTTGATGAATCTCCAGCGAATCTAATAGTTCTATTTGAATCATCTTGTACTAGTCTTATACCACCAGGTGGCAATTTATCCCACGCTTGTCTTCCGCTTAAAAAGGAAGTAATAGTTTGAGTGCCTCCAAAAGTAGCCTCTTTAATGTGTAATGATGCTATAGCATAAGGTAAATTACCTTCACCGAGTACTCCAGTACTCCAACCATTGGATATGTTTCCTGCTCCAATTTTTAACACATCATTATCAAAATCATATCTCATTCCAGAATCAGGAGCAATGTTGTCTGCATCATCATCATAGTCAGTATCTAAACCAAGAGAAGATAAAGCAGCACTTCCGTTCCAACCATCATTGTAAATTGTTACAAATCTAAAACGAGGAATTGAAGTAGATTCAAGTATTTCGTCACTCCAATCACTTACTGCTACATTAACATTATCATCTGTGCCTTGTACATTTGCTGTACAACTCCATAAAAATAGTCCTGTGCCTGCTCCTGATGAGCCTGTGTCTATATCCGGACTTGTGCTCCAGCCGTCGTCATCTCCTGAGACTGGCCATGTTCCATCTGAAAATTTATAAACAGTAACATTGTTGGGGTGAGCGATTGCACTTGGATTATAAAAAGCTTGTCTTTTAAATATTTTTACATTTGCAGTACTTACACCTTCACCACCTGCTTTTGATTTAGAAAAAGACTGTACTTTTGTAAAACTAAATGCTGTTCCGTTTGCTTTTTTACCTGAAATTGTATAAGTTATTGTTCCTGTGTCCCCAGGCATAGCTGTTGGTGCTGTAGTAGTACAAGTTGTTGTATTATTACCACTAAACCCGGAAACTGCTCCTTGCGTAATTCCTGAAACTGATTTAGTTACTGTAAATTGTCCGTTTCCTGGAGTTGATGTTTTATAAGTAAGTGCTGTTGCTCCTTCGAAAGCTTGAATAGTTGTAGTACCACCACTAAAATCACTAACTACTCCTGCATTAGTTGCTGAAAAAGTATGACTTTCATTACCTAGTAAAGTAGTTACAGCATTACCACCATCTTCTACTTTTACTATAGTAATCTTATCACTATTACTTCCTGCTGTCGCTGTCACTTCTTCTGCAACTACATTCATGCTAGCTGCTGATAAAGTTTTTGTATCACCAGTTCCTGTTACTAAATTATTAGTACTAGTATAAGTAGTAGTATTTGAATTGTTTTGTCTATCTGCTGTAAATGTTATACTACTTGGTGTTATTGTACCATCTGTAGCTACTTTAAATACTTGAGAACTTGCTGTTAATCTTAAACTTGGTGCATCGTCTCCATCAGCTCCTTTTTTGGATTTACTAAATGAGTATATTGCGGTAGTATTTACTCCGTTTACTTTTATAGTAAATGTTACGATACCTGAATCAGATCCTTGTCTTACAGCACTTGGTGTAAAAACTCTTTGATTACTAACAGTAGAAGGATCCATAGTAATATCATTTTCACCACTTGTTGTAGATGAAGTAGCAGTTAAAACTTTATAAGTTGTTGTTCCAGCATTACCACCACTTGCTGAGTTATCAAAAGTTAGCTGAGTTGCTCCTCTAAATACTCGTATTTCTGTTGCTCCATTAGCTTCGTCTGAATCTGCAACAGTTCCATTGTTTGCAGCAGGGAATGTATGTGCCGCATTGGTTAGATATATTGAATCTCCTGTTGTTCCTTGCTGAACTCCATAAACTGATATTGTATCAAATGCTTCAATACTTGAATCACCGACTTCTTGAGCTGTTACTTTATAAATTTTTGGAGTAGTAAATACATTACTTGGCATATTTAATTCTGTATCACTAGTTCTTGAAGCGGTAGCGTTAAATCCTGCAAAAGTAGTAGTATCTAAATCATATTTAAATTTAGCATTGGTAAAGTTTTGTTGAGTTGCTGTTAAATCAATACTGCTTGGAGTAGGATTTAAACCTGTTGCATCATATGAGATTGCATACGCAGTTGAACTTAAATGCACACTTCTACCAGCAGCACCTGCTGATCCAGTTGCTCCTGTTTTTGATTTTACTATTACATATTGTTGGTCAATAGTTGTAGCAACACCTGAAGGTGAAACTGAAGCCGCGATTGTAGCTCTAAAAGTAACAGTACCAATATCACCCAATCCGCTTGATGCGATTGTGTATGCGCCACTTTGATTTCCAATAGTTGCGTCTACTCCTGATTCACTAAGTACAGTATATGTAACAGTACTTGCTGTGGTAAAATCTGTTCCACCAATAAATACTTTATAAGTACCTGCCGCTGAAGTTACGTTTCCACTACTTATTAAACTAGCATCTATGCTTCCACTTGAATCAGTTGGAACTGTGTGAGTTGGATTAGTTAAGAAAGCAGTAATTGCATCTGACCCGTCTTTTACACCAAATATTGAAACACTATCTTGTGCTAATACTGTATTGCTACTACCTTGTCTTAGTTTTACTTTTACAGTTGTTACTTGTCCTGATCCTGGTTCATCGCTTATATCAGTAGTAAAGTTTCCAGATGCAGTTGCATTTGCACTTAAAGTAATATTATTTCCACTCAACCCTGTTACAGTAGTATTATTAGGCACTGCTGAAGCACGAACACTTTGTCCTACTTGAAAATCACTTGTTCCCCCTGAAGCTACAGCTGTATTACTTCCACTTGTAAAGGCAACAGTAACGGCTGCATTATCATCAAGAGTAAAAGTATCTGTAGCACTACTTGCTTGTGCTGTTCTTGCTCCCCCACCTGGTGGAGTAACTATAAATTCGTATTTTTTAGTTCCAGTAAATGTTCCTTGTGTTAAATCTCCTGAACAGTCAAAAGTAATGTTTGAAGTATCTGTTTCTTCTTCAACATCTCTTTTCGCAGAATAAGTTACTACATGACGATTTGGTACTATTTTAACAGCAAATGCATCGGAACCAATACTTCCTGAGCTACCATCTTTTGTAATTGTAATTGGTATCTTTTCTGTAAATGTTTCTCCTGTATCAGTAGCTTGTACTAATAAGAATTTATTTGTAGTATTTATACTTGCAGTATCTGCGTCAATTGTTATTGATGCTGTCTTAGGACTTCCCGAAGTATTTATAGTTGCGTCAGCAGATGCAGGACTTGTAAATAGCACATCATTTTGACTATTCGTACCACTTGTGTAGTTAAGGTCTACAATCTTAAAATCTACACTACTTGCGTTTATGTTTCTGAGAGTTGCCGTAGCTGTTACATCTTGTGCTGAGCCTGAAGGACTAATTGCATCACTATCATCAAATTTAATTTGCATACTAGCAATGTCCACATCAAGTTGTGGTGATAGTAAGTTTGCTGTTCCTGAAACTCCTTGATTTGAGTTTCTTGAAGTTGTTCCACTTACTATGTCAAAATTACCGTTTAGTTTTTGTGCTGAATTATCCCCAGTTCTTGTAGTCATTCTGGTATGTCTTATCCAATAGTAATAAGTACCTGGTGTACCTACTGCATCGTTAAATGTTTGTGCATTATCAACTACTGATATTAAAGTTGCATGAGCAGTTACTGCTGTTGATGCATTACCACTTTGACTAGTTGCTCTCCAGATTTCTGTTGAATCACTAGCTTCTTTGTAGTCTGTTGCATTTGTCCAGTTTAAAGTAATTATGCCCGGCTTTGCTGTAGCAGTAGCTAAACTTGTTGGCGCTCCTGGTGCGGTTAGTGTTGTCCTAAGACCTGCTGAAGATCTGTGTGCTCTCGATGCAGTTTGTTCTGTTATTGCATAAATACTGTCATCATACTCTCTTGCTTTTATTGTTGTGTTACAGTTTGCATTAAATGTTAAATTTTCTATTCTAAATAGTTTACTTTCAAAACCAAAAGGAGCATAAGTAAATGCAAATACTTGTCCTGGTTTAAGTAGTAAACCTCTAGGACCGATTGTAAAAGAAATTTCTTTACTATATCTACTTTGTATTAATTCTTTCTCAATTCCGATTCTTGCATTATAGTAACTTGTTATTCCAGTAACAGGATAACTTCCTGTCTTTACAACATTTCTGTCTGCTTTTAGATAATCTGAATTAAAGAATGAAAC
>MDTB01204912.1_pt1 | contig 11304 bp, 10 predicted proteins | sample 811161 | NCBI WGS metagenome assembly MDTB01 (sample SAMN05326650, study PRJNA326480) | marine metagenome | isolation source: seawater | place: Mediterranean Sea | collected 2009
ATTTTCATCACAATTTTTTTATTTAACACTCACTCACCACTGTAAACAATGACTTGTGAACCTGATTTATCTATTTTAAAAGGAACCCAACATTTAATACTTGATAACTTTGATTTAATTTGTTTATGTTTTTCGGGTGGAGCAATAAAAAAGAAAAAGCCTCCGCCTCCTGCACCCATTAATTTACCTCCAAATGCACCCTCACTAATAGCAGTTGAATATAAATCATCCATCCAATCGGCAGTTATATTTTCTGCTAATTTTCTTTTTATTTGCCATCCCAAATTTAACAGATTTCCGATTTTTTCTAGAGAAGATTCTTTTTTAAACGCATGAAGAGCCTCATGAGCTAGCGCTGAAATCTCTCTCAATTGATGATTTGTTTTTCCAGCTTTTATATTGTCGACATGAACTTTAGCGTGTTTTTCCGCCATTCTACTGACTCCGCTAAAACCTAGTAGGATGTGCTTCTCAAATTCCAACAAATAATCTTTCGATAAAATAAGTGGTCGTGTTGTCCAATTATTTCCTAAGCCTAACTCCATAATTCTTATGCCACCATGAGCAGCAATAATTTGATCTTGAATGCCTACTGACTCTCCAATCAAACTTTGCTCAACATGAATAGCCTGCTTTGCCAAATCATCTGCAGTCATCATTTTCTCTTTTAAAGCATAAAGAGCATTTAACAATCCAACTGTAAAAGAGGAACTTGAACCTATCCCAGATCTTGCAGGTAAATCACCATCATGGTGTATTTCAACACCATCTAACATATTCATAAATTTTAAACACGATCTCACAGATGGATGTTTTATCTCTGAGTTATTTTTGACTACTTCTATGCTGGAGTACACTATTCTACTTTTGTATTCAGGGAAAAATTGAGGCAGAAATCTAACAGATAATCGACAATAATAGGAAATTGCTGCAGCTATTATAAGTCCTCCTTCGTCCTCAAACCATGAGTTGTAGTCAGTACCTCCACCAAAAAGTGATAATCGATATGGTGTACGAGTAATTATCAAGATTTTACTTAGATGTTTGAAAAATGATTACGACGTATTACCTGGAAACCCTTAACAAGTTCTTCTATTCCTGTTGTTAAGGTGACCGAAGTAGAGAATCCAAACTTTTCAATTTTGTCATTACTGATTACATAATTTCTCTGATCAGGGTCTTTGCCGATTTCAGAGATAATAAATTTAAAATCACTAACCACCTCTTGAATTGTTTCACATAATTCTTTTTTACTTAGATTTGCATCGGATAATCCAACGTTAAAAGGTTCACCAACCATGGAAGAGTAATTCTTCAATGCGTGAATAAAAACATTACTGGCATCCCTAACATGCAAGTAGTTTCTTTTAAAATGAGCTTCAAAAAGTACCAAAGTTCTGTCAGTAACAGCTCTGTAAGTGAAATCATTAACTAGTAAGTCGAGTCTCATTCGTGGACTGATTCCAAATACTGTAGCAAACCTAAATGTCAGACAATCTCCTTTTTGCAACAAGTAGTCTTCAAGCTCGACTTTTAATTTACCATATCTAGAAACTGGTCTCATTGGGGTATTTTCGTCGCAAAAAATGCCATCTTCACCTACACCATAACCAGAGTTTGTACACGGAAAAATAAGCAACTGATCTTTTGATTTTTTATCAGCTAAAAATTTTACCGCCTCAAAGTTTATTTGTTTTGCACCTTCTGGGTCCTTTTCACAAATTGGAGCACCAGTTAAACAAGCTAAAGGTAGTACGGCATCAGTTTTTTTGAGTTCACTTAAAAGTAACTTTTGATCCCTAACATCACCTCTTATGATTTTTAGATTTGGATTGATACAACAATCAAGAAGTGGCGTTTGACCATACATAAAATTATCTATAACCACTATTTCATGATCTTGATTGAGCAACATTGGTACCAAAACAGAACCTATGTAACCAGCACCACCTGTAATAAGTATTTTCAAACTCTTTCTCTCCAATAATTTAATAAATGTGACACGCTTTCTTCAAATGAGTACTTTTCCTTCCAGCCAGTAGCATTTTTAAATTTTTCAGTATTTGGGATTTGAAGAGTGACATCAGCTGGTCTTAGAAGGTTTGGATCTATTTTAGAATTTATTTTTTTTCGCGAAAGTTTTTTTAATATTTCCAAAAAATCACCAACAGAAATACTTTTCGTACCCCCCAAATTGTAAACATCACCACTTTTACCTAAACTTGAAGCACTCCAGTAAGCACTCATTGCGTCTCTGACATCTATCATAGTTCTAACAGAGTCCAAATTACCATGAAAAAGTATTTCTTGCTTATCAGCCTCAATCAAAGCAACTTGTCTGGCAAAAGCAGTAGCAAATAAATCGGTTCTTCTAGGGTTAAAATACGCAAACATTCTGGTCCTAATCACATCTAATTCATAACACCTCCAATACGTGTAGCCCAGATGATCTTGGGCTGCTTTAGAGACCGCGTAAGGACTTGAAGGATTAAGCGGACAATCTTCATTGATTGGAACATTTTTCGGATCAACTTGCCCATAAACCTCGGAGGTACTGCATAACTGTACAACTGGTTTTAATTTTGATGATCTGATAGCTTCAAATAAATTAGCTGTGCCCATGATGTTATTATTTAAAACTGCCAGAGGAGTAATGAAACCAGCCCTAACATTAGCGTGTGAAGCTAAGTGAAAAATTACATCAGGTTTTACGAGCTCTAAAACATTAAGAACTGAGCAAAAATCCATAAGATCGCATTCATGAACTTTAACGTGGGAATTAATTTTTCTTAAATTTTGAACCCCGGTAGTACTGTGCCAACGGCTTATTCCATGGATTGCAACATTTTTATGATTTTCATGAATATGTTCAGCCAAATAACTTCCACCTGAACCACCTATTCCAGTTATTAGAGCAACTTTAAAATCTCTTGAGTCTTTCAAAATTTATACTTTATTTACAATTGAATTTAAACCATATTTTATATCATCAAATACACCACAAAAAGCCACTCGGAGAAAAGAAGAAAAGTCTTTTCCAAACGAAATGCCAGGAGTGACAGCAACTTTTTCCTCGTTTAGCAAATCTAGACAGAATTTGTTACCGTCAGAATTTTTTGAAATGGGAATAAAAAGATAAAATGCCGATTTTGGTTTTTTTATAAGACCTTCAAGTTTTGGGATATTGTCAAACAAAAAATTTATTCTATAACGATATTCTTTGTTTACATTTTCAATTACTTGGTCAACTCGGGCTTTGTTTTCCAAAAAAGAAGAACATCCCAACTGCAAAAAAGGGGGGCAACAAGATAATGTGGTTGATAAAAACTTATTTGAATAAGAATTAAATTCAGCCGACTGGGAAACCTGAAAACCCAGCCTGTAACCTGGTATTGAGAAAATTTTTGACAATGATGAAATTACGACCAATTTATCATAATTAAAGCCCAATAAACTGTAGAACTTATCTTCGTAAGTAAGCAATGAATAAGTCTCATCAGACAACAACCATATGTTTTTGTCTTTAGCAAAGGTGGCAAGCTTGAAAAGGAATTTTTTTGAATATACAGCACCAGTTGGATTATTTGCCGAGTTTATTAAGATTGCTTTTGGTTTTGTTTTTTCTAATTTGTCAAAAACTGAATCATCAGGAATGTAACCATTTTCCGGAAAACACGGAAACTCAACAACATTCAAACCCAACATCTTAGCTGATGCAAAATAAGTCGGAAAGGCTGGAGTCAAAATAAAAACAGTATCCTCATTATCGCATACAAGAGATAGAAAATTTGTTATTAGAAAATTAGCAGGGGCAACAGAGATATTTGAATAATTTACATCCTCTCTCAAATTATTTTTAATCAAAGTGCTCAGTGCTTTCTTTAAACACTCTTCTCCAGCCGAAGAGGTGTAATGGTAATTTCCTTTCTTTAAATACTCTGAAGTACGATCAAGTATTAAAGAATCTGCAGCTAATTCTGGATCACCCAATTCAAGGTGTCTAACTTTGCCACCAGATTGCTCGATTTGCTTGGCTCTATCTAAAATAAAAAACATCTCTTGTCCAACCAATCGACCGGCTAGATTTGAGTAATCAGGTAATCTCATTCTATCGAACCATCCTTCGAGGGATTGACGATATCAGGCATTGAAGGATTCTCCCAATTATCAAGAGGTTCAATGAATAGATTTGATTTGAACTCTTTTCTGTCCAAGTATGGATACATATCCTCAATAGGGGTAGCCCAACCAAAAATTCTAGGTTCGTAAGTGTGATATTCGTGAATGTCAACATCACAAACAATAGGACCGTCATGATCCAAAACTTGGGTTATTACAGAAAGAGTATCTTCTGGTTTTTTTAGAGAAACTGTTGCTATATTGTATGCCTTGCAAATTTTCAGAAAATCAGGTGGATTGTACCCTTTAGGACCACATGCCTCAGCTCTTCCTTGAAAGTTTGTTTCTTGAAAGGCTTTAGTGATTCCATAAATATGATTGTTTAATATAAACGTCTTAACTTTACACTTGTAATTGAACAAAGTTTGTAGTTCTTGAATGTTCATATTAAACCCACCATCACCAATAATACAAACGACATTTTTATTTGGAGTGCCAAACCAGGCTCCGATAGCACCTGCAAATGAAAACCCCATAGGGGAGTTACCGTTATTTGTAATAAAGGTTTGACCAAACTTAGTTTCAAAGGCGTGAGACGTTATTACAATATTTCCTCCACAATCAGCAACTAAGACATCATCAGATGTCATTTTCTCTGATAGCTGTCTCATGAAACGATATGGGTGAATCTCATCTTTTGAATTTCCAAACTCAGGCTTCACGGGATCATATTTAACTTTCCATTCTTTAGCCTTTTCAAACCAGGTCTTGTGTTTTTTTGGCCCGACATCAAAATAATTTCTTTTTTGCAATGCTTCAACAAATAAGTTAAGAAATAACAACGCGTCACTTTTGATGCACTTATCAAAGCGAACTTGCTGCAAGTGTTTCTGTAATTGAGCTTCATCAACATCAACCATAATTTTTTTTGCATGTCTTGCAAAAGACTGAACGTGTCCACCTGTGATTCTGCCGGAAACCCTTGAGCCAAGAGTAAGCAACAAATCACTGTTCTGAATTCCAAAATTTCTGCCAGCACCTCCATATGTACCGACTCTTCCACAATAAGACTTCAAATCACTAGTGGCAATATCAAGAGCATTCCAAGTTGGATAAACAGGAATCCCTAGCATGTCAGTAACTTCTTTGAATTTCCCCACAGCATTGGCGGTTTTTACCCCGCCTCCAACTAGAATGACTGGCCTCTCGACATTTAGTAAATCATCTATAAGTAACTCAATTTCCAGTTTTATTTTATTTAAATCAAAAACTGTTTCTGTTAATTCCCCTTGGTAACCTATTTGTTTATCAGGGTCAATCATGGTTTTTTGAATATTTATAGGTATATCTAATAAAACAGGTCCAGGTCTTCCCGAGGATGCATAATGAATAGCCTTTTCTAACTCATACTTAATACTCTCAGGATCCATAATTAATTTTGCATACTTGGTAATTGGCTTAACAATTGAAACAATGTCTGTTTCTTGAAATCCAATTTGTCTAATCGATGGGTCAGGACGCAAAAACCTGCTATTAATTTGTCCTGTGATAAAAATAGCACCAACTGAATCATAAAAACAATTCCCTATTGGGGTAACTAAATTCATGCCTCCAGGTCCACTGGTTACAATGTTAACTCCTAACTTTTTCGAAGTTTTATAATACCCCTCAGACGCAAATCCTCCCGCTTGTTCATGCATAATGGCAACATATGATGTTTTATCAGTTCTCGTAAATGCATCAACAAGATCACCATTCGCAGCACCATAAACCACAAATATTTTATCAGTACCAATCTCAGCAAATTTATTAATAACGTAATCAGCAAGCTTTATCATCATTTAATTTCCTATATTCATTACATAGATTTAAAGTCAATCACCAAGAATTCTTCTTTTTAATCTATAGTCCAAAGTTTCAGTAATATTTTTCACTGCAGATTGACCAAAAGTTTTTTTCACAAGCTCGAGGTATCTTGGGTTTGAATGATACTCATGCCACGCATTATCCCTAAACTTGAGAATCTGTGCAGATGACAAATTATCTGTTCTTAAATTAAGAGTCTCATAAGAATGTTGGCTATAGCCAGAGTATACCTTTGGTAACTCCAAACCAGTTTTTCTTGCAGAATTGTAAAGAGGACTTCCTGGGTAAGCCATTGCGCAATAAAAGTTTGCCATTTCAGTTAAATTTTCGTTTGCGAAATCTAATGTGTTTTGCATTCCTTCCATTGTGTCATTAGGAAGACCAAAAATATAATTTCCTGCAACATTTATACCAGCTTCATGAATTAGTCGAATTAAATCAACAATTTTTATATTTTTAAAACCATCTTTATGTATTTCTTTTCTTATTAGAGCATCCGGGTTTTCTATGCCCAGACCAAGCCACTTTACTCCAGCTTTCCTAAGAGTATCTAAATATTTAGGTTTGCAAGTGTCTATCCTTGAATATGCCCAGATGTTAAAGTCATAACCCCTTTCAATTATAAGATTACAAATTTTAATAAAGTGATTTGGATTCAGAACAAATAACTCATCAGCAATTTTTATGTTTTTTACACCTGCATTAGCAAAAACTTCAAACTGTTTGATTATGAACTCTGGACTCCATTTTCTGTAAATATTGCTATCAGCACTACTTATATGGATGCCAGGGTCTGTTCTATTTATTATATTTATCATGCAAAAACTACATCTGTAGGGACAGCCCAGAGAAGTATACAAAGCAGCAAATGGCTTTTTTACTGAATTGTTTGACCAAGAATGCCAGCCGGCTGTTCTATATTTGTGAAAATCAGGTAATAGGTCCCATGCCATTCCTGGCAAATCCTTTTCCAAATTGTCATTTTTTACAACCGTTGAAGGTGGGGTTAAAGTTATTTCTCCAGATTGATTTCTAAAGCCAAGTCCATTTACTTTATTTAAGTAGCTATCTTCATTTAAATTTTCCACTTGTAATAAATCATGAATAGTATAAACGCCTTCATTTTGACATACGGCATCTATATATTTCTCGACTTCAAGTGTTTCTTTTGGTAGAGCAGAAACGTGACCACCAACAAATAAAACAAATGAAGTCGGAGACTTATCCTTGAGTGATTTGGCAGCATCGCAAGCACCAACCATATTCTGAGAAGAAGCACTAGGTTGCTGCCCATAAACTACAAAACAAACCACCCTGGCATCAATATCAATGATTTTGTCGACAACTTCATCAATGGTTAACTGTTCTGCCTCAGCATCAAGAATACAAGTATTAAAACCCCGGGAACGAACAGAATTTGCGAGCAAAGCTGCCCAGATAGGAGGCTCTATGGCAGAGTGATCTTTTGCTAAAGACTGGTAAATAGCCGCTGCGCCATTAGGATGAACAAAAAGTATATCCATTTTTTTCATGAAACTTGATTACCTGATATTTTTAAATTCATTTTTTCAAAAACCCTTGACGGCTAATTTAATAAGGTCAGGATTTAAATAAAAATCGCGATCTATAGGGTTACTGCCGTAGTTAATAGAAGTTTCTTTATATTCGCCCTCAACTCTCTTATAAAAGACTCCAAACAAAGCACACCAAACCATGACACCCCAATCTCCAATTTGTCCGGGAGCGATAATTTCAACTTGTGTACTTCCTCTTTTTGCAAAAATAGATAGTGGACTGCTGCCTCCTGCAACCTGAATGCCCAAATCGGAGTTGAAAGCTATATCAATCTGTTCAGGAACACTTAACTTGTGTGGAAAAAATTCAAAATAAGAGATTTCTTTGTTAAGCACGTCTTTTACATCAGAAATGTTATCCAACCTACGCCATTTTTCTCCATTTCTAGTTATAAAGTAATTTTTTATGGGGCTTTTTTTTGTAATCATTTCTCGGACAGCATTCAAAATATGTGCTCTCATATACTTGAAAGTATCAATATCACAACTTACTACACTGTTTTTGGGGTGTCTGTGTGCACAACAGCCAACAACAGTAAGTTTTTTAACCTTGTAGTTTATATTTTTTTTTATTTTTTTAATTGGATTTTTACCAAGACCAATGAGCTTAAAAAAATCATAAAATCTTTCGGGGACGGAATCATCAACCAGAATAGTGGCGTCTCTATTATTTTCAGTCGTAAACCTGTAGGCCTTTGGGAGATTTTCAAAAACAAAATGTCCGAAATTCCCATTTCCACCAACCAAAAAGGCTTCATCAACCTCCTCTACATCATAAGTTGAGGAGGTCAAAATAACTTTTTCGATATTTTCTTTACTAGCTGGTATTGGTTTACTGCTGATCGGACACTCAATCTGATTTCTATGGTAAGTCATTCCGTCAACAAAAAAAAAATTATTAACCAGGGGATATTTGCCATATAAGATGGTTGCGTTATCAAATTCTACCAATGGTGGCTTGTAGTCGTATACAGGGTATTTTACTTGCGGTGTGTTGATCGCAAACCTGAGAAACGTGTTCAGAATTCGATAGTCTTTGGTAGGGTCTATCAATCTTAACCCCTGACATTTATTGTCATTAAAGGGTTTATGATCAAATACTGAAGAAGGTATCACGTTCATAAAACATAAATCATATGATTAAAAATCTGTTAGAAGTGAAAAAGAGAAGGAAATAGAACTCAAATAGTTGAGTCCTCTCCCGAATAATCTGATTCATCCCCATAAAAGGATTGGTCGTGATCAAACCCATAAAAAACTCTTTCATGCCTTCTGCTTGCACCACACAAACGCACCTCATCTAACTCTTGAATTTGTTTTGGTTGTTTGGCATCAAACAATTCCCTGTGAATAGCATAAATCACAGGTTTGGAGCCGAAAATTGCTTTTTTTAACATAGCATGCGCCTCAGAAGGAGTTTTAGGCGTCATCACAGTCCAGCCTTGAAACTTTTTAAACCATGGAGAGAGGTCTTTACTATGCTGAGCACCCTGACCCATGCCCTTGCCCACTTGACATACAAAAACGATCGGTAAGTCGAACCCTTTATGGTGCCAGACCGGAATGTGATTTACTAATGCGCACATCCCACTAGCAAGAAAATCTATCCTTACATGAATCATTACTACTCTTTTGCCGGCAAGTGCAAGACCCATTGCTGAAGAGTTCATAAGTGACTCGGCAACTGGGTATGTAATGAAGTTGTTAGGGTACTTGTCAAACAAACCTTTTGTCAGTCCAGCAACACCATACTTAACCAACTGTCCACCAACAACAACATTCGAATCTTCGTTGATACATTCCTCAATGGCACGATTAATTTCTTGAGCGAAGGTTCTCATTATCTTTTAATTCCTTAATTAGTCGGTTCTACCTGATCACAAAGGTCAAGCATAGTGGCCATGTTCAAATGACTACATGTTAATTTTACCTTAACTTCAACGAAAGATGGTGCCCTATTTGACCTGGTAAAGTTGACAGCTTCTTCAACAGAATTGCAAACTTCAATACCAAACGGTTTGACTCTAGGATTTATAGGAGTTGATTGGCGCTCTTCCAAAAGAGCGTCAACCGACTTTCCATTATTTTCGCAGACAAAACAAACTGGCAAAGAATTCAACGCCGAAAATATCAAGGACTCCCAAAACACTCCTTGCTCAGTAGCCGCATCACCAATGCAACAAACAGATATGGCATCTGAATTATCTAACTTTAAAGCATAAGCAGTCCCAGTGGAAACACCAATCAGACCGCCAAGAATCGCTGAAGCATGAAAATTTATAGATTTGTCGGTTATGCCTTGTGATCCAGCGAAACCTTTATTTAGGCCAGTTTTCTTGCCCATAATTTCATCCCATAACTTGTCCTCGTCCCCCCCCTTAGCTAGATAATGGTGGTGGTTTCTATGGTTTGAGAACAACCAATCAATATCTTTAATGTTGTTATAAATATCTTCTGCCACACCCTCATGCCCTAATGATAAATGGGTTGGACAATAAATATCTTTCATGTTTTCTTGTAGTTTTTTTTCAAAACTCACTATCTTTTCTTTGATCATAATCTCACCTAATTACTAAAATAAAATCCAAAAAAACACCTTATCAACTTAAAACCAAATTTTTAAACTACTGTCGTGTAAAGCTTAAAAGTTTAAGTGGAAGAAATACAGCAGTTGTGCAAGTTCCTGGAAATAGTTCATCTAAATCTTTGAAAGAACAATCATCTGGCTTTGGAGGATAAATCATAACGTGAGTGCTTTTAACTAGGCCACTCACAGCAAAAGCATTAGCAACACCTTTCTCAATTCCTTCAAAATCATCCAATAATACTATAGAGTCAGTAACCTTTAAATCTACTAGCAAAGGAAAATCTTCTTGGTTGAGCCTACCATCAATGTGAAACATGTCCGGAATAATCCCTCTGTCTTTTAACTCCTTAAACATCTGGGTACTACCTGATTTTTTGAAAAATTCCACTTTACTCTGACCGTCATATGGTATGTCAATGCTGTTACTCATATCACAACTGTAAAGCTGAACTGAGTTTTTTTTCGAGTCAACCCCTCTAACCATTGACAAACCAGACGTACCAATAAAAGTTCCAACTTCTGCAATTATCGATGGCTGAAAATAGCGGGTCAAAAAATACAACCAAAGAGCAGACTTTGGAGTTATAGTACCCGTATTATAGTCGGCTTGACCACGAAGACTTTGCAATGACAAAATTTCATCTGACAGGGATGAAAAATCCTCTCGCTGCAATCCATTTCTGGCTGTTAAGACTACCTTCCAAAAAAGAGAAGAGAAATTATTTTGATTAATTAATAAAGGGTTCATATTTTTCTTTTTAAGATTGTTAAATGTTTATTTTTTCACGAATTGAGTTCATCCACTTTAAGTTATAGCAACGATCGGAATCCTCCAAAATCCCATCTTTTAATTCACCCATGATCTGGTTAATTGCGTCCGATACTTTGTATTTGGGTGCAAAACCAGTTTTTAATAATTTAGATGAATCCAACCTATAACTCCTGGGGTCATTAGAATCTTTAATTTCAATTTTTGCACCCGACATTTGGGATATTTTTTCAGCAATACTTAGTATTGAAATGTTTTCAAAACCGGCATTAAAAATTCCGGTTAAACTTGAATTCTCAACAAAAAATAAGTACAAATCTGTTATGTCCTCAATGTGAATATTTGGCCTAACTTGAGACCCACCAAGCACTGTCATGAGATTGTTTTTA
>MDTB01017560.1_pt1 | contig 11303 bp, 11 predicted proteins | sample 811161 | NCBI WGS metagenome assembly MDTB01 (sample SAMN05326650, study PRJNA326480) | marine metagenome | isolation source: seawater | place: Mediterranean Sea | collected 2009
ACCCTGAATTTAAAAGTACCGTGGATAATCCTCACCCACTATTCTGTAAATTTATTGAGGCTTGTATAAATAGTTTATAACAATATGAAACAATACGATAAGAATTCCCTAATTGGATTTGTATTAATGGCAATAATCTTAATTGTATTTAATACATTCTTTTTTCCAGAAACCAATCAAGAAAAATACTTGTCAAATACTTCTACTGAGCTTTCTGATAATGAACCTTCAATTACTAAAGAAGAAACTAAGTCAGATTTTCAATATTTATCAAATGATACAAATATTAATTATGCATTAAAAGAAAAGTATGGGGTTTTTGCAAATTGTGCAGTTGGCAAGGAAACCTTCCATACAATTGAGAATGAAAAACTAAAAATTACTTTTACTAATAAAGGCGGAAGAATTATCTCAGTAGTTATGAAAGAACATCAAACTTATGACTCCTTACCACTAGATATATTTGCTCAAGCTAATTCAAATTTCAACCTTCAATTTACAACTGGAAAAACCATTAACACAACTGATTTGTTTTTTATTGCTGATCAAAGAACAAATTCATTAAGTATGAAACTAATATCAGATAATCAGCACCAGATAGAATACATTTATACACTTTCTGAAGACTATATAGTGGATTTTGATATTAATATTGTTGGCATGGAGACACTCATTCCAACAAGTGTCAATTTCATGAAGCTAGAATGGCAAATGAAAACGCCACAAACAGAAAAAAGTAAAGAAAATCAAGACATGTATACCGGTATTCAATACCAGTACAGTACTGATAATGAAGTAGATTACCTAAGTTTCTCTTCAACTGATGAAGATGAAATAAAGTCACGATTAAATTGGGTGGCATTTAAACAGCAATTCTTTAGTGCTATATTTATTTCAAAAGAAGGATTTAAAAAACCTACAATTTTAAAATCTTCTAAAAATGAAGAATCAAAATTCGTCAAAGATCTATACGCTCAATTCGAAATTGATTATAAACACAAAAGAGATGAAAGAATAGGCTTTCAATTCTACTTTGGTCCTAACCACTACAAAACTTTAAAATCTTACGAATCTGGTTTTGAAGAATTAATTCCGCTAGGATGGGGCATATTTGGATGGGTTAATGAGTATCTTATAATTAATATTTTTGATATTCTAAACAAGTACTTTTCTTCGTACGGTATAATAATTTTATTACTTACTCTAATTATAAAATTAGTCCTATCTCCTTTTACTTACAAAGCATTTCTTTCACAAGCAAAAATGAAAGTATTAAAACCTGAAATTGATAGTCTTAACGAAAAAAATAAAAATAAGGATCCAATGAAGATCCAGAAAGAAACTATGGCTCTCTATCGTAGGGCAGGAGTAAATCCCATGGGGGGATGTCTACCCATGCTTTTTCAATTCCCCATACTTATTGCTATGTTCCAATTCTTTCCTGCGTCTATAGAATTAAGGCAGCAAAGCTTCTTATGGGCTGATGACCTATCTTCATATGATTCTATAATGGAACTAGGATTTAGTATTCCTTTCTATGGAGATCATGTGAGTTTATTTACTCTACTGATGACAATTTCTACTTTGTTTTACACTCGTATGAATGCATCAATGGCTACAGGTCAAATGGCTCAAATGAAATGGATGATGTACTTAATGCCAATTATGTTTTTAGGTTTTTTCAATAATTATGCTGCTGGACTTACTTATTATTACTTTCTAGCAAATATGTTTACTATGACACAACAATACTTTATGAAAAGGTTTGTTGATGAAGAGGCAATACTTGCACAATTAGAAGCTAACAAAAAGAAACCTCCTAAACCAAAATCTAGATTTCAAAAAAAGCTAGAAGAAATGCAAAAACAACAAGAACAAAGAATGAAAAAAAGAAAATAAATTAATTTATATATTCTTTAAAAAAATAAAAAATAAAAAATATAAACGCTAACACAAAGTTTCAATATTGTACTCATAAAAAATCCTAAAAAAGCACCAAAAGCAACCTTAAATGGGTTTTTATTCTCAATTTTTGCACCAATAAAAGCGCCAATAAAAGCACCTATTAAAATTCCAAAAGGGGGGAATAATATCACGCCTAATATCACGCCTAACAATGAGCCACGAATTGCATATTTTCCACCACCTATTTTTTTAACTCCGTAAATCTGTAATATATAATCCAAAATAGAAATAATTAATATTACTATAGCCATCCAAATAAGAGTATAAATATCTAAACTGGCAATAAAATAATGATAAAGTAATACAGCAAAATAAGAAAGGATCGGCCCCGGAAGTATAGGAATAACACTTCCAACAATGCCTAAAATCAATAAAATAACAATAAAAATTAATATAAAAAATTCCATTCCCCAAAACTAATAAAAAGAATATGTAAAACTTATTTATTAAAGATCATCTTATTTTAAAATGCTTAAATTTGCAAAATCAAACAAAAAATATAATGGCACTTACCTCTTTAAATGCAGTTACTCCAATTGATGGAAGATATATAAATAAGACATCTAATCTACAAACTTACTTCTCTGAAGCTGCTTTAATTAAATTTAGAGTGCAAGTAGAAATTGAATATTTTATTGCACTTTGTGAACTACCAATAATGCAACTCAATAATTTCCCTATTAATAAATTTTCAAAATTAAGAGATCTATACATTAACTTTAAAGATCATGATGCTCAAAGAATAAAGAATATAGAGAGAATTACTAACCATGATGTAAAAGCTGTAGAATATTTTATAAAAGAAGAATTTGAGAAATTAGGACTTAATAATTATAAAGAATTTATTCATTTTGGACTAACCTCACAAGATATTAATAATACAGCAGTTCCTTATTCTATAAAAGAAGCTGTTAAAAAAATATATATTCCTACATTAACTGAAATTGTTGAATTGTTAAAATTAAAAGTTTTAGAATGGGAAAAAATTCCTATGCTTGCAAGAACTCATGGACAGGCTGCATCTCCAACAAGAATGGGTAAAGAGATTAAAGTATTTGTTGAAAGAATTGAAAAACAATTAGACTTACTAAATCATATTCCTTTTAATGCAAAATTTGGAGGAGCTTCTGGAAATTTTAATGCCCATCATGTAGCATTCCCAAAAATTAATTGGAAGAATTTTGCCAATAAGTTTACAAATAATGTATTTGGTTTACAAAGACAACAAACTACTACTCAGATTGAACATTATGACAATCTAGCTGCGCTGATGCAAAATATAAGTAGAATTAACACAATACTTATCGATCTATCAAGAGATATATGGACTTATATTTCCATGGATTATTTCAAACAAAAAATTAATGATGGAGAAGTTGGATCTTCAGCAATGCCTCACAAAGTAAATCCAATTGATTTTGAAAATGCTGAAGGCAATCTTGGAATGGCAAATGCAGTAGCTAATTTTTTAGCTAATAAACTGCCTATATCAAGACTACAAAGAGATTTAACAGACAGCACTGTGCTAAGAAACATTGGTGTTCCTTTCGCGCACACAATAATTGGACTTTTATCTTTAAAAAAAGGTATTAACAAACTACTTATTAATAAAGAAAATATTATTCATGATCTAGAAAACAACTGGGCAATTGTAGCCGAAGCTATACAAACCATCCTAAGAAGAGAAGGATATCCAAATCCTTATGAAGCACTCAAAGGATTAACGCGAAAAAACGTAATAATCGATAATAAAAGTATGCATCAATTTATTGCAGAACTAGATGTTTCTAAAAAAATAAAATCAGAACTTAAAAAAATTACACCAAAAAATTATACAGGAATATAAGTTAAAAAATAAGCTTATTCTTTTCTAAATACTCTTCCCAGTTCCACAAAAAATGTTTCAATAAATTCTTTAACTCATTTAAGAATATAGGATTGGGCTTATTTTTCCTCTTAAATAAATCTCCTTGAAAATCATTTATATTATATTTTTCAAAAATAGCATGCGCCATAGCGCTTATTGGACATTCATACTTTACTAACAAATCATTGAAATAGTTTTCATAATCTAAGAATCTCTCAACGGCTAAATGCTGATTATCTCCTTCAATATCTTTATATATTTCATCTAATATTAAAGCTCTCAAAATAGAAACCTCCTCCTCTTCAAAATATTCTTCTAATTTTTTGATATTACCTAAAAATATAACACAAGAAAACCAATCAACATCAACATCCTTGAGATTAGGATTAATTTCAAGATTATTATTGTGATTAATAAAATCCTTAATCTCAAAATACCCTTCTGAAATCACATTCTCTAATAACTTTACAAATATAGAAACAGTGATATCTGGTTTCACCTTTTTCTTCTTTGAAAGTAATCCAAGAAACTTTATCATATGCTTTATTATAAATTAAAATAACTTTTTGCCTCTTGCATGACCTGTTCTCCTATTGCTAAACAAGCAGTAGCTGCAGGAGAAGGAGCATTTAAAACATGTATATTATTTTTATTTTTTATAATTTTAAAATCATCTATTAGTTTACCATCACTACCTAATGCTATAGCTCTAACACCACTCCTACCTCTCAAAATATCATTCAAATTCAATGAAGGTATTATTTTTCGTAGTTCCTTCAAAAATATGAATTTTGAGAATGCTCTTTTATATTCATTAAGTCCAAATTTCCAATGATTTATGAACAATTTATGCGTTCCTGAAAAAGTTAATGCCTGCAAACTATCTTTAATACTAAAAGAATTTCTCGCATAACCTTCTCTTTTAAAGGTAAATACAGCATTAGGACCACACTCGATACTACCATTAGTCATTCGAGTAAAATGGATTCCTAAAAATGGAAAATCAGGATTTGGGACAGGATAAATTAAATTTCTTACCTTAAATTTTGCGCTATCTGACAGGTAATAATAATCACCCCTAAAACCAACTATTTGCATATCTAATTTAATTTTATCTGCAACTGCTAAGCGATCTGAGAAAAGTCCTCCGCAAAAAATAATATGATTTGCTTTATAAGAACCTTGTGAAGTTGTTATATTTGAATCAGAATAATCTAACACCTTACAATTTGTAATAATCTGACTATTTGAATTAAGTAATTTTAACTTTTGAGCTAATTTATTTGCAACCTGTTTATAATCAATTATTCCTGAATTTGGAACCCAAAGTGCTTGTACTCCTTCAGCATAAGGCTCAATCTTTTTAAATTCATCTGGATTTAACAATTTTAAACCGTTTAATCCATTCTGCTCTCCATTACTCTTTAATTCTAATAATCTTTGGGCTTCAACTTTATTAACAGCAACTACAAGTTTACCACAGATATCAAAATCTACATCATTTTCTTTTGCAAATTCAATCAATTCCCTTCTGCCTTTAACACAGCTTTTTGCCTTCATACTTCCTGCAGTGTAATATAATCCTGAATGCAATACGCCTGAATTCCTTCCACTCTGATGGAAAGCTAATTCTTTTTCTTTCTCAAAAACTACAATTTTTAATTCAGGAAAATGGCTTTGTAATTTATATGCTGTAGCAAGTCCAACAACCCCTCCTCCAACTATTGCTATGTTAAATTTTTTTTGCATAAACTAATCATATAATGTGAACACTCTAGAAATATTAAATCCAAAATAAACATCTCCTTGCAGCCACTCACCTTTTGTTTTTGTAATAAAATTAGGATCTATCATTGCTGAAGAATTACTCATATGTAATTGAAAAACATGCCCTCCAGTTTCAATATCAAAACCAAATGACAAAACATTTGGATTCCTTTTATCATTGAATTGCATAAAATATTCTGCATTTATAGAAGTACGCTTAGTTAATTTAAATCTCCCTCCATAACCTAATGAATATTTATCATTTGATTCATCTAAAATCTCCACCAAGTTATAATGCACTATAGTTGGAGAAAATTGCAATGTTAAATTACGGTTTATCTTTGTCGCAAATAAGATCTGATTTGCATACAAAAGCTGATTTGCAAATATAAATTCATTAATAGTTAAGTCAGAGTTGATATAGGTCCATTGATTAATATAATAAGCAGAATTAAAAACTATGGCTAATGGAAATCCATTTTTAATCTGCCTCTTTAATCTTATTTTTGAATTTACATCAATAATCTTTAAGGAAGAACTTCTTCCAAAGCTAACTGACCACCAATCTTTTATGCCGTAATCCAAACTTAATCTAACTTGAGCATTATCCAATCCATAAAGATTATACAAACCTGAATTAAGGGGACCAAACCTATGTTGAATATTAAATTGTAAGACTCCTTCAGAAGTTATCTCAACAGACTGTGCATTAACTATTTTTGTGCCTTTAAACAAATATGCAACATAAGTTGGTTCATCATTGCTATCTAACAAATTAAACCAATGATCCTGACCATTTGCAAAAAATGAAAGTAATAAGAAAATAATACAGAAAAAAGTCCTCATTTAATTTCTTTTAATTTAATATTAACTGTTATATCTATTGTTTCTGCAATTTTATACATAACAAGTTTAGGGATTCTAATATTATAATCTTCCAACTTAATTGAAAAATCTGATTTGATAGTTACAAAACCTTCTTCTTTTATTAAAAATCCTTCAACAACAATTTTATTTGTTTTTCCATGTATTTTCAAATCTCCTTGCACTAATGCTTGATTTTCTTTGATTTCTAACACCTTACCTATAAAAGTTGACTTTGGATAAAGATCAGATTCTAAATAATTTTCATTAAAATGCTCTTGCATTAAAGCTTTTGGAAAAACAAAGTCTGTTATTTTTAATCTAAATATCAAATCTTCAGTTTTAGCATCATATAATGCTGAAACCTTTTTATTTACCGCTGAAATATTTTCCAAAGGTGCTTCTGAAAAAAATGAAATCTCACCATTTTTTTCAAGAAATTGTTGAGCATGTAATATAGTATTACATAATAATAACATCAATAATATAATTGGTAATTTATTCACAATCAATCCAGCTTGTAATATCATTAAGCTCGTCACCAGTTAATGGAGGACTACCAAATGGAGGCATTTGTAGGGAAACTACTTCATTTCTTAATCCATAATTATTTATAGCATTTATAACATCTAAATATGTTGAAAGTATAGGTGGAGTAGAATTATGACACACTATACATTTTTCCTCAATGATTTCCTTTACAGAATTAGAAAATACTTGCTCATCTGGTTCACATAGAGGAACTAATTCATTATAAGTACATGAGCAAAATAAAAAAACAATAAAAAAACTATTTCTCATCTTGCGAATTTAATAAATTAAAATTTATCCTTCTAAATAAGAAAAAACCTAATACAAAAAAAACAACCACAACCCAAAGTGCAACCTGCTGATTATATATTGAAGTTATAAATCCAAAAAGTAATGGACCAATAAATGATGTCGCTTTTCCAGTTAAAGCAAAAAAACCAAAAAATTCATTGACCTTTTCTTTTGGAGTAAGTTGTGCCATTAATGATCTACTACAAGATTGATTAGGCCCAACCATTAAGCCAATCAAAACACCCGCAAACCAAAACAATTGCTTAGCGTAATTTGTTTCTGGCGCATATATAGCTACTAAAGTAGCAAAAATTAAAACTATTAGTGTTATATTAATTACCCTTATAACACCTATCTTATCTTCAAGATATCCAAATAAAAAAGCTCCCAATCCAGCTGCTATATTTAATACAATTCCTAATTGCATTACTTCATTAAAACTAAAATCAAGAAAACTTACAGCATAAACTCCTCCTAGAGCAAAAATAGTAATTAAAGCATCATTAAAAAAAAGTCTAGCAATTAAAAATTGTGAAATCACTTTATATTTTGAAACAGATTTAACAGTATGTTTTACTTTATTAAATGAATTTAAAACATGTCTCTTGTGAAAGCTTTGCTTTTTTCTATCATTTACAAATAAAAAAGTTGGTATAGAAAAAATTAAAAGCCATATACCTACCAATATATTGATTTTTCTAATCCCACTAGAATCTAAATCAGGAAAAAGAAATAATGCAAGAGATAATGCAATTAACCCACCAAAAAAACCTAATCCCCATGCAAAACCAGATATAATACCACTGTTTTGCTTTTCTGCAAGATCGGGCAAATAAGAATTACAAAAAACTGTTCCCATTTCAAATGAGATATTAGCAAGCACAAATAAAACAAGTGCAAAAAATATATCACCAGATTGAGGAATATATAATAATATAGAAAAAATTGAACAACTCAAAGTAAATAATATTAATAAAAACTTCCTATAACCGCCACTATCGGCAATAGCACCTAATACAGGTGATAAAATAGAAACAACTATAGCAGTTATAGCAATAGCATTTGCCCACATAGTAGTACCTATTTGTTCATTGTCTGCAATTACTTTAACAAAAAAAGCACTATAAATGAATGTAACAATTATAGTAGTAAAAGGCTGGTTGGCAAAATCATATAAAGACCATGCAATAACTTCTTTTTTATTTTTTAATTTTAAAAAACTCATATCATTTTATTGAGACCAATATTAAACAATTTATTTAAGAAATCTAATTAGATTTTTTAATACTAAAATAATACATTTGTATTCTTATTTTTAAAAAAACAAATATGAAATTAGATGGAATCCTAAATATATCAGGAAAACCAGGGCTATTTAAAGTTATATCACAAGCAAAAGGAAGAGTTATTGTTGAATCATTAATTGATAGCAAAAGAATAGCTATACACTCAAACTCACAGGCAAATATGCTACAAGAAATTGGAATATATACTTATAATGACACAAAGCCATTATCTGAAATACTTGATAGTATTGCACAAAAAGAAAATGGAAAAGAAAGTATTTCTCATAAATCCTCTACAGAAGAACTGATTAAATATTTCAGAGAAATTCTTCATAATTATGATGAAGAGAGAGTATATATTTCAGATATAAAAAAAATTATTCAGTGGTATAACATCATGCAATCCGTAGATTTAATTAAAATTCCTAAAAAAAATAAAGAAAAAAATAAAGAAAAAAATAAAGAAAAAAAAGAACTAAAATCTAAAAGATGAAATATAGTGAATATCCTTACAAAAGAATAGACCTTGAAAATTTAAAAAACAAAATCGAAGTGATGATTAATGAATTTACTTCAGCAAATAATGCTAATCAGCAAATTAAAATTATTCAAGAATATCAAAAAATTCAAAAAGAATATCATAGTTATGGTAGTATTGCACATCTAAATTATGCTAGAAACACAAAAGATGAAAAAGCTATAGAAGAGAATAAATTTTATAATGAAGTAGGTCCTGAAATTGCCGATATTGACAATAATTTTACTAAAGCTATTAACTCTTCTAGATTTAAAAAAGATTTATTATCTGAATTTGGAGATCATTATTTTAAATTAATTTCAATGGAACTTCAATCGTTTGACTCAAAACTAGTTAACTTAATGAAAGAAGAAAATGATCTTAAAAATAAATATAAATCGTTATTAGCAGGAGCAGAAATTAAATATAAAGGAAAAACTCTAAATCTAACTGGACTATCGCCCTTTATGCAAGATATCGATAGAGAAACTAGAAAAGAAGCCTTCTTATTAATGGACGGTTTCTTTAAAGATAATGAAGTGGAACTTGATTCAATTTTTGATAAACTAGTTAAATTAAGAGATAAAAAAGCAAAAGTTTTAAAATTTGACAACTTCATACCATTAGGATATCTAAATATGAATAGGTCTGATTATGGTGATGTAGAAGTTAGCGAATATAGAAAACAAATTGTAAAACATATTGTACCACTTGTAGAAAAAATAAATCAAAAAAGAAAAAAAATTCTTGGCTACGACAAAATGTTTGTATATGATACACTGTATTTTAAACAAGGAAATCCAAAACCAAAAGGTGATGTTGATTTTCAAGTTAAACAGGCAAAAATTATGTATAGTGAGTTATCTAATGAAACTAAAGATTTTTTCAATATGATGATTAATGAAGAGCTTATGGATTTAGATAATAGAAGTGGAAAATCTGGAGGTGGTTTTTGTACATCTTTTCCATCTATAGAAAGACCATATATTTTTGCAAATTTTAATGGAACAGATCATGATGTTACTGTACTCACTCACGAAGCTGGACATGCTTTTCAATGTTATCAAAGTAGAAAACAACCTGTCAATAGATACCTATGGCCAACATATGAAGCATGTGAGATACATTCAATGAGTATGGAATTCCTTACATGGGATTGGATGCATTTATTTTTCAAAGAAGATACTGATAAATTTTTGTTTAAACATATTGCTGGATCATTAGCTTTTCTTCCATATGGTGCTTTAGTTGATCATTTTCAACACTGGGTATATGAAAATCCAACTGCTACTCCAAAAGAAAGAAAAAAACAATGGTTAATTCTTGAAAATATTTATCAACCAGGCAAAGATTATGACAACCTTGAATTCCTTAAAAATGGTGGTTTCTGGCAAAAGCAAGCACATATATACGAAATGCCATTCTATTATATTGATTATACTTTAGCTCAAGTCTGTGCATTTCAATTTTGGATAAGAATGCAAGAAAATAAAAAAGAAGCATGGAATGATTATTTAAAATTATGTAAAGCTGGCGGATCAATGTCATTTTTAGATCTAGTTAAACTGGCAAATATTAAATCTCCATTTGATCCAGAAGTATTTGAAGAAGTTGCAAAAAAAATAAATAATTGGTTATCAGAAAACAGTCTATAATTAGTTAACACTATTCATATACATATAAAATTGAATACATTTTGTAATCTATCATTTATATTAACAAAAAAGTCCTAATTTATAATAATTAGGACTTTTTTTAAAGGGTGGCAACTACCTACTCTTCCAGATTTCACTCTAGTACCATCGGCACAACTAGGCTTAACTTCTCTGTTCGAAATGGGAAGAGGTGGACCCTAGCGTTATAGTCACCATAATATTTTCAAATATTAATGACATAAACTGTAATGAATATATATAGTTAATCTCAAAGTCTACGGGTAATTAGTATCACTCAGCTAAATGTATTTCTACACTTACACCTGTGACCTATCAACGTCATCGTCTATAACGACCCTTAAAAGAAATCTTATCTTGAGATGAGTTTCGTGCTTAGATGCTTTCAGCGCTTATCTCATCCGAACGTAGCTACCCTGCAATGCAGCTGGCGCCACAACAGGTACACTAGAGGTTCGTCCATTCCGGTCCTCTCGTACTAGGAACAGGTTCTCTCAAATTTCTAACGCCCACAACAGATAGGGACCGAACTGTCTCGCGAC
>MDTB01160738.1_pt1 | contig 11302 bp, 12 predicted proteins | sample 811161 | NCBI WGS metagenome assembly MDTB01 (sample SAMN05326650, study PRJNA326480) | marine metagenome | isolation source: seawater | place: Mediterranean Sea | collected 2009
AAGATTGTGCAAATTTGATTTTTCATGGTATTTAGAACACTTATATATGAAAATAACTAAGTTTAAAGAGGACATAACTTCAATAGTCGCAAATTCATTTAAAAATAGTATCGCAATTGATACTGAGGCGACAGGTCTGCAAATTCCTGAAAGAGATAAATTAAGTTTAATACAAATTTGTGATGAAAGTGGCAATGTTTTTATAATCCAACCTAACAAAACAAATTTCAAAGCACCAAATTTAGTATCTGTTTTAGAAAATCATAAAATTCAAAAAATTGGACATTTTTTAAGATTCGATAAAAATGCTTTAGAGTATTTTCTTAAATGTAAAATCAAAAATATTTTTGATACAAAAATTGCATCTAAAATTGTAAGAACGTATACCGATAGTCACGGTTTAAAAAACCTCGTTCAAGAGTTCTGTAATAAATCATTAGATAAAAGGCAAGGAAGCAGTGATTGGAATAAAGATATCAATGAATTGTCTGATAAACAATTAGAGTATGCTGCAAATGATGTGATTTACTTACATAAAATAAAAACAGAATTAGAAAAAATGTTAGTTCGAGAAAAAAGAATGGATATTTTTAAAAAGTGTCTTGATTTTCTAGATACTAGAGTTGCGCTGGATCAAAATGGATTTAAATTTGATATTTTTGAACATTAATGAATAAAAAAGATTATATAAAAATTGCAAGAAAAGCTGCAAGCATTCAATTAAATGAATTAAAAAAGATTAAAAAGGTTTTCAATAATTCATTTATTGAAGCTGTGAATCTGATAATGCATTGCAAAGGTAAAGTAATTTTTTCCGGTGTGGGTAAAAATTCATTCATTTGTAAAAAAGCAGCAGCAACATTTTCAAGTGTTGGCATTCCAAGTTTTTTTATTGATCCAACTGGAGTTTCTCATGGAGATGCTGGACAAATTGGAAAAAAGGATATCTTAATAATTGTTTCAAACTCAGGAAATACTTCTGAGTTAAAAAATTTAATTTATTTTGCAAACAGATTTAGAATTAAGATTATTGGAATAGCGTCAAATCTTAACAGTATGCTTTTAAAAGCAAGCGATGTAAGAATTCTTTATCCAAAATTAAAAGAGTCAGATCCTAATAATATCGTTCCTACAACCTCTACCTCATTTACAATGATGCTGTGTGACTGTTTAGCTACCACTATTATGGAAAAAAGAAAATTTACAAAAGAAAATTTTTTTGTTTACCATAAAGGAGGAAACTTAGGTGCATCACTCAAACTTGCAAAAGATATAATGGTTACTGGAAAAAAAATGCCGGTGATAGATCATAAAAAAAGTTTTAATCAAGCGTTAAAGATAATGAATCAAAAAAAACTTGGAATAGTTGTTACTGTCAAAAATAAATACATAAAGGGATTAATTACTGATGGGGATTTAAGAAGGGTTTTAAATGATACGTCTAAAAATAGAAATTTAGACAAAATAACTAGAAGTTACCCACTTGTTGTAAGTGAAAATGTTTCAGCTTCTAAAGCACTTGGTTTTATGTCAGAAAAAAAGATAACTAGTCTGTTGGTTGTTTCTGATAAAGATAGAAATAAAAAAAATAAAATTTTAAAAGGAATTATCCATATTCATTTTCTATTAAATGATGGAATAAAGTAATGGACAGAAAGAAAAAATTAAGAGTTTATCAAATATTTTTTTTAATTATTGGATTAAGTATAATAATTATTACTTATGCTCAGTACGAAGGTACACAAAAAGATACTATTTTTTCAAAAGTTGAAAAAAATAAAATAGATAAACAGCTCCAAATGCAAAATCCTGATAACAAAAATATTTTCTACAATGTAAATTATTCTGGTCTCGATCTTGAAGGTAATCGATACAATATAAATTCGAAAGAAGCTTCAAATTCAAATTTAACTGAAAATGTAGTTAATATGAAAGGAGTGTCTGCAATCTTCTATTTCAAAGATGATACAGTTTTAGAAATTTTCTCTGATGAGGGTGATTATAATAATAAAACATTAGATATGGAATTTAGACGAAATGTTAAAGCCTTATATGAAAATAGTGAGCTTTATGCTGAAAAAGCAGAATTTTTAAATTCCAAAAACTCATTAATAGTTTCTAATAACGTAAAAGTTGTCGATACTAAAGGAAGTATGTTTGCAGATAGACTTACATTTGATATAAAAAATAAAACACTTAATATTACTTCTTTAGAAGACAATATGATCAAATCAAAAGTAAATTACAAATGAAAAAAGGTTTTAGAATTTTAAAATTTAAAAAAGACAATCCGATATTTGAAGTAAAAGACATAAGCAAATCTTTTGATGGAAGGCCAGTTTTAAAAAAATTATCTCTAAAGGTATTTCCTGGAGAATGTGTTGGAATTTTAGGTCCTAATGGTTGTGGTAAAACTACATTATTTTCAATGTGTATCGGAGAACTTTCACCTGATAATGGAAAAATATATCTCAAGAATAAAGCTATTCATGAAATTCCAATACATTTAAGAGCGAATGAGGGTTTAGGATATTTGCCACAACAAAGAAGTGTTTTTAATATGTCGGTTTACGATAATATTATGGGTATAGCACAAATTTCGATTAAAGATACCGAAGCTCAAAAGTCTATTACAGAAAAACTTTTAGATGAGTTTAACTTACAACACCTTAGATCATTAAACGCATCTGTTTTATCAGGAGGGGAAATTAGAAGATTGATGATGGCAAGAATAATGATTAATAAACCTAAAATTGTTCTACTAGACGAGCCTTTAGCTGCGTTGGACCCACTCGTGATACAAGATATACAAAGATATATTTTAAAAATTCAATCTAGTGGTACCGCAATACTAGTCACAGATCACAATGTAAAAAATTTGTTTGATATTACTGATCGTAGTTATGTATTAGGCGAACACAGCGTTATCGCAGAGGGCACTTCAAGAGAACTTTTAAAATCATCTAAAGCTATAAAGCACTATTTTGGCTCTCAATTTTCTTAAAATCGATGATCCGCAGAAAGTTTAATTTATATATAGATTCAAAAATTAATAACTTTAAAAAATCAATAGAAGTCGACCCTGATAAATCACTATCGATTAGGAGTTTTTTGTTAGGCTCAATTTCACAAAATATTTCATTAGCAAAAAACATCTTAGAGTCAGAAGACGTAATCAGTACTATTTCTGTTTGTAAAAAACTTGGAGTAAAAATTAAAAAAGTTGGACCTAAATCCTACAAAATTTTTGGAAAAGGTTTAGGCTCTTTTTTTGCAAAAAAAAATACTAAATTAAATTTTGGCAACTCGGGAACATTGGCAAGACTATTAATTGGTATTTTGTCCACCACACCAAATATTCAAGTCAAAATTTCAGGGGATCACTCCTTAAATAAAAGAAATATGAAAAAATTAATCATTTTGATGTCAAAATTTGGTGCATCATTTTATCCAAAAAATAAGTTCACATTTCCTCTTAAATTAATTTCCTCTAATATGCCTGTTGGAATAAATTATAAAGCTGGAGTAAGCGCACAACTAAAGTCTGCAGTAATTTTAGCTGGTTTAAATAGTAATGGAAATACAATTATAGAAGAACAAATAAGTTCTCGAGATCACACAGAAAATCTTCTTAAAAAGAATACTAAAACGATTTTAATTAAAAAAGGGAATAAAAAATTAATTAAAATAATTGGAAAAAATAAATTAGATCCTTTAAATATAAATGTTAAAGGAGATCCATCTAGCGCTGCATTCTTTACTACGTTAACTTTGTTGAACAAAGGTTCGTCTATAAAAATAAAAAATGTTGGTCTTAACCCTACAAGAATAGGTTTTTATAAAATTTTAAAAAAGCAGAAAGCAAAATTAAAATTTGTAAATTTAAAAAAAGAAAATAATGAGATAAGCGGGGACATACTCGTAAAAAGCAGCTCACTTAAACCAATAAAAACTTTTTCTAAAATGTATCCTAGTACTACAGATGAATATTTGCTTTTATTTTTAATCGCAAGTTTTCAAAAAGGTGTGTCGATTTTTAAAGGGATTTCAGATTTAGCAAATAAAGAAAGTTCCAGGGCATATGAAATGAAAAAAATTTTAAATCAAGTTGGAATTAAATGTGTTTTGAGCAAGGATGAAATGAAAATTTATGGAAAGGGAATGTTTGATGCTAGCCAAAAAAAAATTATTATTAACAATCTTGGTGATCATAGAATTGCAATGAGTGCTTTTATTTTAGCAATATTAACCAACGCTAAAACTTTAATCAAAAATTTTGAAACAGTGTATACTTCATCTCCATCTTTTTTAAAAATTATGAAAAACTTAGGAGCTAAATTTGAAATACAAAAATAAAATTTTACAAATTTCCTGTGACGGAGGAGGAGCAACAGGAAAATCTACTGGTGCAAAAATGGTATCAAAAAAATATAATTTAAAATTTTTATCTTCAGGTTTGTTATACAGGTATGCGGGCTATTTATTGTTAAAATACAAACCCAACAACAAATTTACATTTTTACAAAAGAAATTCAAAAATTTAAATTATAATAAATTGGAAAAAATAAATTTGCATTCACAAAAAATATCCGAAGTTTCGGCTAGTATAGCTAAAATAAATAAGATAAGAGAAATATTAAAAAAATACCAATTAAAGTTTGCGAAAAAAAATAGCTACTGTTGCATTGAAGGAAGAGATATCTCAACAAAAATATTACCTAAATCAGATGTAAAATTTTTTTTTATTTGTAATTTAAAAGTAGCTTCAATTAGAAGATACAGAGAACTAAAAAAAAGTAATCCAAAACTTAAGTTAAAGGATGTAAAAAAAGCCCTTAGAATAAGGAATAAATCAGATATAAAAAGAAAAAACTCCCCTTTACTTAAACATAGAGATTCGGTAGTAATCGACACCGGAAAATTAAGTAAACAAGCTATGCTAACAAAAATGTCAAAATACATAGAGAGAATAGTAAAAAAATAATGTCAACCGAACAAGAACTCAAAGATACAAACCCTTTACACAAAGAATTCCAAAACTTACTTGATCAAGATTTTAAGGACAGAAGGCTAAAAGAAAACGAGATAATTAAGGCTACTGTTTCTGAAATTACTAAAAATTTTATTGTGGTTGACTGCAAAGCTAAAATGGAAGGAATGATACCAGTAGAGGAATTTAAAAATGACGATGAATTATCCAAGATCAAAGTTGGGTCACAGATAGACGTATATTTAGAAAAAATAGAAAGTTTTAAAGGAGAAATAATTATTTCAAGAGACAAGGCTAGAAAAATGAAAGCTTGGAAAAAGTTGGAAAAAGTTTTTGAAAAACAAGAAGAAATGACCGGTTACATTACCGGAAAGGTTAAAGGTGGTTTTGTTACAACGGTCGATGGATTGCCATGTTTTATGCCCTCTTCACAAATTGATGTCAGACCTCTTAAGAGAATAGATCATTTGTTGAACGTGCCAGTAAAAGTAATAGCAACTAGAATAGACAAGAATCGTGGTAATGTATGTGTTTCTAGAAGAGCAGTTTTAGAAAAAAGTAAGAATGCAGAAATAACTGAAGCTTTAAAAAATATTAAAGAGGGCGATATAGTTGATAGCGCGATTGTAAAAGCAACCACAGACTGGGGAATTTTTTTAGATATAAATGGAGTTGACGCATTATTGCATGTCTCTGACTTAAGTCATGGAAGAGTAAAAAAACCTGCAGACTTAGTTACCATAGGACAAAAATTAAAAGTTAAAATTACTAAAATAGACAAAGAAACTAATAGAGTTTCTGCTTCTGTTAAGGCGTTGACAGAAAATCCTTACGAAAATATTGAAAAAAAATATAAAATTGGTGAAATTTATGAGGGCATAGTTACAAAAATAATGGACTATGGATGCTTTGTAAAAATTGAAGACGGGATAGAAGGATTAGTTCATAGTTCTGAATTAGATTGGACAAATAGAAACATAAAACCTAGCAAAGTACTCTCTGTTTCGCAGAAAATTAAGTTTAAGATAGTTAATATAGACAAGGAAACTAAAAGAATTTCCTTATCTTATAAATCAGTTTTAGAAAATCCATGGGATAAAATTAAAGATCAAATCGGAAAAGAAGTTAAAATAAAAATAAATAACATTACTGAAAAAGCAATATTTGGTGAGCTTATTGATTCTAAACTATCAGGTATGTTGCATTACAAGGAAATATCATATCAAGAAAATATAGAAGATCTTAAAAAATATAAAAAAAGTGACGTTTTAAGTGTAAAAATTTTAGAAATAAAAGATGATAAAATACGATTTTCAAAGAGAGCTTTAGAAAAAGATCCGCTTGATTGGTTTAAAGAAAACAGAAAAAAAGTTGGTGACATTATTACAACTAGAATTCATGAAGTGCTTAAAACTGGAGTCAAAGTTGCAATAGATCAAGATAAAAGATTAATAGTAACAATCAGAAAAGCAGATCTGGCAAAAGATTCTGCGGATGCAAGACCAGAAGTATTTTCCAAAGATAATGCATTAGATGCTAAAATCACTGAACTTGATTTAAAAAATAGACGAGTAAAATTAAGTGTTAAAGCAGCGCAATTAGATGAAGAAAAATCGTTGATAGCAAAATTTGGTGAGGGCGCAACAAAATCTGGTGCAACGCTAAAGGGTATATTTGAAAAAGCAATCGGGAAAAAAGATAAAAAAGCTAAAAAAGAAAAATAATTGTCGCGAACGAAGCTAATAAAAAAGCTCAAAGAAAAAAATCCAAAACTCAATCAATCTGAATTAGAGAAAATTATAGATATTTTTTCTAATGATATTGTCCAAGCTCTTAAAGATGAAAAAAGTGTAGAAATTCGAGGATTAGGGCGCTTGTATTTAAAATATTTAAAAGAAAATTTTAATGCACGAAATCCAGCAACAAATGAATTAATATATAAACCAGATCGTGTTAAAGTAAGGTTTAAACCGGCGAAAGGTTTAAACAAAAAAATTAACAAATGAAAAAACCAAAAATATTTATTGCTTGCGATACTACTAATATCAACAAAGTAAAAAAGATTATTAACCGATCGCATTCTGAAAAAATTAAAATCGGCTATAAATTTGGATTAGAGTTTATGAATTCAAAGACAGGAAGGCAGTTTGTATCAAAATTAAAAAATAAAATTATTTTTTTAGATTTAAAATTAAATGATACGGTAAATACAATGATGTCAGCAACAAAAGCATTAAAAGATATAAAAATAAAATACCTAACGGTTCATATTTCATCAGGTTTAGCGGCTCTTAAAGCCGTTAAGAAAGTTTCAGGAACAATAAAGATTGTAGGAGTAACAACTTTAACATCTTTAAATAACAATGATTTAAAATTAATTGGATATAACAAATCTGTGAAAAGTTTAGTTACTCACCAAGCAAGACTAGCGAAGAAAGCTAATTTAGATGCTGTAGTATGTAGCGCGTATGAAGTTAAGGCTGTCAGGAATATATTTAAAAAAGAAATTATTACCCCAGGTGTGCAAATAGGAAAAAGAAATTATGATCAAAAACGTTCAATGGAAGCGAAAAAAGTTAAATCTGATTGGCTAGTGATAGGAAGAGCGATCACACGCGGTAATATAAAAAAAAATATTCAAAATCTTGAAAAAGAATTAACATAATGAAAATAAAGGTTTGTGGTTTAAATCCAACCCGAGATGTTCAATTATGTATTGATCTTAAAATACAATATTTAGGATTTGTCTTTTATAATAAATCTCCTCGAAATGTTAATTTATCAGATATCAAAATACTTTCAAAATATAACAAAAAAAATTCAGCTTTTGTTGCAGTTACAGTTAACCCAGAAAATGAATTTATAGAAAAAAATTTAGTTGGAAATTTTGAATTTATTCAGCTTCATGGATCAGAAACTAAGGAAAGATTGATGGAGATTAAAAATATGGGTTTTAAAATCATAAAAGCTATCAAAGTAAAAGAGGAGCAAGATATAGAAAAATATAAAGAATTTAGCAACGCTGATATAATATTATTTGATACACCAGGCATGGAACAGTCATTAAAATTTCCTGAAAAACTAATTACTAAGCTTCCTATGGGAAAAAAATATGCATTAGCAGGTTCTATCTCAGAGGATAATGTGTCAAATATAAGTAAATTAGGGGTTAACTTTTTTGATTTATCATCTAGTTTAGAGAGTCAATTAGGTTACAAAGATCATCTTAAAATAAAAAATTTTGTACATAAAATAAATGAAATTAAAAAAAAATAAATTGCTCATCGATCAGCATGATAAAAACTTTATGTATGGCGGGAAGTTTGGTGGAAATTTTATTCCTGAAACACTAAAAAAGCCTATAGATGATTTAACAAAATTATTTACAAAACTAAGAAAAGATAAAAAATTTCTTAAAGAAAGAGATTATTATTTTAAAACTTACGTGGGTGCACCAACCCCATTTATTAAATTGGAAAATTTAACTGATTATCTCGGAGGAGCTCAAATTTTTGCAAAAGTAGTATCTGAGGCTAATGGCGGTGCTCATAAAATTTACAATGCAACCGTTCATTGTTTAATAGCAAAAAAAGCAGGAAAAAAATATGTTATTGGCGATACAGGCGCAGGTTATGCTGGCAAAATGCTTTCTATGGCAGCTAAGAAATTTGGTTTGAAGTGTAAAATTTTTATGGGCGCTAAAGATATTAAAAGACAGAGTCCAAACGTTGAAGCTATTAGAAAAAATGGAGCGGTAATAGTTCCTGTAACTACTGGAAGTCAAACACTAGTAGATGCTGTAAGTGAATGTATGAGATACTGGGTTTCAAACTGTGATACTACTCATATGTGTGTGGGTTCAACAGTTGGTCCAAATATATTTATTAAGATTTGTGCATGGAGCACAGCTCAAATCTCAAGAGAACTGATTGAGCAAGTAAAAGATGAATTTGGAAAGATACCCAAAAAATTAAAATTAATTAATTGTGTTGGAGGTGGTAGTTCTGCAGCAGGATTCTGGAATGAATTTATTGATACTAGCGCACAACTCATTGGAGTGGAGGCTGGAGGACCTAAAAATAGCAAACTTCATGCAGCGCCATTAACTAATGGATCTAAAATTGGAATTCTTCATGGAGCTGCACAATATGTTATACAAGATAAAGAAGGTCAGATAGGTTCAACCGAGTCAATATCTGCGGGACTTGATTACCCTGGGATTTCTCCTCTTCATTGCTTCCTCAAAGATACAAAAAGAGCTAGATACACCTCAGCAAGTGATGAGGATGCACTTAAAGCTTATCAATTAGTATCAAAACTTGAAAACATATCACCATCACTTGAACCGTCACATGCTTTTGCAGAGGCAATTAAATTAGCGCCTAAACTTAAATCTTCCGAGATTATAATTGTAAACTCCTGTGGCGATAGTATTAAAGATAAAGATATTATCAAAAAAAAGTTAGGGGTATACACACGATGAGATCAAAAATTGCTTTAGCTTTTGATAATTGTAAAAAAGAAAAAAGACCTGCTTTAATCACATATACTGTTGCTGGAGATAACACAAAAAAAAATTCTTTAAAAATTCTCAACAAAATTTCAAATCATGCAGATATTTTAGAACTTGGATTTGCTCATAACACACCCATAGCTGATGGTGGGCAAATACAAGGTAGTTCACATCGGGCTCTTAAAAATGGAATTAAGTTAAAAGATGTTTTTCAAATTGTAAAAAAATTTAAAAAAGGTAAACCTCATAAACCAGTAATTTTGATGGGCTACTTTAATTTAATTTATCAAAATGGTGAAAATAATTTTTTAAGAAGCTGTAAATCGTCTGGTGTGGATGGTTTAATTATTGTTGATCTTCCCTATCCTGAAAATAAAAAATTTGCTGAAAAATGCAAAAAAAAATCAATAAATTTTATTCAACTTCTATCGCCAACTACATCTAAGGATAGAATGAAAAAAATTATAAAAGATTCACACGACATGATTTATTATATTTCAATGCTTTCAACAACAGGAGGAAAACTTAAAGTTTCTCCTAAAAAAATTCTTCAAAACTATAATATTATCAAAAGAATCAATCCTAATAAAAACTTGGTAATTGGTTTTGGTATTACAGATAAAACCATATCTTCCCTAAAATCAGCAAACGGTCTGGTTGTGGGTAGTATGTTGTGTAAAACCATTACAAATTCACTCAAAATTGGACAAAATCCTGTCACAAAGTTAGATAAAGTTGTGTACAATCTTAAAAGAAAAATAATATGAATTGGATCACAAAATTTATTAAGCCAAAAATAAAATCACTTTTTGAAAAAAGATCATCTAAGACTGAAGAAAATCTTTGGACAACATGTGGATGTAAAAATTTAATTTACAAAGAAGATATGGAAGCTAATCAGAAAGTTTGTCCTAAGTGTGGAGCTCATCATAAATTAACCTGTAGAGAGAGATTTGAAACTTTTTTTGATAATAAAGATTTTGCAATAATAGAAACGCCTTTGCCTAAAGATGATCCTTTAGAATTTGAAGATAAGAAAAAATATGCTGATCGTTTGAAAATAGCTCGTAAGTTAACTAGTCAAGACGATGCAGTGTTGGTTGCAAAAGGGAAAGTTCAAGATATAGATGTGGTAGCAGGTTCTCAAGATTTTAGATTTATCGGTGGTTCATTTGGTGCTGCTTCTGGAGAAGCTTTTATAGCGGGAGCCCAAGAAGCTATAGAGTGCAATGTTCCTTATATTTTTTTTAGCTGCTCAGGTGGACAGCGTATGATGGAGTCTTCTATTGCATTAATGCAAATGCCTAGAACTGCATTAGCAGTAAATGAACTTAAGAAAAAAAATATTCCTTTTGTTGTAATATTGACTAATCCAACAACTGGAGGAGTAACAGCATCATGGGCTATGTTAGGTGATATATTAATTGCTGAACCCAAAGCGACAATAGGTTTTGCAGGAAGACGTGTAATTCAAGATACTGTTAGAGAGACTTTACCAGATGAATTTCAAACCGCAGAATACGTCAAAGATCATGGTGGAATTGATTTAGTTGTTGAGAGACAATACTTAAGCTCAACTATTGGAACATTGTTAAATGTCTTATTGAAAAAACCGGAGGTTCAAGCTAAACAAAATTCCAATGTCACAGTCGATAAGTCTTTACAAACAGCTAGCTAAACATAAGCTTTTTAGTAAAACTATAAACTTTGATTTAATTAGAATTAAATTAGTTCTTAAAAAATTAAATCATCCTGAAAAAAAGCTAAAAAATGTAATTAATTTCCTAGGCTCCAGCGGA
>MDTB01078064.1_pt1 | contig 11301 bp, 10 predicted proteins | sample 811161 | NCBI WGS metagenome assembly MDTB01 (sample SAMN05326650, study PRJNA326480) | marine metagenome | isolation source: seawater | place: Mediterranean Sea | collected 2009
GACTCTTCAATCTTGGGTGGAGGCACCGAATCCACAATCGCCTGAAACAACGGCTGCATATCGGTATTTTCATCTTCAAGTGCGGTACGGGCATATCCATCCTTGGCACTACCATAAAGAAACGGGGCATCAAATTGTTCCTCCTTTGCCTCAAGTTCGAGGAAGAGTTCCAAGACCGAGTCCTGCATTTCTTCAGGACGGGCGTTTGGACGGTCTATCTTGTTGACGAAGACAACCGGATTCAATCCCGCGGCTAATGCCTTTTGTAATACAAATCTAGTTTGAGCCTGGGGCCCCTCATATGCATCCACCACCAACATGACCCCGTCCACCATCTTCATCACCCGCTCGACCTCACCACCGAAATCAGCATGACCCGGAGTATCCACAATATTAATCAGATACTCTCCCCAACGGACGGATGTGTTTTTCGCCTTGATGGTAATTCCACGCTCCCTTTCCTGAGCCATGGAATCCATGGCCCGTTCATCCAGAGCCTGATTTTCGCGAAAGGAACCGGATTGCCTGAGCAATTGGTCCACAAGGGTGGTCTTGCCATGATCGACGTGTGCGATGATTGCCAAGTTACGAATGCGGTCTGGAGTTAGTGTATTCATGAAAGAAAAACTCGCCAAACTATCGATGCATTAAAAGACTTACAAGACTTGCTTTTAGATTCCTGACATTAATTGGATGGAAATTCACTAAGATGTTAAAACTTTTCCTTTTTATCATTCGCATGATTTCCAGAAATCCACCTGATCAATTTGTTTAACGCACAAGCCCTGTGGCTAATTTTTGCTTTCTCCTCAAGAGAGATTTCAGCAAATGTACAATTGCTCTCATTCGGCAAGAAAAGTGGATCGTATCCAAACCCACCAGCCCCCTTTCTTTCATGCAGTAGAAAACCTTCACATTCTCCAGAAAAGGTTTCCACAAGGTTTTCTCCGACAAGAGCAAGCATACAACGGAAACGACAGGTTCGAGCTGGTCGGGATACTTTTATCATTTCAGCCAACACCTTGTCGTTATTTGCTTCATCATCACATTCTACTCCAGCATAGCGCGCAGAAATGACTCCAGGCCGGCCATTTAGAGCATCTATCTCAAGCCCACTGTCATCTGCAAGAAACCAAGAACCCTTGGGTCCGAGGATCCTTAGCCCATGTGCCTTGAGAAGTGCATTAGCCTCAAATGTCGTTCCATTTTCTTCAATTTCAGGCATCCCGCCAATTAAATCAGGTCCTGCAACTTTTACTGGAAGTCCTGCCTGATCAAGAGCCGTTTGAAGTTCGTGCAACTTGTTGGGATTACCGGATGCTAAGTAAATTGTTTTCATAAAAAACCGTGGGTTAGTTGGTCTTCGCCAAACTTTTCTGTGATTGGGTCACCTAATGCAAATTTTTTGAGGATAGGAGCAGGCAATGCCTGATTTTCTGTAAAAACTTTAGGTGAAGTATAGCGAAAATAATAATCGACCATACCTGCATCAAGCAATGATTTTGCAAAGGTTGGGCCGCCTTCGCAATAGAGTGCATTCAGATTTAATTTCCCTAAAATACCCGGAATGGACCTTGGGCAGATGCGTCCATCTTTCTGCGAGCTGGTTTCAATAATCGAAACTCCCATACGATTAGCCCGATTCAATAATTCTGAGTTACCCACACCCCTCGAAGTTGTTATAACCTGAGTTTTTTTCACAAACTCATCGGAGTAAATTTTTCGGTCCGATATCGAATCACGAAAAGTCGACAAAGTGGAGTCGAAAACTAAGCGAACTGGACAGAAGTTTTCCCTTGCTGTACGCGAGGTCAGGCTAGGATCATCAGAAAGCACGGTTCCAGCCCCCACTCCGATAGCTGGAAAAAGTCGGCGCCATTCCATGAGATTGGTCCGAGCGAGATTCTCCGTAACCCTGCTTGGTTTTCCAGCAACCTCTGCAACCATACCATTTGCTGATTCCGCAAATTTCAAGGACACAAGTGGGGTTGACTGTTTCATATTGTGATTAAATATAAAATTAAGCCGGGTGGCAGCCTTTTGCATCCGCTCATCTGCCAATTCTGTCTTGATGTTAGCATTTTCCAGAAGATAAAGCCCCTTGCCACTATGCAATGGATTCGGGTCAAGGGTTGCTACATAAACTTTGCTAATCCCGGCCTCGGAAATTGCTCTCGTACATGGAGGTGTCCGCCCGGAAGTAGAGCATGGCTCGAGAGAAACGAACATAGAAGCTCCGGGGGCGGGATTCCTTCCAAGATTTTTGAGTGCCTCAATTTCAGCATGTGGACCACCCGCAAAATGATGGGCACCCTCTGCAACAATTTCTCCATCCTCAACGATCAAAGCACCGACCATTGGATTCGGGTGAGTCGTTCCCCAACCCAATTTAGCAAGTTCGAGAGTCCGAGAAAAAAAAAGGTTTTTTTTTGATTCTTTCATATTGGAGAATCATTTCCCCTGCTCATAGTCCAAGGGACAAGGCAACTGGACAATGATCTGAACCTTCGACTTGTGAATGAATTCTCGCCTCCTTGACAGCACTTGCAAGACTCCCGGAAACTAGAAAATAATCAATGCGCCAGCCAACATTTCGGGCTCGAGCTCCCGCCCGGTAGGACCACCAAGAATAAGCATCTGTTAAATCTGGGTAAAGATGCCGGAATGTGTCAATAAAGCCTTCAGCCAACAGATTCGACATTCCTTCCCTCTCCTCATCTGTAAAGCCAGCACTTTTTCGGTTTGACTTGGGGTTTGCCAAATCAATTTCCTGATGAGCCACATTAAGGTCTCCACATAAAACCACTGGCTTTTTCTCTGCAATCTTCAGGAGGTAGGAAAGTAAGTCTGGATCCCATGAATTATACCTGTAATCGAGACGGGAAAGATCATTTTTGGAATTTGGCACATATACATTAACGAGATAAAAAGTATTGTATTCACAGGTAATTATTCGCCCTTCATTTTCATGACTTCCATCCGGAAAACCTTCAAGCATAGACAAAGGTTGCTCTTTCGAAAAAATTGCCGTGCCCGAGTATCCATTTTTTGCGGCTAGATGATAATGTTGAAAAGCATAACCAAAATCATCTTCCGGAATAGCTGACGGGTTAAGTTTGACTTCCTGCAGGCAGAGAAAATCTGGGAATGCATCACGCACAAAATGATCAAAAGTTTTTTTTCGGCATGCACGAAGTCCGTTCACATTCCATGAAACTAATTCCAATGTCGACTTTTGGGAACACATGAGTAAAAATATTATTTAAAATCGGCTGCGTATAGAAAATCATACATTGCCTTCTTCCTCATATTCTACAAGCAAAACTAATCAACATGGCCTCACCTACTGACATTCGCAAAGGACGTGTAATCGTTTATCAAAGTGCCCCTCACTTGGTCTTGGAAATGCTGCACCGTACTCAAGGCAGACAAGCTGGATTTGTGCAGACAACCCTGCGCAATCTGCAAAGCGGTTCCACGACCACCACCAAATTCCGCTCGACTGACAATGTGGAATTTATGCATACGACAACACAAAAACTGGAATACAGCTACAAAGACAATGAAGGACATCACTTCATGGATTTGGAAACGTATGAAGATACAATTTTAGCACAAGAAATGATTGGTGATGATGAAATCTTCTTGGTTGAAGGAAACACCTATGACATCTTGCTTGTTGATGGAGAAGCAGTCCGTCTCGAATTACCTGCTGCAGTGGAGGCAAAAGTCACCGAAGCTCCTGATGCAATTCGAGGAGACACCGCTGGAAATGTTTTAAAGCCAGTCACAGTTTCATCCGGTATCACCATCCAGGTTCCTCTCTTCATAAAGAAGGATGAAATGATTAGAATAAGTACCGCTGACCGGTCGTATTTGGGACGGGCAGAAAAAAAGTAAATCAACAAGGAAGGATGAGTGTGCCCTCTTCTGGAATATTAGAAATCTAATTTAGTACAATGGTGGGCTTCTGTATTCAGAAGCTTTTTGAAAAAGTTGATGCTAGGCAACTCTTTCAACAACCAGAGGCACAGGATTCGGGCGTTTGGGAGCCAATCGATAGGCAGCCTTGAAGTAATCCATCGCCATATTTAGTCTTTTTTCATCATTGTAGTGAACGACCATAAGCGGTTCACCCTGCTTCATCTGAGTGCCCACCTTGCATAACTCGGCAGCACCACATGCAGGATCAAATTTTCCTTTTCCTTCACCATGAACAAGTATCTGCACTCCGCGAGCCAACTGCCCTGCATCAATGGTGTGAACATATCCGCGTTTTGGAGCGGCAAGTTTTTTGGTATGCTTAGCCGTTGGTAATTTATCGGGATTATCCAATAGACTTGGGTTGCCGCCTTGATACTCAACCACATCTTTAAGCTTCTGTAAGGCACCCCCTTCGTCCAAGGCTTTGCGAACTGTCTGTTTCGCAGAGAGAGTGGATCCGGCAACTCCTGCTAACCGAACGATCTCCATGCCAAGTTTCATAACCAAATCCTGCAAATCCTCAGGACCTTCTCCTTTTAAAAGCTCAATCGCTTCCTTAAGCTCAAGGGATGGCCCAACGCATGACCCTAAAGGCTGATTGTTGTCAGTAACTAAAGCCACGCATCTGCGCTTCAACGCTCTTCCTACTCTGGTGATCGAACGAGCCAACTGCTTTGCATCTTCAGCATTTTTAATAAAAGAACCTTTACCCCATTTCACATCAACGACCACGCCCTCAGCTCCTGCTGCTAACTTTCGGCTCAAGGTACCAGCGGTTATGAAGGGAATCGAAGGAATCGCTCCGATTTTTTGTCGAAGTTTATAAAGAATTTCCTCAACTGGGGAAATTTCTGGATGGCGCTCAGCAAAAGCACATCCAAGTTTACGAACCTGAGCCGTAAAATCCTCCAGATCAATATCAGTGTTAACTTTGGGTATGGCCTTGAGTTTTTCAGTAGTCGAAGTGAGAAACTCTTCGTCATCTCCATTCATCATAGGCATTGCCACACCCGAAGCTGCAGCCAATGGACCCAGCACTAAAGATGTCTTGTCCCCCACTCCTCCGGTTGAATATTTCTCTATTTTTGGCCGAGATACATCCATCATTTCAATCACTTCACCAGAGAGCATCATTTCCTCAGTGAAATTCGCGATCTCATGAGCAGACATTCCTTGGAAAAAAGTAGTCATCACCCATGCTGCTTGTTGGTATTCGGGCATTTCTTCATCCAAAATAGCATCTACAATAGACCGAATTTCGTCGTCTGAATATTCGTTTCCTTCCCTCTTTTTCTCAATTAGATAGGTAAAAGAAGAAATGGATGGTTTAGCTGAACTGGCCTTGGGCATAATAATGACTCCTTATCTGGTGGGGTGTGTAGGATCAATGCAAAGCATTTTAGATACATTATTTGCCCTTTTTAGTCGAGCTTTTTATTAAAGCCTAACCTTGACGAACTCATTGGATCAAGATGTTTTGGTTCGAATGGAATTTTGTTTTAATCTTTTACATAAGTTTGAAAGTATTGTTAGCGACGCCTCAAAATCCGTGGAATGCATTGATGGTTCCTTCGAGCCTCAAATTAGAATCGCCGATGAACGGTTTGGAGATTTTCAAGCTAATGGAGTTCTGCCATTCGCCAAAAGAAATGGAATTAATCCTCGCGAACTTGCACAATCCGTAATTAATAAGATTCCACCCGATGACTCATGGAGCGTCAGTCTGGCAGGTCCTGGTTTTATAAACTTCAAGCTTTCTACTGATTACCTTATCGATTGGCTTGAAGAAATAGGACTGACTTCTGAACTCAAAATTCATCTTCAAAAAAGTCAGTTAAAAAAAATTGTGCTAGACTTTTCCGGACCGAACACTGCAAAGCAAATGCATGTTGGGCATATTCGCTCGACTATCATTGGCGAATCTTTGTCAAGATTACTGGAACTTCAGGGGCATTCAGTCATTAGAGATAACCATTTGGGTGATTGGGGAACTCAATTTGGAATTCTTCTTTATGCAATCAAAAGGGAGGGTATCTCCCTGGAAAAGCTCGGTGGTGATCCTGTCGCTAAACTCGAAGAACTTTATCGCAAAGGTAACTCATGGGTTAAAGAAAATGAAGAATCGTTGGCAGAAGCCAGAAAGGAACTGCTTAACCTGCAGCAAGGAAACAATGAAAATATATTGCTTTGGGAAAAAATACGCGAGCTAAGCATGATCTCTTTTGAAAAAGTCTACAAACTTCTAGATGTTACTTTTGATCATTCTTTAGGAGAAAGCTTCTACCGGGATAAAGTCGAAGAAGTTTACAAATCATTGTTAGCCCACAAAATTTGTATCAAAGACCAAGGTGCCCTCGTCGTCTTTCACCCGGAACACAAGCGATTCGCCAAGCAACCATTCATTATCAGAAAATCTGATGGTGCAAGTAATTACGCAACGACTGATTTGGCAACCTTATCCTACAGGACGGAAGAATGGAACGCCGACCAAATCATATATGTCACGGACGGAAGGCAGCAGGATCATTTTGAACAGCTTTTTCTAACCGCCAAAAAATGGTTTCCCGCAGAGAGCCAAAAACTGCCACAACTTTCCCATGTTTGGTTCGGGACCATTCTCGGAGAAGACAACAAGGCGATTAAGACTCGAGATGGGCAACCGGTAAAGCTTATGGATTTGCTTGGAGAAGCGATTCAAAGAGCTTCCAAAATGGTAAAAGAAAAAAACCCTGAAATCGAAGAACATGAAGTTGAAAGACGGGCCAAAATAATTGGGCTTGGAGCAGTCCGGTATGCTGACCTATCTCAAGACCGAACTTTAGACTATGTTTTTTCATGGGATAAGTTGCTTGCTTTACAAGGAAACACAGCCCCTTATTTACAATATGCTGTCGCAAGAATTCATAGCATTTTCCGCAAAACCAACCGCCGGTCAGACGAGTTGCTGAATCCTGAAATTTCTCCGCAAACCGAGGCGGAAAGAAAGCTCATTCGAAAAATTACTCTTTTTCCTTTAGCTATCGAACAAACATCCAAGGAACTAAAGCCACATTTTCTATGCGTATATCTCTACGAGTTAGCCACAGAATTCAGTTCATTCTACAATTCCGAGAAGGTGATGGTGGCAGACTCAAAAATTCAAACTTTGAGGTTATTTTTATGTGGAAAGACCCTCGTTGTACTGGAGATTGGCTTACAAGTGCTTGGAATCGAAACTCTCGAGGAGATGTAGAAATGGCTTTGGAAAAACTGAGGTCTATTGCAAAATCGGTACATCAATTTGGTAAAATTTACTTTTCGTATTTGGCCAACCACTGGAGTTATAGAGCAAACCCTCCAGCCTATTCTGCTCAGTATTCCGCCACGGAGAAAGTTCCATTGAGATTTCAATAAGTTGCTTCCCATTTTCATTTTTCATAATCCGTGGAATTTGAATCTGGTTGGAGCGGATCATCCTGCCTTTTCCAAAAAAACGCATACCCGGAAGGCTTCCTTTGGTTTCTAAAGGAAACATCAAGGAAATCAACGCATCTGATTTTTCACTCAATCGTTGAATCGCAGATGGCTCCCAATTCTCTGGGACTAATACAGGAAGATTATTTCGAAAGTTCAAAAAGTAGGGCCGCCATTTGGAATCTACGAGAGGTTTTTCTGATACATTAAGGCTAATTTTTAATTTCGCGAAACTTGGCAAGCAAGTTTTCGAACATGCCAACCAAGATGCATTAGCTTCGAAATCCAGAGTCTCTCCTTCGATCAGTTCACGATCTATTTTAAAAGAGCACAAAAATAGGCTTTCACCCTTATGACCATGAGCAAAAACTTGGGACATTCGGACAAGTTGCGGTGGACTCAAGGTCAGTTTTTCGAAGTTAACCCCTTGAGGAAGTTGCCATGAAAGAGTTGGCGGCACTCCAACATCTCCTGGTGACTCCCAGTAGGTGTGCCAACCTGGATCCCTTTTCATCCACCAACCAATTTCAATTTCCTTGGAATCGAGATGCACTTCCCTTTCCGTTACAAATCTGGACTGTACAGGACCACTTTTTGAAATGTCACCTTCCCCTGCACTTGCATGCAGAGTAGAAAACAAATAAACGGCTAAAAAAGAAAAAGTTTTATGGATCAACGAAATGATTTCCCGCATCCGCAAGTGGATTCTGCATTAGGATTCCGAATTTCGAAACCCTTCCCTGTCAAACCGTCATCAAAGTGGACTTCGGAACCTTCCAGATATTCGTAACTCTCTGAACATACAGCAATTCTTAATCCTGAGGTTTCTTGTAAATGATCAGAGTCTTTTGGTGTATCTATAGACATTCCATACTCAAATCCGGAGCAACCGCCAGGCTCGATAAATATCCGTAATGTGTGGTTATCACTTGCGTTGATTAACATATCTTTTACCTTATCAACTGCTTGCGGGGTTAAATTTATCATAGTGTTTAACAAAATAGCTAAACTAATAAAAGTCAACAATGGCAAAAGTAAGCTAAATTTGTGCCAAAAAATAAAATTTGATGGAATTGTTGAAAGATTTTCTTGCTGAAAAGTAAGATTTCATCCATTGTGAAGCAATCGAATGAAACACATTTTCAACGAAGTACACTACGAATTGACAAGAAAAATTGCTGAAGGCGGCATGGGAATGGTTTACGAAGCAGTCCAGAGAGGAATTGGAGGGTTCCGTAAGGTCGTCGCTATAAAGTTAATTAAAGAGGAGTATTCTGCAATTGAAGAGTTTAGAAATAACTTCATTGGCGAAGCGAAATTGGTTTCCGACCTAATTCATACAAATATTGTTCAAACCTATCACCTTGGAAAAGCCGGCGAACAGTATTTCATGACCATGGAGTATGTTGATGGTTGGAATTTGGAAGAATTTCTAGACCGGCATATTGAAACCGATCAATACATTCCTTACGATTTAGCCGTCTTCATTATTTCAAGAATTTGCAGAGGCCTGGCTTATGCTCATCGCAAAAAAGACTTCCAGAAGCGCTTGCTTGGAATTGTGCACCGCGATGTGAACCCTAAAAACATTATGGTTGGTAAAGAAGGAGATGTTAAACTTACTGACTTTGGAATAGCTAAGGCTCTAGACCTGATGTACAATCAGGAAGGGGATGTAATAGCAGGAAAGGATGAATACCTCTCTCCCGAACAAGCCCGTTGTGAAGTGACGGACCACAGGGCAGATTTATTTTGCTGTGGAATAGTCATGAGCGAACTCATGCTGGGCTACAACATTTTCGAAACCGCAGAGCCAGAGAAAACCATCGAAAATATTCTGGAGATGAACTTACCACATTTTTCAGAGATCAGACCTGATATTGATGATAAGCTAAACTTAATTATGCACACCGCCCTGAAAAGGCCCCGTGACGAAAGATACCAATCCGCTGAGGAAATGCTGACTGAACTTGAAAGCTTTATTTATGGTTCTGGTTATGGACCCACAAATGAAAAATTGGCTGCTTACATTTATGACCTGTTTGGAGATGATGGACACAATGCCGCACTGAGATGGCACCAGGGACTCACCCAATTCCCAACTGAATAAATTCTACAATGGCCGTACAATCTCAAGGTCTCAGGCAAGTACAAAAACAGACTCAAAATCTTGTTCTTGCCCCACAACTACGGCAATCTCTCAAAATCCTGCAAGTTCCCACCCTTGAACTTCGTTCTGCAATTTTAGAAGAACTTCAAACCAACCCGTTGCTTGAAGAAATAGGATCAAACGATGAAAGTCTGGATTCCGAAGAAATCGAACCTTCGCCTGACGAAATTGACGAACAGGACAACGAGTTATTTGCTGATGAAGTTCAAGCAAATCAAGAGAACGATTCATCCGAAGAAAATGATTTTGATATCGATTCAAAAGAATCCGAAGACTTAAGCGATATGGATTTTTCGGATGAATTTGCGGTTCTCAAGGAAATGCAGGAGGACCTGAAGGAACATTTCGAAAGAGAATATGAAGGAGAAGCACAATTGGGAAATACCGAAGCAGAAGAAAGAAGAAAGTTTTTCTTTGATTCACTGGTTGCGGAAACCTCATTGCAGGAGCATTTGCTAGACCAACTTAAGTTAGTTGATTGCTCGGACGGCATACGGAAGAGTGCACAATATATTATTGGAAGTTTGGATGAAAACGGATTTTTGTCAGGTACTCTTTCCGATATGGCTCTGGTTTCTGGCTTAGCCCTTCAGGATCTGCAGGATGCACTTTTATTATTGCAGAGTTTTGACCCGGTCGGAATTGCTGCACTTGACCTACAGGATAGTCTTCTTAAACAAATGGAGTTCAGAGAATGGCAAGATTCGGTACCCTATCTAATTGTTCGGGATCACTTCCAACTTCTGGTCAGAAGGAGAGTGCCCGAACTTGCCCGAAAACTTTCACAACCGACGGAGGTTGTACACAAATGCCTGCACAAAATTGCGGAACTTGATCCTGCACCGGGAAGGAAGTTCTCTGAAGATCAAAATCAATCAATTGCCCCGGACGCTATTGTAGAGAAGGTTTCTGGAGAATGGATAATTCATTTAAACAATGACTACATTCCCAGACTCCGAATTAATAAAACCTATAAAGAATTGATAAGCAAAGGCACATTATCTGCAAAAGAGAAGGAGTATGTCCGCAATCAAATGAGAGCGGGAAAGTTTTTGATTAACTCAATTGATCAGCGCCAGAACACGATCGAGCGAATCACCCGAAAACTCCTGGACAGGCAGGGGGAATTTTTTGAACACGGATCGTCCAAACTTAGGCCAATGACTATGGCCGAAGTTGCGGATTCAATAGATGTACATGAGACTACCGTTTCAAGGGCTATTGCCAACAAATACCTGCAAACACCGCATGGAACTTTTCCCTTCAAATATTTTTTTACTCCGGGATATTCAGGTAAAGACGGAGATACAGTTTCAAATACAAGCGTCAAAGAAATTATTGGATCGATTGTCGAACGAGAAAATGCCTCCAAACCGCTGAGTGACCGCAAAATTGTTGATTTGTTGGCCGAAAGGGACATCAAGTTAGCCCGTAGAACTGTTGCTAAATACCGAGAGGAACTTGGTATTCCTCCAACCAATTTGCGCCGACAGTACTAGATTTTGATTTGGCATTGGGGTGACTGAATCAAGACAAGATATGGTTTACAATTTGAAACTACCAGTCGTGGTAGATGCTTCTACAGTCCCTGTTCAAATTGGGATTCCAAGCCCAAGCGGATGGCAAAGCATTGCAAGCTCGAAAGAACAGGCCCTGGAAGGCTTGTTCTCTTCATTCGAAAAAGTCCTCGCTGA
>MDTB01177823.1_pt1 | contig 11301 bp, 10 predicted proteins | sample 811161 | NCBI WGS metagenome assembly MDTB01 (sample SAMN05326650, study PRJNA326480) | marine metagenome | isolation source: seawater | place: Mediterranean Sea | collected 2009
CTTCGGAGCAATCCTCATGTTTATTGCCTTCAATAATCTTCTAGGAATAATTCAAGCTTTGATAGCTAGACAACAAATGAATCTATACTTTGGACTGTTCTGCTTACCACTTTCAATCCTCATAATAACTCTATGTCTCTTTTATGTGAAGATGTATTTACAAGGTAACCTTATGAAAATGCTATTTAAAAAAATAAGAATAACGTAATATGAATCTAACAACCAAATATTTGGCAAAAGTAGTGTTAGAAAGGATTATTCTTACTTTAGTTGGATTCACTCTTTTATTTACATTTTTTAATTTAATTGCAGAGTTGGACCAAATTGGTAAAGGAACATTTCTTATTAGTACGATACTTGCTGTTGTTTTGTTAAAAATCCCAAATGTTACCTATGAAATTATTCCTATTGCAACACTCATTGGAAGTTTATGGGCCTTTTCCGAGCTAGCTTCAACTTCGGAATTTACTGCTTTTAGAGTAGGTGGTTTATCTCCAAAAAAAGCTATGAATATTGTCCTTATAATAGGGTTGCCTTTAACATTCATTACTGTAATTTTGTCAGAGTTCTTAATTCCTATTTCAGAGCAGTTTTCTAGAAATTGGGGTGAAATAAAGTTTAAGACTCAGTCAACAAGTAATTTTAAATCTGGTTTTTGGTTACGAGACAGGTTTTTATTATTCGAAAACACTGCAAATACAAAAGTCAAAGAAAGAATTTTGAACATAAAAAAAATCAATCCCGACAAATCTTTAAATTATATAAAAATATATGATTTCGACGAAAATTCTAGACTAATTTCAATTACCTCGTCCGTCAATGGAAATTATCAATCCCTTGAAATTAAAAACACAAAAATTTTGAATGCCTGGAATCTTGTAGAGCCTACGACTTTAATAATTGATGAGAAGGGATTGGTTAAGCTAGAAAAATATAGTAATTTAGTCATACCAACTAAATTATCATCAAAGACAATCGAAGCTCTCACTGTTAAGCCTGAAAAAATGTCAGCAATCGAGCTATCTTCATTTATAGATTATTTAAGCTCTGGAAAACAAAAAACTAATCGTTACGAAATAGCCTACTGGAAAAAAGTTTTTTACCCCTTTTTATTATGGATAATGATAATTATTGCACTGCCGGCAGCATATTTGCATTCACGAAAAGGTTCTATTGGATTTAAAATATTCTTAGGAATGATAGTGGGTATTACTTTTCATTTAGGAAATAGTTTGTTTTCTCATTTGGGATTATTAAACACTTGGCCACCTATCACAGTTGCTTTTATTCCTAGTTTTTTGGCTTTGATCTTCGGTGTGTTTATTTTTTCTTGGGTTCAAAAAAATAGCATTTAAAAAACAGTTTTTTTATACTGACAAATAACATGACATTACATTTCACACTTAATACTTCCAGTGATTTATATAAAATCGAAGTCAATGAAACCATTTTACAGGCTGCTCTGAAGCAAGGGCTAATTCTTCCTTATGGCTGTAAAAACGGAGCTTGTGGATCTTGCAAAGCCACTCTTATAGATGGTCGTGTGGATTACGGTCCACATCAATCGAAGGCATTAACTGAAAGTGAAAAAAATAATAATAAAATCTTATTATGTACTGCCAAAGCATTAACTAATTTAAAATTACAAGCAACGCTAATAGCAAAACCAGGAGTGATAACACCCAAAAAATTACCATGTAGGGTTGAAAGCATTCAAAAAAAAGCTGAGGACATCGCAATAGTTAAGCTCAAACTACCCTCTAGTGAAAGATTCGATTTTATTGCCGGTCAGTACGTAGACATTTTACTTAAGGATGGTAAGAGACGAAGTTATTCCATGGCCAATGCTCCCAATCAGGATAACTTCGTTGAACTTCACATAAAACATACTCCTGGAGGCGCGTTTACTGACGCAATCTTTGGTGATGGTACTCCTTCAATCAATGCAATTAGGGAAAAAGATATATTACGCCTCGAAGGACCTCTTGGTACATTTTTTTTACGAGAGGATTCTTCAAGACCAATTATATTTTTAGCAAGTGGTACTGGCTTTGCTCCGATCAAAGCCGTTATTGAAAATGCCCTCACCAAAGGTATAGATAGAGAAATAAATTTGTTTTGGGGAGTAAGGAAGCCTTCCGAACTCTACATGTGTGACCTTGCGGAAAATTGGGAGAAGACCCTTAAAAATTTTAAATTTGTTCCTGTAGTGAGCGACGAAATAAACAAATCTGAATGGCCAGGAAAAACTGGTTTCGTTCATCACGCCGTCATCTCTGAATTTCCGGATTTGAGTGGTTACTCTGTTTACTCATGCGGATCACCAATAATGGTTCAATCAGCGCAAAAAGATTTTGTTAAGAGTTGCAATTTACCACAAGAACAATTTTTTTCTGACGCTTTCACCACAGCTGCTGATATTACTGAGAAAAAGGTTTAATTAAATTTTTCGATGCGTATTATTTTTTTTTTATCAAAAAATAATATTTTGATTCTCTCTCTTCCCTAGAAATCATTTCATTGCCTGTGTGTTCACAAAAGTACTTAAAATCATTAAAGGATCCGGAATCAGTCGATGTCACGTGAATTAACTGACCGGACTCTAAAGTTGACAACATTTTTTTTGTTTTTAAAATTGGCAAAGGACAATTTAATCCACTTAAATCCAACTCCAAAGGAACTTGGGTAATTTTCTCTTCACTCATGCTTTTTAACCTCATGCAATTCGTCTAATATTCTTTGAATATTTTTGGATACCTTAGGGAAGCCTGAAATATTTAATCCTCCTGCTTGAGCTAAATCATCTCTCCCTCCCCCTTTGCCACCAATTATTGGTGCAAGTTCAGAAACAATATGAGATGCTCGATACTTTTTTGAAACATCTTTACTTACACCAACGATTAAATGAATTTTTTGATTTTCTATTGTTGATAAAACAACAATCACTGGAGAAAGTTTTGATTTTACATAATCAACAAGACTCTTGAGTACTTTTATACCCACCTCATCTATACTTTTAACTATTAAATTTATTCCGATATATTTTGATGAATCTTTGATTATCTCCTCTCTTATGGAAGAAATCCATTTTTGTTGAATCATTTCCAACTGCTGTTCAAGTTTTTTATTTGACTCTAGTAGGTTGCTCACCTTATCTGACAGCTTTTTTACTGGTGTTTTGGCAATTTGAGATAGTTTTTGTACTAATTTTTCTGTTTCATGAATATACATGATTGCGTTTTCTCCAGTTATCGCCTCAATTCTCCTTACACCACTGGAAACACCTGTTTCATGAATAATTTTGAAAAACCCTATATCTCCTGTTCTCTCCACATGAGTTCCTCCACACAATTCTTTAGAGGAGCCAATCGACAACACCCTGACCTCATCGTTATATTTTTCACCGAATAAGGCAACAGCACCAGATTTCAAAGCTTCAGAATACTCCATTAAATTCACGTGTGTTTTAGTATTTTCTATTATTTCGTTATTAACTAAATCCTCAATTTTTCTAATTTGTTCAGAGGTTAAAATACTTGGATGGGAGAAATCAAAACGAGTCCTTTCAAAAGTAACCAATGATCCTTTTTGTTGAACATGGCTTCCTAGAATTTTCTTTAACGCTAAATGTAGGAGGTGTGTTGCAGAGTGATTTCTTTTAATATGTGTTCTTTTTTCTTCGTCTATTTTTAACTCACAAGACTGATTGGCGGATACCTCCCCCTCTTCTATAAGACAGTGATGAAGAAAAACATTATTAATCATTTTTGTAGTGTTAAAGATTTTTACAAAACCAGTATTAGTTTTTAAAGTACCAATATCTCCTTCTTGACCGCCAGACTCAGCATAAAAACAAGACTGAGTTACTGTTAACACTGTAGACTCTCCTTTCACTGCTTTTTTAACCAGTTTATGATTTTTAAAAATTGAAATAATACTACTCTCAGTCTTCGAAAAATCGTAGCCGACAAAATTTGTTTCGGGATCAGAGCACTTAAAATTAGCTTCTAATTTAAACTTATTTGATGCTCGTGCTTTATGTTTTTGACTGCTCATTTCTTTTTCAAAACCTTCTTGATCCAGAGTAAAACCCTTTTCTCTACAAATATCTGCAGTTAGATCTATGGGAAACCCATAAGTGTCATATAGAAGAAAAGCAGTTTTTCCATCGATTTTATTTTGTTTAGAGTTTAGTAGAACGTTATCTAATATCTCAATACCTCTATTTAGGGTCTCTCCAAATTTTTCTTCCTCATCTAGTAAATGATTAGCAATTAATTCCTTTTTCTCTGTCAACTCAGTAAAACCGCTCCCCATAACATTAACCAAGTCATCAACAAGCAAATGAAAGAAGGGATCTGTCTGGCCCAACTTGTGTCCATGGCGCAAAGCTCTTCTGATGATTCTTCTCAAAACATAACCTCTACCTTCATTTGAGGGTAAAACACCATCTAAAACTAGAAAACAACATGCTCTGATATGGTCAGCAATTACTCTAAGGGAAGAATGGTTTTTATTATTCGCACCTGTTCGGAATAAAACTTTTGACGTTAATTCCTTAAATAAATCAATATCATAATTACTAGTTACCTTTTGCATCACAGCGGCTATTCGCTCAAGTCCCATACCGGTATCTACCGACAAATTTGGCAACTTTTCAACCTCACCATTTTCCAATTTATTAAACTGCATGAAAACAAGATTCCAAATTTCAATAAAACGGTCACCGTCTTGGCTTTCTGAACCCGGCGGCCCGCCTGGTACTCCACTACCATGATCAAAAAAAATTTCTGAACATGGCCCGCAAGGTCCAACATCAGCCATTTGCCAGAAATTGTCACTAGCATACTTAGATCCTTTATTATCACCAATTTTTATTATTCGGCTTTCACTAATTCTGATTTTATTTTTCCACAAATTATAAGCTTCAGCATCTTCCTCATATACTGTTACGACTAGCTTTTGTGGGTCAATCATTAAAACCTCTGTTAATAATTGCCAAGCAAAAATAATTGCTTCCTCCTTAAAGTAATCCCCAAAAGAAAAATTCCCAAGCATCTCAAAAAAAGTGTGATGTCTTGAAGTATAGCCAACATTTTCTAAATCATTGTGCTTTCCTCCAGCTCTTAAGCACCTTTGAGAGGTTACAGCTCGTGGTGAATTTGGTTTTTTATTACCCATGAAAATATCTTTAAACTGAACCATTCCACTATTTGTGAACAATAGTGAGGGATCCGACAGTGGAATTAAAGGGCTTGAGGAGATTTTTGTATGCCCATTTTCCGCAAAATAGTTTATAAAGGTTTCACGTATCTCTTTAACTGAAATTAATTGAGAGTTTTTCATAAAAAAATAAAAATTTTAAATTAAAAAAAGTAAACTATAACTATTAATTATGGCTGTTTTCTCAAAAGTAACCCAAGAAACTTTGCAAAACCTTCTTTCCAATTTTAATATTGGGGAACTGTTGTATTTTGAGGGAATCCAGGCTGGGATCGAAAACACCAACTATTTCATTTATACGTCTGAAAACAACTACGTTTTAACAATTTTTGAAAAATTAACTATTGATCAAGCCCCTTTTTATCTATCATTAATGAGGCATTTAGCCAAACGGCGAACTCCATGCCCTCTTCCAATTTTAAACAAAAAAAAAGAATTACTTCAATTCTGCAATGGAAAACCAGCAACAATAGTTAGCAGGCTCAATGGCAGAGTGGTTGAAAATCCAAATACCCATCATTGTTATGAAATCGGCAAAGCCTTGGCAGTTTCTCATCAAGATGCTTCGGACTTTCCTGAAGTACAAAATAACACCAGAAGTCTACCATGGTGGAAACAAACAACACCTGAAATTTTAAAATTTCTTCCGCATCATAAACAAAACACCCTTATTGATGAGTTAAAAGACCAGGAATCTTTTTTCAACTCTTCAAACTATAAGGCATTACCCAAAGCAGTAATTCATGCAGATCTTTTCAGAGACAACGCTCTTTTTCTTCAGAATACGCAGATTGAGAAAAAAACAGGTATCCTACAAGAAAAGTTGGGAGGAATTATTGATTTTTACTTTGCCGGATTTGATACATTAATTTTTGATTTAGCAGTAGTTGCAAATGATTGGGCAATCTTTCATGACAAAGATAAAATTGGTACATTTAAGAAAAATGAACTTGACTCTTTACTTCTAGGTTATCAAAGTATTAGAAAATTAACCTCACAAGAAACCGAAGCTTGGCCCATGACCCTCAGATCAGCAGCATTTCGTTTTTGGATATCAAGACTATATGATTGGTATGTTCCGAGGGAAGCTACTCTTTTAACCCCAAAAGATCCAACTCAATTTGAACGAATATTACTCAAAAGAAAATCTGAAATGAAAGAAAAGCCGTGTTGATGACAAGTCAACCCAAGGTAGTCAACTCCAGTTCTGGCCAAGCATGGTTAATTCAAGGTTTTAAAATATTTAAAAAACAACCACTAATATGGATTTTCTCACTTTTTACCTACTGGACAGCAATGTTTCTATTTGGTTTGGTGCCTATTTTTGGACTCATAATTACTTTAATTTTGTCGCCAGGACTTGCTTTTGGCTTTATAGCATTAGCGCGTGCTGTGGATGAAAACCAAATACCATTTCCAAAACTAATTATTTCTGGCTTTACCGGTGCCCATGCTAAGTCTATGCTATTACTAGGAATTATCTATGTTTTACAAATTATTTTAGTATTGATTTTGTCTATAACTTTAGATGGAGGATCACTTTTAAAAGCAATATCCACTGGAGAGTTCCCAGTTTATTCAAATAATTTACCCTCCAACTCTACCTCGAACGGATTTGGAGCTATGGTAGCTGTCTTAGCCTACATACCAGTTATGATGTCCTTTTGGTACGCTCCTCAATTGGTTGTTTGGAACAAATTCAGTGCAACAAAGGCAGTATTTTATTCTTTTTTTGCAGTTTGGTTAAACCGAAAAAGCTTTCTATTTTATGGCTTGTTGTGGTTTGCAATAGTATTGTTCTTAATTTTCTTGTTTTCAACACTGGCAAATTTATTTGCTAGTTTCAAACAGGTATTGACTCTGGGAATCATGCCCCTTTCTCTTGTACTAATGTCTGTAGCTCATGGTTCTTACTATGCGAGTACAAAGTCCGTATTTATGGATTTAAAAATAAACAGTGATACTAATTAAAAATTTGCTTTAATTAAGATTAATCCATCCTGTCGGCTTGGATTGTTTGGCTATGAGGATCTTGACAGAATTTTCTTTGAATACCTTCAACATCTTATCTACTAACTCTGGGCTATTGTTTTTTTGGCTTAAATGAGCGGCTACAACAACTTGTAATTTATCGTGGTAAATTTTTTTAAGCAAATTTTGAGCATCTTCATTAGATAGATGACCAAAAGAGGAAGCAATTCTCTTTTTTAAGGAGTGCGGGTATTTACTGTCCTTCAACATGTTAGGGTCGTAATTGAACTCTAATACTAAACCGTCGAGTTTGCTTAATGTTTTTTCAATATGAGGAGTAATTGAACCAGCATCAGTGAGTACACCAAGACGATGTTTTAAATCCTGAAAAACCAAAGCAACTGGCTCTCTTGCATCATGAGGAATAGAAAATGGCAATATGCTCAAATCATTAAATTTGGTTGTTTGGTCAGATTTTAAAAATGATAAAAACTTTATTTTTTGGAAATGATCCCGATATGCATAAAAACTTCCATGTGTCATAAACAACGGAATTTCAAAAACTCGAGCGAATTTAGCAGCACTTCTAACATGATCACTATGTTCATGAGTTATAAAGATAGCATCTATTTCTGAAATAGAAATTCCTTGATCAATTAATCTTTTTTCAAGAACATCGAACTTAAGTCCGCAGTCTACTAGAATTGTAGTTTTAGTATTTAGACCAGACTGTAAAACTAGCGAATTTCCCTGGCTTCCGCTTCCCAAGCAACAAAATCTCACTTACTTTAACTGATCAAATAAAATCGATGCGATCGACTTTGTTGTCGCACTATTATCAAGCCCGTCCTTGTCAAGAACTAAAATTTTGGTTTCATCCCCATTACTTGTCAATTGAACTCTATAGATTTGTAATTTTTCGGGTGAACTTGCAAAAGAAAATAAATTAGAAAAGAAACTTTTTTTCTTTTTGCCAATTGTAGGATCTCTATACCTGATAAAGTAGGTTCCTTTAGTACGTATCCTATCCTCTACTTCAAACTCCAGTCTGTCAATGGCCATACCGACTCTCCTCCAAGATCTATCAAAGTTTTCGGAGATTTTTATGTGAGTAGTTGATTCATCTGAGGTTAATAAAACATCTGATGATACTGCTTTCGTTTCAATTAAATCAGAAGCTTTATTCTCATGGGCACCGAGAGAAATCATTATAAGTTTTAAGTATTCTTCCTCCAGTTTTCTGTCAGTGGGCTTATTTTTCCAACTTATCGTACCCTCCGGTCTATCATCCACCACCTCAATTAACCCTTTGTGTGCAATCGAAATCTCTGTTTTGTCAACGGATAACCTCTCCAACCGCATTTTGTAACGGTCTCTCTCTCCAGAATCGTAGATATTATCAAACACTCTACCCAAAAAACCCCTTACTAAACCTTGAGGTATGTTTCTTCTATCCTCGAACCAATCAGTCTCTATAACACCGATTTCGGGACTCTCTTTTGAAATTTCAAACCCTGAATTAACCCAGAAATTTCTCAAGATTGGCCATAGATATTCAACTGGTTTCTCAACTATCAGTACCCTATGATTTCCATAAGATCGAATTTCCATTCCGGTAATTGCTGGCAAAATATTTGTTCTAATCTCTCGACTTCCATCTTTGATAACTGACGACTCAAATTCGGACATGGTTGAACCAGAAGAAGGAATACTGAATTTTCTATCCTTTGCCGGAGTTATTAAATCAGGCGGAACCTCAAGTTTTTTTGGTTTATTAAGTATCACTGATGAATCGAAATCCGATTCATTTTCCAAAAAAGGAATTGATGAACAACCAGCAATAGCAAAAATTAATATTACAAAAAAAATTATCTTACAAATCAAAAAATTAAAATTAGAGAAAAAAAAGGAAAACATTTAACTGCCCTCAAAATAGTTGATCTTTTCAACAATTCGCTTCAATTGTTCCACAGTAGATTTGGATGGATCCGTTAACGGAAGTCTAATTCCTTTGGGAATTAATCCCATAAAAGCCATTAACCATTTAATTGGAATTGGATTTGCCTCCAGGAAAAGAGTCTGATGAATATTAAGTAATTCTATATTTAACTCTCCAGCCTCCTTGGCTCGTGTGTTTAAAGCTAATTTACATAGTTTTGCCATGGTTTTTGGTAAAACATTAGCTGTTACTGATATATTACCTGAGCCGCCCAAAAGAATTAAAGCGGCCGCAGTTGGGTCATCTCCACTGTAAACAAGAAAATCATCGGGTAAATTTCTAAGTAAATCCTGTCCCCTCACAATATCACCAGTGGCATCCTTAATACCAATAATATTAGGAATTTCGGCCAGCCTCAATACTGTAGAATTTAGCAAATCTGCTACGGTCCTACCAGGAACATTATATAGAATGATGGGTAATTCAACAGCTTCAGCAACAGCCTTAAAATGCTTATAAAGCCCCTCTTGGCTGGGTTTATTATAGTAAGGAACAACTTGCAAAGATGCTTGAACTCCTAATTTGGCCGCCTCTTTTGTGAGCTCAATTGCCTCGACTGTTGAGTTTGCTCCGGTACCTGCAATTATAGGAATTCTTGAGTTAGATTGTTTAACGGCTTCGTCTATTAAAGACAAATGTTCTTCAAAGTTTACTGTTGGGGATTCTCCAGTGGTACCAACAGTGACAATTGCACTAGTGTTTTTTTTAATGTGTAACTCTATTAATTTTTGATATGTTTTTAAATCCAAGCTTCCGTCTTCAAACATTGGAGTCACCAACGCAACAATACTACCTTTAATAGGCTCTCTCTCCAAGGCTCTATGAACAAACATTAACTTAACTCCTCATTTCTTTTCTACATCCATCGGGCCCAAACAGGGACAGTTTCTACTGGGAGGGCTGGAGCAATACCCACATCGAACCTACTTTCTGTTGGACTATGAAAATCACTGCCTCTGGAAGCTTCAAACTTACTTTGGTTAGCAATACTCTGAAATTTCTTGATGTCAGAATGTGAATGGCTACCGGTAGCTACCTCAATAGCTACCCCACCTAAATTAGAAAAGTCATCCAAAAGAATATACAGTTCAGTTAAGCTCAGTTCATACCTAGCCGGATGAGCAAGCACTGCCAAACCATCAGCCATCTTGATCCAGTCTATTGCATTTTTAAGGCTGGGCCATTTGTGCTCAACAAAGCCCAGTTTTCCGGATACTAGATAATTTTTAAATACCTCTCTAGTTGATGAACAAATATTTTTTGAAATCATAGCTCTAGCAAAATGTGTTCTACTAATTTGTCCTGGATCGCCTGCCTCTTCAAGCGCCTCATCTAATAGGGATGGTAACCCTCCAGCAACTAATGCCTGATTTATGAGTTTGGCTCTTTCAAAACGAGTATCTTGAATTTCTTGCATTGCATTGGATAAAATATTATTTCTAGGGTCAATATTTAAACCTAAGACATGAAGCGTTAATCTTCCCCAAGTCACTGAAATTTCAACGCCAGGTATGAGTAACAATTTTTTCCCCTCGGCACACTCCATTGCCTCGGCAATTCCATTAATACTATCGTGATCTGTCAAAGACATCATGTCAACATCATTCTTCTCTGCTCTAAGAATCAATTCTGACGGTGACAATTGTCCGTCGGAAGCATTAGAGTGCATATGTAAATCAACATTCAACTCATGGGGATTCATAGTGTATATTTTTATCTTTTCTCTTAAAATTTAATTAGTAAAAAAATTTTTGAACTGCCACATATCAAAATACTACTCTCTAAAAAAGTTAAATAAAAATTCATTATTATCTAAGTGTAATCAAAATTAAGGATTAAACTTAAAAAATTACTTTTAGATACAGCTTAATTTTTTTTCTAGCTCAATAAATATGAATTTATCAAATGACCTTTTAGTAACGCTCATGTTTGAGAATCAAACAACTAGGGCTAGCGTAGCTCGATTAAATACCAGCTGGGGGAAAATAAGAGCAAATCATAATAACCTACCACGAGAAGCTTCCAACATACTTGGTCAATTAACAGTGGCGAGCATTTTATTAAGCTCTACAATCAAACACAAAGGCTCTGTTGCGCTGCAAGTTTAC
>MDTB01204553.1_pt1 | contig 11301 bp, 11 predicted proteins | sample 811161 | NCBI WGS metagenome assembly MDTB01 (sample SAMN05326650, study PRJNA326480) | marine metagenome | isolation source: seawater | place: Mediterranean Sea | collected 2009
ATTGCAATTACTGCCGGCACTTTTGAAATTGCAAGAAAAAATCCTGCATTCTTTATAAAAAATAATGGTTACCATAGCTTTCCTCGTGCACGACAGACAATGTGGATCAATGGTACGAAAGTACAGCTAGATAAGAACGATCCGGGAGGAGAACACGAATGAAAAAACATAGTATAGATCAAACTGCAGCTTGGGCTAAGAGTTGGAAGATCAATGGATACGAACACTTGTATCCTGAGAATCGTGAAAAGCAAAGACAGTATGCGATTAAGGGTTATAATTCACGACAAAGAGAAAAACTTAACAAAGGTGTAACATAGGGTTAGAACTAATGTTAATAGATAATAATGAGGACGGTTGAGAGTCCTCTTTTTCAACTTCAAAAAGGAATCCTTAAATGAAAAAAATCATTCTCGCAGCTGCACTCGCGGTTGTGGCCTCAAACGCACAAGCAAGAGAGCAAATTCAAATTGTCGGTTCATCGACAGTTTATCCATTCGCTACAATCGTGGCAGAAAAATTCGGACAACAAGGTAATAAAACACCAGTCATTGAGTCAACTGGTACAGGTGGTGGCATGAAGCTATTCTGTGCTGGTATTGGTGTTAATCATCCAGACATTACAAATGCATCACGCGCCATCAAATCAAAAGAAAAGGCAATGTGTGAAAAGAACGGTATTACTGCAGTAGAATTTGCTGTTGGTAATGACGGTGTAGCATTTGCACAAAACAATGGATCGACTCCTATGCATCTTGGCATTGAGCATATCGCTGCAGCTTTAGCGGCAGAACTTAATGGTGAAGCTAATCCTCTTAAAACATGGGAAGATGTAGATGTATGGGTTGCAAAACAAACTAAAACTCCACAGATTGGATTACCTAATCGTCCAATCAGTGTAATGGTTCCTCCACCAACTTCAGGCACTCGTGACGCAATGGGCTCATTGTTTATGAAGGCAGGTTGGAAGAAACTTGGTCTTGAAGGTAAAGGTTACAAGTCATTACGTGAAGATGGTGCTGCCATCGAAATGGGCGAGAATGATAATTTGATTATTGAAAAGCTTGTAGCAGACGGAGACATGTTCGGTGTCTTCGGTTACTCATTCTTTGACCAGAACCGCGATAAGGTTCAAGCATCAAAGTTGAATGATGTTGAACTTACTTTCGAAAACATTGCATCATATGAATATCCTGGTGCACGTCCACTATTCTTCTATGTAAAGAAAGAGCATGTCGGCGTTATTCCTGGAATCAAAGCGTTCATCAATGAGTTCGTTAGTGATAAGGCACTTTCCTCTGATGGTTATCTTTTCCCAGCAGGTCTCGTACCACTGAGTGAAGCAGACCGTGCAAAGGTAGACGCTGCTCGCGACTCACTCTAAAAACCTACACTCCTAATTAAAAAGGGCACTTCGGTGCCCTTTTTTTATTTACTTTTCAGTATAAATAGGGTATAATAATAGTAGGATGGAAAAAGACCGTGTTACGTTTTAAGACATTTTTAATGGAGAGAGATGTGGCAAGTTTTAAACCTTTGCAAAAAGCTGCTTGGTTTCAATACAGCGATGATAGAGATCGCATAAAAATATTGCTACAGGCGATTAAAGATGGTACGCCTATCACATCCGTAGATGGTACAGACATTGAGATTGCAAATACTGCTACAAATAAACAGTCAGTACAAAATTTTATTGACAAAGAAGATGACACTAAAATAAAAACTTTTGACTTAATTGATAAGAGTGGTAACGTTATTAAGTCAAATAAAATTGGTAAATCACCGATATTTGGTGGCCAGGGCGTAGGTGGAGGTGCAACAGCACGTACAGAAGAAGCTGAATCTTTACAGTGTGTATTTTGCGCTGCGATGGCAGGAGAAGGTTCAAGAAAAGAGTTTGGTCATTTTACACCAGAGTTACTAAAAAAATATTATGATGGGGACAAAGTTTCTGTTAGACTAAATTTTGAAGACTTAGTAACACTAGATCCAAGCTGGTTTGAATCAGGATATATGTCTGCTAAAAAATTATTACTTGATGGTTATATCGATAAGACACAAACGTTTCATTGTTCTGATGCTAAGATGGGCGCAGTATACGCTGCTAAAGTGGCAGCATTAAAATCTCAAGGTATGCCGGCTGTGCAAAACGATAAGTGGAATCCTGGAGACATATGGGCTATAAAGTCTAACTTTGACCCAGCTAGAAGTTTAGAAAGAGGTGATATATATGAGCTCAATAAACAGCTAAAAAAATTATTCGATAGTAGAACTATGGTTGGTATATCATTGAAAAAAATTGGTAGCTTAAAGAAACGAGTAAAGTCTGAAGTTAAAAACTTAGATAAAGTAGAATTAGATGAGGTAAGTTATAAACAAGCATACCATAGATCTTATAAATCAGGTCGTGGTAATTTTATGGGAACTAAGAGTTGTTTTATGACATGGGATCAAACAGGTGAAGCAACATTAAAACCATCAAGTGCTTTGGCAGCTGTTAACTTTGAACAAAATTTAAGAGGTGCAAGAGGTGGTAAAGCTGGATGGTCATACATACAGTATGCATGCAAAGAATTCTTGGGTGTTACTTTGAAAACTTCAGCTCAATATAAAGCAGATGCTCGCACATTAAAAACAGGAAATGATAGAGCAATTAGAGATTTTTATAATAAAGCTAAAGTGATAGAAAATGTAGGTACTTACGCTGAATTTAAATTAGAACTTATGAAAAAAGATAATGCTTGGATACACTCTAAATTGCAAGGTGTTTTAGCTTGCCACGCTTTTGAATCACAGCGAATGAAAAGTAAAAAAGATGCAGCTATATCTTATTTAGTAAATCATTCAGGTTCAAAGATTGACATATCATCAGTATACGTAAAGATAAGCGAGTAGTTATGGAAAGTTTTAGTGGATATATAACTGAAAGTAAAAATACACATATGACTCATATAGAAGACAAAGTTCTATATGGTGGTGTAAAAGGTACGAGAGAAGCAATCATGGCATTGCGCTCTCTACGTGATATGTTAGGAGGTCAACATGCTAGTAACGTATCTGTCAAGTGGGACGGTGCTCCTGCTGTGTTTGCTGGCACTGATCCTAGTGACGGTAGATTCTTCGTGGCGAAAAAAGGGATCTTTAACAAATCTCCCAAAGTATACAAGAGTGATGCTGATATTGACGCTGATACTAGTGGCGATCTTAACGCAAAACTTAAGCTTGCTTTACAATATCTACCTGAGTTAGGAATCAAAGGAGTAATACAAGGTGATTTTCTCTACGGTCCGGGCGATGTGCAAAAGAAAAAAATCGGTGGTAAAAGCTATGTTACGTTTCACCCCAATACAATTGTTTATGCAATACCGGCTGGCACGGACATGGCCAGGGAAATACAGAGAAAAAAGATTGGAATCGTATGGCATACGTCGTACAAAGGATCGACCTTTGCAGGAATGAAACAAAGCTTTGGTGTTGACACAAGTAAGTTTCGTAATAGCAGAAACGTATGGTCACAAGATGCTATGTTACGTGATTTGACTAAATATACCTTGAGTAAAAAGGACACGGAGGAAGTCAATGAATTACTTAGCAAAGCGGGTTTCATCTTCAATCAAATCGCTGGTAGCACTCTTCGCCAGTTGGAAGCTAATCAAACTCTTGCTCAAACTATTGAAACGTATAATAATACCTTTGTTCGTCGCGGTGAAGTGGTTAAAAACACACGCAATCACGTTGGTGGTCTTTTACGTTATATACGTAACAAGTATAAGAAAGAGCGTGACAAGCGGACTACACAAGCTGGGAAAGCTGCTCAAGATAAAAAGTTAAACGAAATCTTATCTTTCTTTTCAGATGAAAATAAGAAGTCATTAATACAAATGTTTGAACTACAGAAGATGATAGTTCTTGCAAAATTAAAACTTATAAATAGATTAGATAAACTTGCAAATGTCGAAGCATTTTTAAAAACAAACAAGGGGTATCGTACAACTGGCCAGGAAGGCTATGTAGCAATCGATAAACTTGGTGGTGACGCAGTGAAGATCGTTGACCGTATGGAATTTTCATACGCTAACTTTTCACCGGATATATTAAAAGGATGGGATAAACCAGGGAGAAAATAATGAATGACGTATACGATCATCAAAAACCTGTAGGTGGTCCATTATCATTCAGACATTTTTATGTAGCAGAGTACAGACCGGGTGAGGATGAGCTCATCAACTATCGTGCAAAGAAACGTAAAAATGGTGCAATGTATGAAGAAGCGGAAACTAGCGAGGCTTTAAGCTTATCACAGCGCTTAGCTCGTCGACGTATGATGAAAAGATTCAAGGGTAAGATTAAAATTGGCCGTGACCGTGCAAAGCGTAGAATGGCTAATAAAAAAGTCCTTGACAGACGCGCCGTAAAACAAGCCAAAACAACCATCCTTAAAAAATTAACAAAAGGTGTTCCAAAGAGTGAACTATCTTTTGCTCGCCGCCAAGAAATAGAAAGAAGACTTGAAAAACCCAATGTGAAAAAGCGTATCCAGATGCTTGCCAAAAGGTTATATAAAGACGTGAGAAAGAAAGAAGTACAGCGGAAAAAAGGATGATTAATTCTTTTAAGAGTTTTTTAGTCGAAGACAGCAAGGTAGTTTATTTTACATTTGGTAGAATGAACCCACCTACGATAGGTCATGAGAAAGTGTTAGATAAGCTAGCTTCATTATCCCGTGGTAGTACGTATCGAGTGTTTTTGTCACAGTCACAGGATGAAAAAAAGAATCCTTTATCATATAGAGAAAAAATTAAAATTGCACGTAAGATGTTTCCAAGACATGCACGTTCAATTATGATGAATAAAAAAGTTAAGAACGTATTTGATATTGCAAAAGTATTATACGACGAAGGGTTTACTAAAGTATGCATGGTAGTAGGTTCTGATAGAGTAAGAGAGTTTGATATACTTCTAAACAAGTACAATGGCAAAAAGGCTGCTCACGGATTCTATAATTTTAAAACTATAGAAGTAAAATCGGCAGGTGAAAGAGATCCAGACGCTGAGGGTGCTGAAGGCATGTCAGCTACTAAGATGAGAGGTGCTGCTAAGGATAATAAATTTACACAGTTTGCACAGGGTTTACCTAAGAAAGTTTCTAATGCTGACGCTAAGTCAATATTCAATTCAGTGCGAAAAGGCATGGGTCTAAAAGAAGAAAAGCAATTTAAGAATCACGTACAGCTAAAATCAGTATCAAACAATAGAGAAGATTTTGTAGAAGGTTTATATCAACCAGGTGATAAAGTAATAATCAAAGAGTCAGAAGTAGTTGCAACCGTTGTACAAAGAGGTGCCAACTATCTAATAGTAGAATCAAATGGTGTGCAAATGAGAAAATGGTTAGAACACGTAGAGTTGATGGAAAAAGAAGGCAACCAAAAAGTGCGGCAAGATCCTGATGTTAAGAAAGCACCGGGCACACAGCCGGCCCCATACTACGGTGGTCTTAAAAAATCAACTAAGAAGAAAAGACTAGCACACTTTAAGAAGGGTGCTAAGATGGATGATGATAATCCTGCTGCGTATAAACCGGCACCTGGCGATGCAAAAGCAAAGACAAAGCCTAGTAAACATACATTGAAATACAAGAGAATGTTTGGTGATTCAGTCGATGAAAAAATAAACCTCTCAATGGCAAAGAAAAGAATTGATCGTGAAAAACAACAAGATAAAATGCGACATGACAGAATGTTAGATAGAGCTCGTATGAGAGACGTCAGACGCAAAAATAAGGAAACAAGCACATGATTAAGTTTAGTCAGTACATTGTAGAGAATAAAGGGCTAAAAAAGAAGGCAGCCAAGTCTGGCATTTCTCTAGGAACTCTTAAAAAAGTTTATAATCGTGGTATGGCCGCATGGCGTACAGGCCACAGACCAGGTACGACTCCACAACAATGGGGTATGGCACGAGTTAACTCATATATCACTAAAGGCAAAGGTACTTATTACGGTGCAGATGCAGATCTAAGCGGTAAAGGAAAGAAAAAATAATGAAAAGTTTTAAAGCGCTCAGAGAAGACATGGAGATCTTCACTCATAAGAAAAAATTAGCAGCAACAAGTGCAAGGGTAAAAGCCGTACAACAGAAGCATACTGATGCGGCTAAAAAACATATGGATCTTGCGAATGCAGCTCATGCTAAAACTGATGCTAATCTTCCTAATAATGAACGTCTCGCTGACAACACTGTTAGATCGCATTTAGTTCGTGCTAGATATCACAAAGCTGCGGCAAAAGCCAACACTCACCTCGGTGGAAGTGATGGGATTCCATCCCTAAAGACCCACGACTGGCAGAAAAAACATTTATCAAGCTCGGACATTAAACATTCAGAAAAGCTACATAAAGAATTAGTTGGTGCTCATGCTGCTCATACAGCTGCTTTGAAAAAAAGCCCTCAACAAAAACTTAAAGCTCTTGGTAAAAAAATAAAAAGTAAGTTGACAAGTGAACAAAAAGATCTAGATGAAATAAGTAACAAAACGCTAGATTCGTATATTAAAAAAGCCGATCGGCAATATACAATGTCTATAAAAAGACAAGACGATGATAGGTCCTATACAGATAAAAAGCGAGCTTTTCATAAAGCTCGTGTAAAAAGACGTCATAAAGGAATTGGTTCGTTTTATAAAAGAGATGATGCTCGCAGGAATCCAGATGGTAGTCATGCGGCTAAATATATTCATAAGCCTAGTGCAGGTGACAGAATCACCACAGGTACGGCGAAAGGAAGTGCGTTTGGTGGAGATACACTAAGAAACAAACCTTCTTCAAAATTACCTAAAACCTATAGAAATCCAAATAGAGAGGGATTTGACTCAGCGGCACAGCGTAAAGCTGAGATGGATCGCGCCATGGCTGCATTTAAGAAGCGTGGTGGTAAGATCAAAAAACTTCCGCCAGCAAAAGCACAGGGCTATCACGGCAAGGATGATCCAGGCAAAGATGTTAGAGGTATGCTAGATAAGCCTGACACTAAGAAGTCTGTGATGGGTACTCGTAAAAAGGCAAAGTCAATGGGTGAGGTGACCATGCCACCTAAAAAAGAGATAATGAAACACATTGGTGATACAAAAAATGCTGGTCAAGCAAGGGAAATCCTGAAGAAAAAATATGGTGTATCAGATAAGCATGCTGATAAGATGATCAATCATTCAATGGGTCAATCAGAAGCAATGATCTCAACTTCTAGTGGACCATTTGGAATTAATCCTAAAGTTGGTCTTAGAGTCATGAAAAAAGGTAAAGAAGTACCACCAACACCACCTAAGATTGGTGTAGTGAGCTACACGGGTAGAAGAAAAGATAAACTTCCTCCTCACTTAAGTGGAAAGAAAGACGAAGCAATGATTATACGGTCTAAGAAACCTGCATCAAAACTTCGTAGGGATGCAGAAAGTCGTCCAACCGGAGTGAGAGAAATATCAAAGGCAAAGCTTGGTCGCTATATGAAGAAGGTGCCGGCTAGTGCAGCACAGGCCGGTGACATGATGGCACGTCCAACACCCGGTGCACCGGGATCTGCAGCTAAGATGGACAAAGGCGTCAAAAAATTTGTAAAACGTACAAAGGGCGCGGCAATGGCTGCAGATAAATTAACTGGTAAGGCAAAAGTACCTGCAAAATAGGATTGTAAAATGCCACTAGGAAAAAATGCAGATGCCGGTGATTACGTAAAAGACTTTTACAAATCAAAGGCACCACAGTTTAAAGGTAAATCAAAAAACAAGCGTAGGCAGATGGCCATCGCTGCGTACCTAGACGCACGCGATAAAGGTAAAGCCAAGTCAGAAGAAATGACATTTAAGGTAGAAGTTGATGGACTACCTGCAATGTATATTGATGGCAATTCACCAGGTCAAGTTAAGAATCACTTACGCAAATTAATCAAGCAACCTTCAATGATTAAAGGTGTAAGTCGTATGACAAAGTACGATGTAAAGAAAACATATCGTGCTAAAGCTCAGGGCAAAGATGTTGAAGAAGAGGATATGTCAGGTTACTTAAAATCTATTGGTGGACCTAACCATGGAGGTAGAACCGCAACACCCGCAGACATTGCAGCCATTAACAAGCATTTAAGGGATACAAGAAAGCAGCGTGTAAGAAGTCACCCATTGGGATACAAACATTCGGCTAGGGCCCAAGCAGCTCGAAGTGGTGTAAGTGAAAGATATGATTATCCACATGGCACGGCAAAAGCATATAAGGCTGCGACACCGGGTCAAGAAAAAGGTGATGGGTATATGGAGCCAAAGAAAGAAGCTGCACGCATACCACGTAAGAAGGGACAACCGGCTAATTCTAAGAAACACAGTGATCTCTATACAGATGAGAATCCTAAAGGTACGATTCACGGGCTAAAGTTTGCTACAGTTGCAGATGCAAAAACTTCGGTGGCCAAGATTAAAAAGTCTAGTAGAAAACATGCACATAAAATTCAAGCAGCAATAGCGATGGAACAAAGAGCGAGGGTTGCAGGTAAAAATGCAGAAGCTGCAGTATACAGAAAGTACATCAACTCCATGAAAAAGAAAACAAAAGCCATGAAAGAAAATTATATCGTTAAACAATACAAGAACGGTAAGACAACAGGTGTAGTAAAAAGATTCAAGGGATTAAAACAAGCTACTGCACACGCTGATAAACAAGGTGGTGATCATAGAGTGCATAAAGAAGATAGTCATGGTGTGAGAAGGCTGCCATTAGGAAAAAGAAATCCTGACAATCCTGTTAGTAAAAAGGCAAAAGAATTAGTAAAAACTCTTCCACCTAGTAAACCACTCAAAGATCTTGGTAAAATGGATGAACTTAAATATACAACCATGAACAAGTATATGAGCAAGGCTAAAAGAAGTAAAGATAGAGCTACAAATTCTGCAGTTGCAACTATACTAAGAAAAGGTGATCATTCCAAAGATTTGCAGACTATGAAAAAGCGTGATAAAGGTATGAAGCTTGCAAAGAGTCGCGCTGTAGATAAGATACGCAAAGGTGCATCAGAGGCAAAACGCACTGTAACTATTGACAGACCAGACCGTTTGACCTCACTCAGAGTATCAAAAGATAAACCACCATTTGATAATGCTAAACCTGCGAATAAAGACCCGAAGGATAAATTTGGTAATATCATTAAGAACCGCGCTAGAAGCCTAGCAAGAGCTGCAGCTAAAAAGGCCGGTGGTGATATGGTAAAAAAAGAAGAATGGGAAACTATTCGAAGTGGACCAGGCTTTAGAATACAAAAAGATTCTGATACAGGTGCCACTAGAAGAGTTGCTGATAAAGCAAGAGATAGAAAAATTAGACCTGAAGCTAATGCAATGGATATGGTAAAAGCGAATAACGCTCAATCTAAAAAAGGTTATAAGACTGAAAAGCTTACGATACCAAAGATACGAAACATAATGTACAAGGGCGCAAAGGCTCTAGGTGATGTGCAAGCTGTACGTAAAAAGAAAGTTGGTAAGCGTGTGGCGCGCCGTGCTGCAGGTAAGCTGGCCAGCCGTGCATTAAGAAGTCTGATTAAGAATGATGTACAAGAAGGTAAGGGTGGTAAACCAGAATCTTTCGAAGCACAATATAAACGTAGAGTTGTAAAGACCACAAAGCCAGAACATAAAGAAAAAGGTTACAACTGGAGAATTAAAGGCAAGGATAGACCAGAAATTTCTATTAAGCTGTATAAGTCTAAGCCTGGCCAAGCTGAGTTTAACAAGCAACTTAGAAGAGTAGCGGGACACGAGTTCGGTGGATAGATTAAAAACATTTATCGAAAAAGAAACTGGTAAAGATTCAAAGGGTCATTTCCGCGCCACAGAAAAAGGTGCAGGTATGACAGCTAAAGGTGTAGCTGCATACAATAGAAAGACAGGTGGTAACTTAAAGACAGCTGTTACCGGAAAAGTTAAACCTGGATCGAAGGCTGCAAAGAGACGCAAGTCATTCTGTGCACGTAGTGCAGGTCAAATGAAAATGTTTCCGAAAGCAGCTAAAGATCCTAACAGCAGATTAAGGCAAGCAAGAAGAAGGTGGAAGTGTTAACAGATGGCTGATACAACACATCAAAGACTGGACAGAATAGAAGAGAAGCTCGACAAGTTAGCCGAGGCCATGATTGCACTTGCGCGAGCAGAAGAGAAGCTTGCTGCAATGCAAAGAAATCAAGAGAATAATCATCAACGCGTTAATAAGTTGTCTGTCAAATTAGATGACATTGAAAAAAAGGTGGACACTAATCACCGTACAGTATGCCTTATAAATAAACTAGTATACGCTGCTCTGATCGCAGCGGTCGGAGCGTATGTGGCTCAACTATGGTTTTAGGAGAAAGAGATGTTTGGAAATAATCCATTCGATTTACGTGGTAGGGCCACACAAGAAAAGGTCCATGAAAGCAAATATGTAATACCAGAAGAGATCCCAGCTAATGAACGTACCGCTTTTCACGGTGCGGCTGCAGCTGCGGCAAAGGCTGGTAAAAAATCATTTAACTTCGGTGGTAAGACGCACCCTGTTACGATGAAGAAAGATACTGCTGCAGCAATTGCTGATCAAAATGAAGCACTTGATCAAAAAGATAAGTCAACACTTATGAAAGTTGCTAAGAAACTTAAAGGTGCTAGTGCTGCACATGCAGGTCAATCAAAAGACATTATGAAAGATATTAAGGATCAAAAAGATATGGATCCTAAAGATCACGTTGGTAAGAGTAAAAAGAACCCAGGCATGTTTTGTGTGTTTGATAAGGACGGAAACGAAGTCAAGCTTTTCAAAGACAAGAAAGATGCAGAGGATTATGCAATGAAGAATCACGACAAACTGATGGAAGGTTTAATGAAAGACCTTGCTACAAACAAAACAGAACCAAAGCCAAGGTCCGATGCTAAGGTTGCAGCTGACTTCAAGAAGCGTCGCAAGATGAATGGCAAAGAAAAAGCTGAAGGCGGAGGGAAAGAAGGGGATGTTCAAATGAACCCTAAAATGGAAACAGGTAGCAAATCAGAATCTCGTATTAGAGAAGCTTTGATGTCAGTACTTGAAAAGAAACACGATGATCACTATAAGTCTGCAACTGAACCTGAGATGATGAAGGATAAGTTGAAAGGTAAGGGTGCACAAGACATGGCGGCCGGTGCTGAAAAAGAAATCAGTAAGGGTCCAGAGGCACACCTTGACGAACCAGACATGTTGAAGAAAGATCGTGCAAAGATGACTTCAAATGTTAAGAAGTCTGCAATGCGTAAGA
>MDTB01009966.1_pt1 | contig 11299 bp, 11 predicted proteins | sample 811161 | NCBI WGS metagenome assembly MDTB01 (sample SAMN05326650, study PRJNA326480) | marine metagenome | isolation source: seawater | place: Mediterranean Sea | collected 2009
AGCTGGCAGTGCGCGAGAGTCGTGAGCGTGTGCGGGCCGCCTTGGTCAATAGTCATTTTAAGTTCCCAGCCCGCCGTATTAGCGTCAATCTAGCGCCTGCCGCTAATACGGCGCGCTCGATATTGATGGACCGGAGGATGATGAGCCCACTCCACCGAATACAGAAACACCTGCTCCAGAAACACCCGCTCCAGAGACACCAGCTGGCTACGCGAGTATCAATATAGACAATGCCGTGAATTATTTTATGGATAACCTCGACGACTACGCTGTAGTCTGAACTTGACCGCCTACTTGGTCACCATTACTGCGGTTGTATCTGCTAGTTGTAATTGCAGAGACAACCGCTAAATGATGATAGCTGTAATGTTATTCGCCGATCAAGTGGTCGACAGCAGCTTTGATTGCATCATCAGCTAAATCAGCGCGGCCGCCTTTTGCTGGCATGACACCAATACCATTGATTGCGTTGGCATAAAGCGTTTCGGTACCCTTGACCAAGCGCGCTTTCCAAGCCGCAGCATCACCCAGCATAGGTGCGTTCATGATACCCGAGGTATGGCATGAGGCACACACTTGCTGATACACCTGATCACCACTCATAGCGACCGCGACTGCTGTGGCTTCTGCTGCTACCAGCTGATCGGCTGCAGCAGGTACTTGTCCGATATATACTTGTCCAACTGGCTGTATTCTATCCGCAATATCCTGCTGAACCCGGTTGTCGGTGAGTTTAGCATCACTGTTATACATTGAGTTTGCGATCACCAAGATGATGATTGTAAACGCAAATAAGAACGCCAATACGGCGATGAACTGGGTTGTAAACTGTTTGTCTTCCAAGTTAACTCCTCTGAATACATTCCTTGAAATTTGTGCACGCGATTATAGAACATCTGAATGCACATCACCACGAAACTCTAGGGCGGCATAATGTGCAGATATTGGAGTGAGAGTGAAAGATGCCGCTGATCCGATATTGGACAGATTTCATCGGGATTACAGTCGTTATGTGCCGCCGGATAGCTAATATAGGGACTCGAATTGGTTGGGATCGAATCGAAATGTCACCACGACTTAGACAGAAACACAAATTTATCTACTCTAAAATTCAGCACTCTGAGAGTCATCAGAGGCGCGTTGAGCAGCATAGCACGCATCCAGAAGGTGCTGAGCAATCAGCTGGTTGTAAGCAAGCCAGCGTTAAGCCTGCGCGCAGCTGATTCGCGTTATTTATGCTCGGTTAACTGTTCTATGATCTCGATCATTTGCACGTAACCACCTGCTGTTGAGCCAGTCAACTTATACTGTCCGTCGACAATAACAGCTGGAACACCTCGGATCTGGTATTTACGTATCAATTCTTTAGCGCGATTGATTTTCGCCTCGACAGCAAACGATTTGAAATTATCGCGAAACTGAGTTTCGTCTATCCCATGAGCAGCTAAAAATCTTGCCATGGCATCAACATTCGCGAGTCCACGCCCTTGTTCATGCATACCATCGAACAACAGCGCGTGGCCCTGTTCTAACTGTCCCATTAATTCCAAAGCATAAAAAGCACGTGCGTGCTGCTCCCAGCGCGCATTAAAGATTGCCGGAATGCGGACTAAATTGACGTTTTCTGGTTTTTCTTCGTGCCACATTTCAATGTGTGGTTCAAACTCAAAACAGTGCGGACAGCCATACCAAAACAGCTCCACGACCTCATGCTCAGCATCTGCCTCGGTAGCTGGCGCTACAACAGGGTCGATGCGGACGTAGTGTTTGCCTTCGATATATTGTTGTGCGTGACTGGTAGCTGAGAGCAACAGGACAAGAACACTCGCGAGCATCGTTTTCATATATATTTCCTGAACATATTGGGTAAGAATGAGTTAGAAATGATCACCACAGAAAAGTTCAGCTGTGTCACTTGCTATGGTGTGTTAGTGCAAGCCAGCGATATATTCTGCAACTGCATTTATTTCATCGTCAGTCAGGCGTTCAGCGACTTTAACCATGATTTGCGCTTCCGGATAATTTCTTTCCATGTCTCGATAAGCTTTTAGTTGAGCTGCTGTGTAGGCGGCATGTTGGCCGCTTAACTTTGGAAACATTGCTGCTGGATTACCGGCCCCAGAGGGTGAATGGCAAGCCATACATGCTGCAACTTCTTTCTTAGCAATGCCACCTCGGTAAATGGCTTCACCTTGGGCAACTAGGTCAGCGTTTGCGGCAGAAGGGGAGCCGGTCAGGCTAGCGTAATATGCGGCTATATCATGCATGTCTTGCTCACTTAATGCTGCCGCTTGGCCATTCATGAGTGCATTTTGGCGGGTGCCATCTTTAAACATAGCCAGCTGTGAATAAAGATAGGGAGCGCCCTGTCCAGCCAGCTTCGGCCAGGCTGGGTTGATACTATTTCCATCCGCACCGTGGCATGCTGCACACGCGGCTGACTTACTCTTGCCAGCTTCGATATCGCCTCCGGCAAATACTGTTTGACCCACAAAAACACAGCAAAGTAATAATATTCGGATAGAAATTTTCATTTGACCTTCCCAAGTACATAATCTATTAAAATACCAGCCGATGGCGCGGCTGGATGTGAGGGCGAATTTATATCATAAAAGTGTTTCTCTGTCGCAGTAACATTGGCTATCTACCCATTCAGATATGGGTGTTTGCGAACATATATTGACTAAGGTGATAGTGGTTTCCTGATCCGCTTAAGAAGCCACACAAAATAGCAGGTAAAATTGAAAAAATGGATATAAAACAGGCTTTTGCCAAGGCAGCCTTTGCCACCAGTGCAGCCACCAGCACCTCCTTACCTGTTGATGAGGGCATCGAAATTGCCTTTGCAGGGCGCTCTAATGCTGGCAAATCCAGTACAATCAACAAGCTTTGCGGCCAGAAACAACTGGCACGCGCCTCGAAAACGCCTGGGCGCACTCAATTGATCAACTTTTTCACTCTCAGCGCAGACGCCATGCTGGTCGATTTACCCGGCTATGGTTATGCCAAAGCCAGTCAGGCAAAGCAACGTCAATGGATTGAACTATTAGAGTATTATTTCAGTTACCGCAAGGCGTTACGCGGCACTGTCATCGTGATGGATATTCGCCACCCGCTGCAAGCTGCCGATCAAAACATGATTGATTGGTGTCTGCATCATCAATCTGAGGTTCATATCCTGCTCAATAAGGCAGACAAACTTAGCCGCAATCAGGCAATGCAGCAGCTGCATCTCACGCAAAAGAATCTGGCAGCAACGACCAACGTCAGTGTACAGTTATTCTCTGCCAGCAATGGATCTGGCAGTGCAGAATGCTATAAGAAATTATCCAGTTGGCTAGGCGCGACTTGATTGAGCTGTTCAGATTCAGGGGCTCATGCTGCCAGTGACGGTCGGAGCGTATCTGGCTGCCAAGCAACTGGTCAGGCACACTCGGCGCCTGACCACACGCATCAAGGAGGATTTTCAATGAGGGCATGATCACTAGCAAAGCTGCTCAATCAATGCATCATCAATAGGACTAGGGCTGAGCAGATTAGTTCAACTCAGCATACTGCTAGCAGGACTACCTTGGGCTCGAGACTAATGTGCCTGGTCCCAATCAGCGCCAACGTTGGCATCTACTTCCAGAGGCACTCTAAGGTCTGCGGCCGCCATCATGAGTTTGATAATGTGCTGTTTATCCTGTTCGACTCTAGCTTGGCTGCATTCAAATACCAGTTCATCATGCACCTGCATAATCATCATCGTGCTAGCGTCAGAATCACTCAGCCAGGTGTCAATATTTTTCATCGCTAGCTTAATTATATCTGCCGCGCTGCCTTGCATGGGGGCATTAATTGCTGTGCGCTCAGCATATTGTCTGCGTTGAGCATTACGTGAATTTATTTCTGGTAAATACAGGCGCCGGCCAAATAATGTCTCGACATAACCCTGCTCATGGGCAAGTTCACGCGTCTGGTCCATGTAGATTTTGACCCCGGGATAGCGCTCAAAATAGAGTTCCACATAGGACTGTGCTTGCTGCCGATTAATCCCTAACTGTTTGCCCAGACCGAACGCTGACATACCATAGATTAAGCCGAAGTTAATAGCTTTTGCTGCCCGCCGCTGATCTTTATCAATCTGATCTATGTTGACGTTAAACACCTCCGCTGCTGTGGCACTATGCACATCCTCACCCTGCTCAAAAGCATTAATCAAGCGTCTATCATCGGACAAATGCGCCATAATTCTTAGTTCTATCTGTGAATAATCTGCCGCCAATATGATCTTGTCCTCAGAGGCCACAAAGGCTTGGCGAATGCGCCGCCCCTCTTCTGTGCGCACGGGTATATTTTGCAAATTTGGATCTGTCGACGATAGACGTCCTGTGGAGGCAACAGCCTGATGATAAGACGTATGGACGCGTCCAGTGTGCGCACAAATTTGTTTCGGCAGTTTATTTACGTAGGTCGTCTGTAATTTTTTCAGTGAGCGATAGTTAAGTATCAATTGCGGCAAAGGATAGTCGTGTGCCAGTTCGTGCAATACATCCTCAGCTGTCGAGGGTTGGCCTTTGGGAGTCTTTCTGATGACTGGTAGCTTAAGTTGCTCAAATAATATCTGCTGCAACTGTTTGGGAGAATCGAGATTAAATTCCTGCCCAATAGTCGCAAATGCCTGACTTTGTAAATGCGCTATTTTGATAGCCAGTTCTGCACTTTGCTTGGCTAACTGCTGCTCATCAATCATGACTCCGTTGCGCTCTAGTCGCGACAGTATGGATAGCAGCGGAATTTCTATATTTTGATAGAGTGCATATTGTTGTTTGTTTTTTTCCAGTCGCGGTTGCAGAAGCTGGTATAACTGCAGACACATATCTGCATCCTCAGCGGCGTAATCCAGCGCTATCGCCAAATCAACCTGGTTGAAGGTGATCTGCTTAACGCCCTTACCGGCGACGTCCTCAAATTTAATATTCTTATGCTTCAAATGTAAGGTACATAGTGTATCCAGATCATGGCGGCTCGCGGTTGAATCCAATATATACGACAGCAGCATGGTGTCGTGGGCAATCCCAGCCAACTCAATATCGTGCCGCGCCAACACTGACATATCATATTTCAGATTATGACCGACCTTTAGGTATTGAGTGCTTGCCAGAATGGGTGTCAGTTTAGCTAACACATACTCTAGGCTGAGCTGATCGGGAGCTCCCGGATAATCGTGTGTCAGGGGCAGATAAGCCGCTTCACCTGGTGTCACCGAAAAGGACATGCCCACTAAGTTTGCCTGCATGTAATCAAGGTTGTCTGTCTCAGTATCAAAAGCAAAAATATCTGCCTGTGTAATTTTCTCAATCCACTCATCCAGCTGTGGCTGTGTCAGAATAAGCTGGTAGTCTCGGGTGGCTATTGTTTCTACTTGAGGTTGGCTACTGAAGGTCAGTAAATCCTCTAACCAACTATTAAATTCTAGCTCACTGTAGAGTTGGCTCAGGGTGTCGACATCACTCGTGCCAATCTGCAAATCATCAATAGCAAAGCCCAGATCACAATCACATTTTATTGTCGCTAACTGATATGACATTGGCAGGCCTGCCAGCGCGCCTCTCAGTTTGTCGCCAATCTTACCTTTCACTTCAGCAGCATGCTCAATAACGCCCTGCATGGTTTGATATTGCTGGAGCCACTTCACTGCGGTTTTAGGCCCGACGCTGGGCACACCTGGGATGTTATCGACTTTGTCACCCATCAGGGCTAGATAATCAATAATCTGATCAGGTTCTACCCCAAACTTGTCAACCACACCTTGTGCATCCATACGGACATCGTTCATGGTATTGATCAGGCTGATATCGCCAGACACCAGCTGCGCCATGTCTTTATCCCCAGTTGAGATTAATACACGATAACCCTGTGCGGATGCACGCCTGGCGAGGGTGCCTATGACATCGTCTGCCTCGATACCTTGCACAGCTTGGAGAGGAATACCCAGTGCTTTGATAAGGGTGTGTAGCGGCTCGATCTGAACCCGCAGATCGTCTGGCATTGGTGGTCGCTGCGCCTTATATTGCGGATAGATATCATGGCGGAAGGTTTTACCTTTGGCATCAAAAATTACACCAATCCGTTGTGGCTGTTCTTCATCAATCAGTTTACGCACCATGCGTAACACGCCATAGGTAGCACCGGTCGGCTGACCCCTGCTATTAGTGAGAGGCGGCATAGCATGAAATGCTCGATACAAATAAGATGAACCATCAATCAGCACTAATAAGGGTTTTTCCGACATGGGTTGACATACCATTGTGTAAATTGAGAGACATGACACACTGTTGGCGTCATAACAGCAACTTATCATGTAAACTGCCGCAAGGGGAAATCCGCTATGAATGATACTAAACCATCTAAAAACAGCTTCGAAGAAACTACTCCATTGGCTAACTTATCACGTGAAAGCTGGAAGATTTTTCAGATAATCGCTGAATTTGTAGAGGGTTTTGAGCGCTTATCTCATATCGCGCCCTCAGTGAGTATTTTCGGCTCTGCCCGCATTGGCAGAGATCATCCTTACTATCAACTGACGCAAGACATCGCGCGTAGCCTGTCGGATGCAGGTTTCAGCATTGTCAGCGGCGGTGGCCCTGGCATTATGGAAGCGGCCAATAAAGGCGCTTATGAAGGTAAATCTCCTAGCATCGGTTTGAATATTTATTTGCCCAATGAAAAAGCAGGCAATGCTTACCAAAATATTTCTCTCAATTTCCGACATTTTTTCTCGCGTAAAGTAATGTTCGTAAAATATGCCTCTGCCTATGTCGTTTTACCGGGCGGTTTTGGCACTCTGGATGAGCTGGCTGAGATCCTGACTCTGATACAAACCGGTAAATCGCGCAAAATCCCGATCATCCTGGTGCAGTCTGATTTCTGGCAGGGGCTACTGGCGTGGTTTAAAGATTCACTGTTGGCGTCTGGTACTATCTCAGAATCTGATCTGGATTTGATTCAAGTCATCGATCAACCTGCGGACGTGGTCACTGCAATATTCGATTATTATGAAGACCGATCCTTTGAGCCTTCCAGTGAAGAGCAAAGAAAACTACTAGAACTCTAAGATACGATTAATCAATGCTGTCTAAGTTAGCCAAGCTCATCAACCAAACCAATGAGTTGATCGGCAAATCGATTGCATGGTTGCTCCTAGTCATGGTCAGCATGACCTTCTTAAATGTCGTTATGCGCTATGGCTTCGACTTTGGCTTGATCGCCTTACAAGAGAGTGTCATCTACTTACATGCTTTTGTATTTATGCTCGCCATTGCCTATACCTATAAGCATGACGCGCATGTACGTGTGGACGTCTTTTATGTGCATTACTCAGCCAGAACAAAAGCCTGGGTAGATATCTTGGGCACCTTATTTTTACTCCTACCATTCTGTTTTTATTTAAGCTATGGCAGCTGGCAATACACCGAAAATGCATGGCGACTTCTGGAGAAGTCTTCAGAAGCGGGGGGATTACCCTTAGTCTTTATCCTTAAGACACTCATCCCTGTAATGCCAGTTTTGCTCGCCCTGCAAGGTGTGGCTGGCATGCTAGTCAGTTACGATTGTCTCCGATCTGAGCACAGCAAGTCATGAGCATTATTGCTTTAGTTATGTTTTTGGTTGTCATCCTAGTGCTGATGACTGGCTATCCAGTAGCCTTCACCCTAGCAGGTGTGTCGCTATTATTTGCCTTCATCGGTAGTTTTATCAGCGCTTTTGACAGCACTCTGATGCACGCACTGCCCAGCCGCATGTATGGCATCATGACCAACGAGACGCTGATTGCGGTGCCGTTATTTATTTTTATGGGTGTCACGCTAGAGCGTTCCAAAGTGGCAGAACAACTTCTGGAGACCATGTCCGAGCTATTTGGCGCGTTGCGCGGCGGCTTGGCCTATTCGGTGATAATCGTCGGCATGCTACTCGCTGCGAGCACCGGCATTGTGGGTGCAACCGTCGTGACGATGGGCTTGTTATCGCTACCCACGATGTTGAAAAAAAATTATGACCCGGCCTTGGCCAGCGGAATTATCTGTGCCTCCGGCACCCTGGGACAGATCATTCCGCCTTCGATTATATTAGTGTTGCTCGGCGATGTGATCTCAACAGCCTATCAACAGGCACAGTTAGACCAAGGTATCTTTTCGCCACAGACTATTTCTGTCAGCGACTTATTTGCTGGCGCAATTATTCCCGGGCTACTATTGATCTTGTCTTACCTAGCGTACGTATTTTTTATTTCGGTAGTGCGTCCAAATACCTTGCCTGCAATCAATCATGAGGTACACACAAGCCATCTCTGGCGACGAGCCCTATCGGCTCTGTTGCCACCGATTACACTCATCTTTGCCGTGCTGGGTTCTATCATCGCAGGTCTAGCCACACCCACTGAAGCGTCTTCAGTAGGTGCCATAGGTGCATTAATCCTAGCTGCATTAAATAAGCAATTGGACTTCGATTGTTTGAGTTACATCGTGCGGCGAACCACACATGTGACCTGCATGGTATTTGCCATATTCATAGGTGCTTCTGTTTTCTCTCTGGTGTTCAGAGCCTATGGTGGTGACGAGGCCGTGCATAACTTTCTTACTCAATTGCCTGGCGGTATTTTCACTGCCCTAGCGGTAGTCATGCTAGTGATGTTCTTGCTCGGATTTGTCTTGGACTTTATCGAAATTACTTTTGTGGTCGTGCCCATTGTAGGACCAATATTATTAGCCATGGGCGTCGATCCGATCTGGCTGGGTATCATGATCGCCTTGAATTTACAGACATCATTCCTGACACCGCCATTTGGCTTTGCTTTGTTTTATTTGCGTGGTGTTGCCCCCGCAAGCATTAGCACACAACACATTTACCGTGGTGTGATTCCATTTATTGGCATTCAGCTGGCGGTGCTGGCCGTGGTAGCTAAGTGGTCCGGCCTGACCACCTGGCTACCTGCGCTGCTGAATCACTGATTACTGGTATGGCGATACCGTTGGAACGAGTTGTAAATAGCCTGTGATCACGACGATCATATACAGCGCACCAATACCAAATGTAATGCCGCGCTTGGTCAGGGTACTACCATCAGTATTGGTTTTGACGGCCTGAGACATTATGACTAGGGCAACGAATGCATTCACCAAGAAGAACCCCTGCGTGCTCCACTCTTTTGCATCCCACATCATTTTCCATTTTTCGTATAAACCACCTTCCATACTTCCTCCTCTGAAACATTCGAGTTTTAAGCGCTCGGGGTAAGCGCCTTATATTTATATTGTGTATTTTTTGGCGAGTATATCAGCCACTCAAAAAAAATTCTTTTGTTAAATTTAGCAGCTTGGCGCTAGGCGAAAACGTAATAATTTAATCAAATCAGTTATTTATATTTATCTTACATTTAAATAAGCACGTTCAGAGATATCGTACCAAGCTTTGGATTTAGCCAAAAATTGTTGATATGACTGATAAACTTCGCGTGCAAATGGATCCTTACCAACCACGTCAGCCACGACCTGCTGTGAGAGTGTGCGAAATTTGTCTAACACCTGCTGTGGGAACTGGCGCATTTCGACTTGATGCTGATTGATCAAGATTTCGAGTGCATCATGATTCTTGGTGGTGAACTCTTGCATCATATTCTGATTCGCCACTCTGGCAGCATTCTGCACAATACTCTGTAAATCAGCGGGCAGTGAATTGTAAGCGGCCTCACTGACAAAACATTCCATCGTTGTACCCGGCTCATGCCAGCCGGGTGAATAATAATATTTTGCTGCCTTGTGGAGACCAAATGCTAAATCATTATAGGGGCCAACCCACTCAGTTGCATCGATCACACCTTTCTGCAGTGCCACGAAGAGATCACCGCCGGCAACATTGACCGGCGTACCTCCAGCCATACGTAGCACTTCACCACCCAAGCCAGGAATGCGCATTTTAAGGCCGTTGAGGTCATCCAAAGAGTTGATTTCCTTGTTAAACCAACCACCCATCTGGACCATTGAATTACCAGCCGCCATAGGGATTAAGCCGAAAGGCTGATAAGCAAGCTGCCACAGCGCCATGCCACCCCCCTGGTGTAACCAGGCGTTCATTTCATTCGCATTCATACCAAAGGGTACGGTAGAAAAAAATTGGAAGGCGGGATTTTTACCTTTCCAATAGTAGGCGGAACCATGGCCCATTTCTGCGGTACCGGCTCGCACGGCATCGAAAATTTCATACGCAGGTACAATTTCACCCGCACCATAGACTTTGATATTGACGCGACCATCAGACATGCGTTGGATAGTGTCAGCGAGAAATTCAGCACCTGTTCCGAGCGCAGGGAAGTTTTTGGGCCAGGTCGTGACCATTTTCCAATTGAAGGCATGTTGCTTCGTGTGCACGGCGGGTGCTGCAACTGTTTGTTCCTCACCGCATGCAGTGAGACCAAGGCCAGTTGCACCAACCCCTAATAACTGTAGAAATTTCCTGCGCGTATTTTTATTCACTATCGTCACCCCATTTTCTCAGCGTCTATTTATTATTATATGCTCGTTAGATTAGCGTAAGCTAACACCAGCCATTTACTGCCACTGCTCTCGAATTTAATTTGCACGCGCGCACTCTTGCCGCTCCCTTCTTGGTCCAACACCACACCCTCACCAAATTTTTTATGTTGCACACGTTGCCCAACCTGAATACCACTGGTGTTGGACTGGATATGCTTTTTAACTCTGGGCATGGGCTCGGGTCGATGAATTGTCTGTGTTACATGTGCACGTGGTCTCACTTCGACCATTAACTCTGCCGGCACTTCACTGATGAATCTGGATGGCGGATTATAATTTTCATTACCATAAAAGCGCCTAGTCTCGGCATAGCACATCATTAAATTTTCACGCGCGCGCGTGATCCCCACGTAGCACAAGCGGCGTTCCTCTTCTACCCGACCTGGCTCATCCATGGACATACTGCTGGGGAATAATCCTTCTTCCATACCCACTAGGAAGACTAATGGGAACTCCAGCCCCTTAGCTGAGTGGAGCGTCATCAACTGGACGCAATCCTCCCACTTAGATGCTTGTCCCTCACCCGACTCCAACGCTGCATTAGCCAGAAATACCTCCACCGGTGAGAGCTCTTCCTGCTCCTCTGGCTGATAACGAAAACCGCGCGCAGCCTCTATCAATTCGCCTAGGTTTTCCACGCGGGACTGACCTTTCTCTGATCGATCTTTTTCAAAATGCTGTTGTAAGCCAGAAACTTTTATGGTCTGTTCAACTTGCTCATGCAA
>MDTB01057785.1_pt1 | contig 11299 bp, 15 predicted proteins | sample 811161 | NCBI WGS metagenome assembly MDTB01 (sample SAMN05326650, study PRJNA326480) | marine metagenome | isolation source: seawater | place: Mediterranean Sea | collected 2009
AAAAAATTTTGGAATATGTTTATCTGGAAATTTAAGAAACATTAAATTATATTATATAAATTTTATAAAGAATATTATATTGCCAAACCAAACAGATTACAATATATATTTATTTTATTTTTTTTTAGAATTTCTTTATTTATATATTTATATATTTATTATTATTATATTCTTGATGAGCAAACCCTTTTATATAATAGTATAATATTATTATATAAATATTATACTATTATATAAATATAGTAATGTCATATAATGGACCAACTGGATTTAAACCAATAATTGTTGAAGCAATAGTAAATCATAGTAAATATGGTAGTCACTTAAAAAATTTTAGAGATACTGGTAATAAAAATTTGCCCATGTTATATTCTTTCATGATTAATGGTGGAGAAATTGATAACAAATCACTCGAATTGGCTAAAAATATAAATAATAAACTATTTAATAAGTTCATAACATAGAAAAAAAAAGGATTAACTGGATATGAAGGTATAGAAGATAAATATAGAGAAATTGATGACCACGATTCAAAACATATTTTAATAATGACTATTTTATTTAATAATGCTATTACATTTAAAGATATAGTAGAAATAGGCGGTGGATATGGTAATTGTATTAGATTAGTAAATAATATAATAAACTATAATAACTGGATTATTATTGATTTACCACATATTCTCGAAGTTCAAGAATATTTTTTAAGAAATGAAATAAATGATATAAGTAAAATATCATTCATTGATGGAACTAATAATAATTATAATTTTTCTAATAAAATAATAGATTTAGTAATAGGAACTTATAGTATTAGCGAACTGTCATGGGATTACTTTATAAATTATATGGAAAATGTAGTAAAATATAGTAAATATTTATATTTGGGTTATAATAACAACTGTCCTTCTCCAGAGTTAATAAAAATAAAATTAGAATATATTTTAACGGCTGACTTTGTTATACAATCTAAGTTTGATTATACCGAACCTCAAGGCGCCTATGTTTCATATACATTATATAAAAATAATAATATTAAATAACTTTGTAAATTTTTATATATTAATATTTTATAATAATATACAAAAAATTATTCTATATAATAATCTTTAAGATAAATTTCATATTGAGGCGGCAAATTAGTATTATCTTTAACTTTAATTTTTTGTAATTTTAGTCCTCCAATAAAATTTATGCCATTTTTAATTTTTTTTTCTAGAATTTCTTTATTTATATATTTATTATTATTATATTCTTGATGAGAAAACCCTTTTATTTTATTTATTATAAAATTAATATCGCCAAAGTAACTTAAATGCCAACCACCATATGGTATGATTGGAACATTATGTGAATGTTCCCATATTCTCATTTGTTGAAATGACAAATTAATTTTATTATAAGAATACCAAGTTATTAGTTTTATTCCGTGCCAATTTTGACCATCACCCAATCTTAAATTTAAATTATAATAGTACATATCAAGGGACAATTTATTTAAATTATTTTTATCAAATATTAATTTATTATTTTTTACTTTAAATAAAATTTTTGGATCTGGAATTTCATCAACGTCTGAAGTCAAAATAATATCTTCATCTATTAAAATATCTTTAATTTGATTTATTCCTTTACTAATACAATTTCGTTGAAAATATTCATTTTGCCATTGATCATTTTGTTGATAATTAATATTTGGATATTTATAAGGAATATTATCTACAATAATATGAATAATTTTATGATTGAACTTATCAAAAATTTTTTTATTTTCATTATAAAATAATTTTTTTTGGTGTCCTGTAAATGTATGTGTAGATTCAACCAAAATAAAATAATCTACAAAATCATTTAAAATAGATAAACGATAATTCAATAAATCGAATTCATTATAAAAAATAAAACTATCAATAATTTTCATTAATTATTTATTTATAATTTTATATATAAATATTTATATATAAAATTATAAATAAATAATTAATAATAATGACAGATAAATTTTATATATATTTTAATAATTGGTGGCCTGGATTTTTTGATGGACGTGATAAAAATAATATTCAATTTTTTAAACAATTACTATATCATTCTAAATTAAAAAATTTTGAAATAACAACTAATTTAGAGACAGCAAATGTATTATTTGAAGCCGGTAAACCAAACGATAACATATTAAAATCAAAAAAATGGAAATATACTATTATTTTTACAGGTGAACCAGTTTTACCTATATATGAAAATCATAATATGGTTATTAATTCATTAACTAAAGAAAATTATGATAATTATGAAGAATCTATAAAAAAAAATATTGACACTCATAATATTGGATATATTATTCTTGATGATGAGAAAATATTATTGGATAAACATAAATATAACAAAGATAAACATTTAAATTTACCGGCATCTATATGGTATATTATTGGAAATAATTATTTTTCAAAATTATTAAATAAACCACCAATAAAAATAATACCACCAAATTTTTGTTGTTTTATTGTCTCAAATTCAAAATGCCATATAAGAAATAAAATGTTTCATGAATTAAATAAATATAAAAAAGTAAATTCTGGTGGTAGTTATTGTAATAATATTGACAGAAGTGTACCCGGTGGGTGGATGTCACAAAATCATTTACAATTTATTAGTCAACATAAATTTATGATTTGTTTTGAAAATAGTTTGTTTAATCATATGACAGAAAAACTAGTAAATGCATATTTATCAAATACTATACCTATTTATTGGTCTTCTAATTTTATTAAAAATATATTTAATCCTAACTCAATGTTATTTTTAGAAAATACAACAGATGAAGGTTATAAAAATTTAATAGAAAAGATTAAAGAATTTGATCGTGATGATAATAAATATCTTAAAATGGCAAATGAACCTATATTTACTCAAGAAAATATAAATTTTTGGAATAAAAATTATTCATTCGAATCTTTGGGAAAAAAAATTAATAAAATACTCTTATAAATATTAATTTAAATATAATATTCTTTATAAAATTTATATAATATAATTTAATGTTTCTTAAATTTCCAGATAAACATATTCCAAAATTTTTTTTTTGGAAAAATATATGATTTTAAATCATATATGTTATTTATATGAGAATTATTTATCATAATGTATATTATTAACTATTATTATATATTATGATAAATAATTTTTAACATAAAAATGTTTTCTTATTATACTATCTTTTTATAACAAGTAAATATATGTGAATTTTGAAACATCCATAATTGTAATAATTCAATAGTATTATTTAAATTTTTTGGTAAATCATACCACCAGTCTTTCATAAATCTTATATAATCTCTAGGATATTGATGATACCGATATCCTGGTGGGTGTGTATGTGTTACAATTATACCATTTTTATTTAAAATAGATACTAAATTCTTCATTGCACCATATGGATCATAAACATGTTCTAATGTTGCTTGATTAATTATAAGATCAAATTTAATATTAATATCACCTTCATTCATATTACATATATCTAATTTATAATCAGCATCACCAGATTGTATTCCTGGAAAAAAATCAATTGTGTAAAAATTTAATTTTGGATACTTTTTTTCAAATTCTTTTTTTACAATATCAGCTTCTGATACCAATAATACATTTGTTCCTGTATTATAATATTCTAACCATTGTATTAATATTCCATGATAACCATTACTGGTATTACTAAATTTTTCAAATCCACCGCATCCATTTGTATAATTCCATTTAGTATTATCTTTATTATATATATCATCAAAATGTATTTCAATATTTTTGCTACATTCATCGGTAGGTTTAGAATTTGCTATATAATATAATCTTCTTAATTCTCTCCTCAAATAATCTGGATTGTCTGGTTCCAATAAAGAATATGGCATATTATAATTATTCATATAAATATTATAATATATTACTGTATTAATATTTATATGTATTTAATAATATAATTTTTAATCCATTTAATATTAAAATATTTATTAAAAATATTTTCTTGATTTTTTAGACATCTTTCATATAATTCATTATATTGTATTAATCTATGTATTTTTTCATTATATTCATTCGCATCTTTAAATATTGTTTCTTGTGAAAATTCTTCAGGAAATGGCCATAATAAATCGCTATGTTGTGCTATTCTTAATGAATTAGTACTTAATATTTCAAATGTTCGCATATTTGGACAACCAACTCCTAATAAATCTAAAGAAAATTTTGACATGTTCATTTCATTTAAGAAAGTGTTATAATGTAATCTTCCTGGATTATATATAAAATTATTATTTAATGACATAATATGTGAATATATTAATCTTCTATTTCGTAACCATGGATATTCATTATCAATATGATTAAATAATGTACCTGTCCAAAAAACTCTATTTATTTTATTTTCATTTTTATCAAATTCAAATCTATTATCTATCTTTTCTATTAGTGCTTTTGGTCCAAACATAATAAAAGGAAATGGTATAACATTGTCTTGATATTTTTTTGTTTTATTATAAAAACGTTTGAAAAATATATCTATTTTATTATTTTTTATAATGGTATTTGGGTCATAATCATAGTCATAATTATCAAATACAAAAACTTTCTTAAAATTATTATTATTAATAATTAATGATATTTTTTGCCATATATCATAATAATTTTGTATATAGAATTTTGTACCTACTTTAGTAGCATATAGTGAAAATATTATAAATAAATAATCATAATTTTTATCATTAATATATTCCCAATTAGTTTTAATTTCTATATTATATTTTAGTAAACTTACTCTTTTATCAATTTCAGTATTATTAATATAATAATCTGCTTCAGGAAATAAAATGTTTAATCCAATATCTTGATTTGTGCCATCAATTATTGCTAGTCTCATAATTATATTATTATTATTATTATTATTATTATTTAAATATATAATATATATTTAAATAATAATAATGAATTATCTACCAACAACATCATATGGTGAAATAGGAAAAATATTACCTTTTGTACTAGAAAAAATATTATCATTCAAAACGAATGGAACATTTGTAGAGATAGGTGCAAATGATGGTAAAACAGGATCATTTACATATAATTTGGCAAATATTGGTTGGAATGGATATTATTGTGAACCAATACCAGAGTTAGTTGAGCAGTGTAAAATAAATCATGCACAAAATAATAATGTGCATATTATTCCATATGGGTGTGGTGAAAAAGAAGAAACATTAGAAATATTATATGCGGGTACTTTATCAAGTATAGATAATGAAACCATAAACCATGTAAGTAAATTAACATGGGCAAAAAATAATTTTAAAAGAAATTATAAAGTAAATATTAATATTAAAAAATTAGATACAATATTACAAGAAAATAATATAACAAATATAGATCTATTAATAATAGATGTAGAAGGTTTTGAAGAAAATGTACTAAAAGGATTTACTCTTGAAAAATATATTCCATCTATTTTAATAATTGAAATATCAGATACGCATCCTGATTTTTTAAATAATAAATTGCTGATGGATAAATTTAAACGTATACGGAATTATTTAAAAGAAAAAAATTATATATTGTTAGCAAATGATATAGTAGATAATATATATTTAACAAAAGAAATTTATTCTAAATTAGATATAAATTTTATTCAAACAATAAAAGGTATAATTAAACATACACAATATATAGAAGTTAAAAATTAAAATTTTCTCCATTTGTAGAGACAAAACCAGAAATTCCTATAGTATTTAAAAAGATGATATTTTCATAATTATTTATAAAATTTTTAATTAATATTTCATAACCTATATTTCCATTTTTATTATCATTATGTGAATATAAATGATTTAATAAGTTATTTATAATATTATGTGGTATTTTGCATAATGTAGTTGTTGGGGTTCCAAATTTATCTCTTTTAAAAATTAATTTGTCATTATTAAAATATTCATAATTAAAATTTTCATTTAAGTAATATCGTCCCGCAATAGTTATCAAATTATCAAAAGTAATGTTATTATTTATAATATATTCTAATCCTTTGCTCATTTGTATTTTAGTTCCCATTGTTTTAGAAATTCCAAAAATATCATTATGTAATTCTACATTATTCCATAGATTTACAAGGTAATTACATTCTTTGTTGAAAAAATTTTCTTCTTCTTCATTAAAATTTGTACATTCAACAATCAATATTTTATAATCAGGTATTTTTTCTTTAATTGAATTTATTGTTTTTTTAGTTTGTTCAAAACGTTCTTTTCTAGTAAATACAGATCTCGTTAATGAATAAGACAAAGGATTACATGGTGTATTTATAACAGATGTTATTAAAACTAAATTTTTCATTTATATATATTATACTTATTAATATTTATATCAAAAACTATTAATTAAATCCAAAAAATTTTCTGCACATTTTTTAGGAGTTAAGTTTTCTAATATATATTCTCTAGGTTTATAAGTTTCTAATTTATTTATAAATTTATAGTATGTTTCTTCAAAATTTTCTTTCTCTTCAAAAAATTCTCCACATCTGTTATCCCAATATGGAATAACACTTGCGGGAATATTTGGATAATTATAACCAAATTCCTGAGACATATATTTAACTTCCCAAACTATAAGAGGTACATCAAAAGAAAGGGCCTCTTCTAACGCAAATCCTTGACTCTCGTGTGTACCAATCCATATACCATATTTTGCATTTTGTAAACAGGATATATATTCATCTTCTTTATATTTTGTTTGATAATTAAATAATTTATATTTTATATTTATTTTATCAAGAAATTTAATAATATACTCTAATTCTTTTTGGTCTCTTTGTTTAAACATAATAAATACTTCCTTTTTTTCTGTATTTTCTATAGGTATAAATTTATCAATTTCAACTGGAAATGGAAAAGTTTTTATAGGTAAAACTTGTTCTGCTCCCATATTTATCCATGTTTCTGCGGCCCATTTACTAGGTTGAATATATATTGAGTTTTTGTGTATATTATTAATTTGTAATAAAAAATTAGTTGGAAATACGGAAAAATGTGGACCGAAAAAAAATTTTTTATTAGGAAATTTAGAACTATCAATTGGTATACTTGGAGAATATATTATATCAAAACCATCGATTTCATTAATATTACCAAATTTGTGTTCTAAATTAATTTCTTTTAATAATAATTTTAATCCAATCATATTTTTATGATGAAAATTTCCAACAATCAATAATCTCATATAAAAAATATAAACTAAAATCTTTATATTCTTATACAATTATTTTATTCCACTCAATAGGAAATAAATCATCCGTATTATTCGTTGAACCATTCCATATACTTGGATAACATACTATTTTTTCCAGATTAGGATTAAAATATGCTCCCCACCAACTAAAACTACTATTTGCAATAATATTATGAACACATAATGACATTAATAAAATTTGTTCCCAATCTGGAATACTATAATCACATTGTATAAAATTTATTTGGGGGAATTTCTCTCGTAATATTTTAATATTTTCATAAATTTTTTTATTATCAGTTAATTCTCCAAAATATAATACTTCAAGAGAGGGGACCCTATTATTTAAAAATTCAAGCGCTTTTATATAATATTCAATACCCATAATGGGGTGCATCTCAGGATTTTTCATATAATCACCTATTCTAAAATGGAGTGAAACGAGCGTTTTCTCTCCAAAATATTGAGGATATTTATTTTTAATATCTAATTGTTGTCTTTCTAATCCAATCATTCGAATAATATTAGAATAACTATTTTCAAAATATTTATAAGATTGGAAATAACCCCATATTTTAAAATTTTGTTCTAGTTTAGGTATCTTATTATGAACAAATACTTGTTGTTCTCTATATACGGATAGAGATATATTTTCCCAATAAATAAAAGGAGAGAGATTCATTAAAAAATTATCCCAATAAGTAGGTCTACTACTTATATTATCAAGGGGAGAGACTTTATCGAATTTATGTGCGCGAATTTTAAAAGCAACCCTATTTTCTAATGAATACGCAATACCACAAAATATTTGAAATAATTGATTTCCTAGTCCGCCCATTAATTCTATAAAAATCATCCCTCTCAATATAAAAAATACTATAAAAACTTTTTATATTGTTACTTATTCATTTATTATATTATACCACCTTAACCCAACAAAAGATCACATTTTCACTATTTTCGCACCTCCATTCGGTATACCAAAATTATATTCTTTATCTGCATATGCAGTATAATCATAAGTTTCCGGTTTATCTTTTAAGAAATCAATACACGCTCTCTCTGCACCCGGCAAAGGATGAGAATATAAGCAATTATCTACACCACCAATATCATCCACCAAGATGATACCGTCTTTCTGAACTTTATGAAATGTTTTATTAAAAGAATCTGTAATAGACGTATAAAAGTCACCATCATAAATAGCCAAACAAATTTTTTCGGGATATTCTTCATCTGGGATTTCTGCAAACCATCCAGAATGAATTATGGGTAATTCCAATTGAAAATGATTAAATACTTTTTCAAAATATTCTTTACTGGTTTTACAACTTCCCTGTCTAAATTGATAAGAGGTTATACTTTCGTCCTGTTCTACTTTGGGCGGTAACCCTTCCCACCCATCATATACATGATATTTTCTGTCTGGTGCATACATGTCCAAAAATTTCTTTACAAATATACTAGTTGTACCAACATTACACCCTAATTCAACTACATCTCCTTCGACGCCCTTATCAATTACTTGTTTTAAATAATATATGATCCCGTAAATTTGATTTTTGCCCATCATACCAGAGATAATAGGAAAGGTTTCCATAAATTGTTTAATATCAATATCTTCCATTTTTACCGTTGAAGATATATTATATAAATTATCCACAAATACGTTATTTTGCATTATATTATAGGTCCATATAAATCTTTAAATTGTAATTCCATATAAATCTTTAAATTATAATTCCATATAAATCTTTAAATTAAAAAATCATTGCTTCGCAATTATTACATTTTATTTTATTTCCACGAATAATACATTTTAAATTCAGTATATCATCATATTTAATGAAGGTGTTAAATATTAATGTATAATACGGTTCATGACTGCCAATACACCACATATAATTAATATATTTTCTTTGATAAACTACAATAACGGTATTCACTTTTTTTAATATATATTTATTATATTTAATCTTCATTAGTAATTTTAATACCAAAAATCTATTATTGAAAGAATCACAACAATGCATTATGGGAAATTCTACGTCATTCCAAAATATATTATCAATGGAACCGGTTGGTCCAAAATAAGAATCTTTAAATTCTAATTCGGGTAGATCTCTCAGGAGTAATATATCAAAAAACAAATTTTTTAAAAACCGTGTGTATTTTTTATTTATTTGTTTTATAAACATATCTAATCTTTCGCGAAATATGATTAAAAAAACCCCATGATAATATTTATTTAATTGAATAATATTATATAAATATTCAAAATTAGTCAAAGATAAAATTATTTCATACTTTAAATCATAACAAATGGTATCTAAATTCATGTTTCTATTATTCTCTTTATATAGTAAAATAAAATATTATACGTATTGATTCAGTTCGCGAGAGACTTTCGTAATATATGTTTTTATTAACGGCTTTGTTTGATATTCATTTATACTTTTAATGAGTGTATTAAATTTTTCTATTGTGTTTAAAACGTCTGGTTTAAAATTATAAAGATTTTTAAAAATTAAAGTTTTATATATATGTAACAAGAATTTATATATTTTATGAATTCCATAAGAATCCAACATTAAATCGTGAGAGACGCGTGAAGAATTTTGAGTATATTTTTTTATCAACATTTCCATCTGCAGATTGATAACAAATAATTTAGGTGTTAAAGAATAATTAATATATGATTTAATATTCAATTCATATATTAATCTGGCAATATCTGGAATAAAAATTCTACACAAAATAGTATACATTTTTTTTCGGTATATAATTGATTGAAAAATATATAACTTTTGATATCAATTTTTTATACTATTCCTCTTCCGTCTAATATTGTATAAATTAAATATTTTAATAATATAATATTTTTATGGATTGTCCTATATGTTTTTCACTGATTAATAATAGTTGTATAGGAACCTGCACACACCATTTTTGCTATAAATGTCTAATAAACTGGTGTTATCACGGAGGAACAAAATGCCCGGTCTGTAAACAACATATTTATGAAATTAGAATGGATAAAGAGTTTGATTTTATTAATAATCCGACACAATATTTTATTAAAACAGATTGTATAAAAGTAATAACTATAAAATTTGATAATTTAAATAGTCCAGGGATAATATTAACAAATAACAATGGCCCGGGTGTAAAAATAAAAAAAGTATTTACTGATAAGCAATGTTATAAATCCGGTTTACGAAAAGATAATATAATATTATTTTTGAATAATGTTCCTTGTAGTAATCATAATGATGCAATCAAATTAATTGATTATTCTTACAAAAATAATAAAATTTTACAAATTGAACTTTTAGTTATTAATAATAAAATAAATAATAATTATTAATAAATTGATCAATTAATGTATTTACATTTTATTCTATCAAATCTTATAATATGGAAAAACGTATAGCATCAAAAGTAGAAACATATATAAATTCTTTTAAAAATGATATAAAAGAACATTTGGAAACATATCCTGAAATAGACAATAATAATAAAGTAAAATTATTGCAATTTATATATGATTATCAAAATTTAAGTTTGGATAAAGAAGATTTCACAAAAAGAAAGCGGGTTAAATCAGTTGTTCCACATTATTTAAAATGCATGGCGTGTAGAGCAAACGGCGAACAGTGTACTAGAAAAAAAAAAGATGATGGCGATTTTTGCGGCACACATGATAAAAATAGACCCCATGGAATAATAAATGCCATTCAGAGTAATGAAATAAAATTAAAAAAAATGGAAGTTTGGATTGAGGAAATAAATGGAATATTATATTATATAGATAAATTTAATAATATTTATAAGACAGAAGATATAATAAGTAACAAAGTAAACCCGGCAATAATAGCAAAATATAAATTTGAGAATGGTGAATATTTACTAGCATAATTTTATAAAATTAACACATTCTATTTAGTTTATTACTAATGAAGATTAAATATAATAAATATATATTAAAAAAAGTGAATACCGTTATTGTAGTTTATCAAAGAAAATATAT
>MDTB01200429.1_pt1 | contig 11299 bp, 9 predicted proteins | sample 811161 | NCBI WGS metagenome assembly MDTB01 (sample SAMN05326650, study PRJNA326480) | marine metagenome | isolation source: seawater | place: Mediterranean Sea | collected 2009
AACAGTTATAGCCAATGTTAACGATGAATTAGTGGTGAAAACAATCCTGAAAGAAAAAGGGGAAACATTTTTAACATCTGGTTCAAAAAAAAAATCAGATAAGATTATCTTAGCAAATGATGAGGAAGTAATAATTTGGGGGGTAGTAACTTATGTCATCCATCAAGTACACAGCTAAAAAAAACAAGATAGCTTTAGTAGATTGTAATTCTTTTTATGTTTCTTGTGAAAGACTTTTTAATCCAAGAATACAAAAAAAAGCTGTGGTTGTTCTATCAAATAACGATGGATGTGTAATATCTAGATCGCAAGAAGCAAAAGATATAGGAATTAAAATGGGTGAACCTTATTTTAAAGTAAAAGAATTAGTTAAGAAAAATAAAGTAGAAGTATATTCATCTAACTACGCGCTATACGGAGACATATCAAGGAGAGTAATGAAAGTTTTAAAAACCTTTTCACCAAAAGTTGAAATTTATTCAATAGATGAAGCTTTTATTGACCTATCATTTATGGACGAAAAGGGAGTTGAAGATTATGGTAGAGAAATAAGATCAAGAGTACTAAAATGGACAGGTATACCAACAAGTGTAGGAATAGCCTGTACAAAAACTTTAAGCAAAGTTGCAAATCACATAGCAAAGAAAGAAAAAGCGGGAGTGGTTTACCTAAACGAAAATATTGATGAAAAATTGAAAAAATTTCCGATTCAAGATATTTGGGGAGTAGGGAAACAATTATCTAAATTTTATCACAAAAACAATATTAACAACGCTTATGATTTAAAAAATGTTTCAAATACATGGGTAAAAAAAGGGACCAATGTTTTAGGCGCGAAGACAGCTATGGAGCTAAGAGGAATACCTTGTATTGATTTACAGATAGATCAAGAAAAAAGAAAGAATTGCTGTGTATCGAGATCATTTGGAAGAAAAGTAAAAGAAATAAATGAGTTAGAAGAATCAATTATTACTCATTGCTTGAATGCTGCAGAAAAAATTAGAGCAGATGATCAAATCACAAAAACAATAACAGTATTTATTAGAACTAGTCCATTCGATAAGAACAGAAAATATTATTCTAACTCAAAAACAATAGATTTAGCAATTGCGACTAGCAATAGTATAGAGTTGATAAAGAACGCTGTTAAAGCTTTAACGGATATCTACAAATATGGATATTTGTATCAAAAAACCGGTATAATTTTATCAGGCTTAAAAGACGCTAATCAAAATGATCAAAATCTTTTAACTCCACTATTAGAGAATAAATCTAAAAAACTTATGAAAGCTATAGATTATACGAATACAAAGTATGGAAGGTATGCGATAAGCATAGCTCAAGCCGGTTTAAGCAAAGGTTGGAAAATGAGAAGGGAACACTCTTCAAAAATAGACACAGCATCATTTGACTCCTTACCAAAAATAATAGTATAAACTTAACAACGGGGTGTCTAAAAGACTGAGATTAAACCCGAAGAACCTGACCGGTAATTCAGTAAGGGATATATGGATAAAACATACCTATCAATACAAACATCATTAACAGTAACAATAATAATTGGATTTTTTTTTATTGGGCTAGGCTTTTTAAATACTAAAAAAACATCTAATAATAAAAATTATATTATTGGCGATAGAAATGAAAATATATTCTCATTAACTTCAAGTCTCACAGCCTCAGCGCTCGGGGCTTGGATTTTATTTGGCCCTGCTTCGGCAGCCACTTGGGGAGGAATAGGGGCGGTAATTGGCTATGCTATGGGCGCGGCCGCTCCGATGCTATTTCTTTATAATTTTGGCCCTAAAATTAGAAAAGAATTCCCCAATGGATTGTCATTAACGGAGTTCATAAAAAAAAGATTTGGTCAGAGTATATTAAAACTAAGTTTATTCTTAATATTGTTTTATTTGATAATTTTTTTAATTGCTGAAGTGACAGCTATTGCTTCATTATTAAATTATATTTCAAAAGTACCACTATGGATTACCGCAGGTTTAACATTAGTAATTTGCTTACTGTATATATTGAGAGGTGGATTTAAACTTTCAATTATTACCGACAAATATCAATTTATCTTCATAGCAGTAATAATTTTATTTTCCATAATATTGATATTAGGAAACTTAAATTTAACAAGTTATGAAATAATAAAAACCAACTCACCACAACTAATTGATAAAAACTACTTACCTAACTACACTGCTGGACTAACTTTTTTCGTAGCAGTCGCTTGTACTAATTTATTTCATCAAGGAAATTGGCAAAGAGTTTTTTCAGCAAAAAATAATCTAATTTTGAAAAAAAGTTTAATTTATTCTTTCAGCACTATTCTATTTATAGTTTTTTGGATGGGTTATACAGGCTTGATATCTTTTTCATCAAACCCGAAAGTGATTCCAGATCTTGCCTTTTTTGATTTAATTTTAAATAAAAGAAGCTCATTTATAGTTGTGATGGTATTAATTCTAGCTTTATCTTTAACATTGAGTACCATAGATACTTTAATTAATGCTATTTCAAGTTTGATTATTGTGAATGGCGATCAACTAAGCAAAAGTTTGAGAGGAAAAAAAATTAAAGATAAGACAAATTTAATAATTTTATTATTGTGTTTTATAGTTTTTATTTTAGCATCAAGAGGATACAGTATACTATATTTATTTTTACTCGCTGACCTTCTCTGTTGTGCTGCAGTAGTTACAATTTTCTATGGTTTTTTTAATAAAAAAATTGATCCTAAACTTGCTGGATATTCTATAATTTGTGGTTTAATTTTAGGATTATTATTTTTCCCAAGTCAAAATTTTGAAAATAGTATTCTAGTTGGAAATATATTATCTATTGACTATTTTTCAATTTTTATCAGAACAAACTTACTTTTTATTTCATTTCTTGTGTCTTTAATTACACCTTCTATTATAATTTTATCTTATTCTTTGCGTAGCTCGTTAAGATAAATAATTACTGCAATCCATATAAATAAAAAACTAATTAATTTTTCTATTTCCAATGGTTGACCAAGATAGAAAATACTCAAAAAAAATTGAGCAGTAGGTGTTAAAAAAAATACCATGCTTGCAGGCCCTATCCCTATTAACTCAAAGCCTTTAATATACATAAAAAGAGGAACGAGTGTCATAAAGCCTGAAAAAAAAAGATAAAATGATAATGCAGGATTTTCAAATCCAAAAATATTTGTGCCGTTTGAAATAAGTGAGCCAAATAAAATTAATGCAATCGGTGATATTAATAATGTTTCAAAAAATAAACCAATATCAGAAGAAATATTTATTTTTTTTCTTATTAACGTGTACAAACTAAATGTTATTGCCACGGTTAAACCAATCCAAGGAATGTTTTTTAATTCAATGAGTAAATAAATTATTGATAAAAAAACAAGCAATATAGCGATAGCTTTATTTTTATTGATTTTTTCCTTTAAAAATATTTTACCTAAAAAAATACTTAATATAGGAAAAATATAATAACCAAGTGATGCATCAAGCATATTATTTACCGAGATCGAATAAAGCCAGGTAAACCAATTAATAGAAACTAAAATTCCAGTAATAAACAATAAACACAAAGTGCTAATAGATTTTGATATTTTTTTAAATTCTGACCATTTACCATAGTAAAAGGTAGTAATTACTAATAGCAGTGTTGTCCAAACAGTACGATGAATAGTTAGTTCGATAGGCGAAGCAAATGACACAAATTTAAAATAAATAACGCCGATGATACCCCACCAAAGCGAAGCTCCAACCGTAAATAAAGATCCTTTAAATAGCTTTTTCTTCATTTGACCATTTTTTTGATTGATTTATATGGTAATAATCCAATAATTAATACTAAATAACATTGGATATAAGGAAGAGTGGGTGAGCGGTTGAAACCAGTTGGTTGCTAACTAACCGTACGAGTAACATCGTACCGAGAGTTCGAATCTCTCCTCTTCCGCCAAACTTTTATGAAAAAAATATGTTTTATAACAGGATCTCGAGCAGAGTACGGTTTGCTGAGAGATTTAATGTTGAAGGTAAAGAAACATAAAAATTTAAAAATCCAAGTGATTGCCTCATGCATGCATTTAATGCCAAAGTTTGGATCAACTTATAAAGAAATTTTAAAAGATGGATTTAAGATAGATCATAAGGTTAAAATGCCTATATCAAAAAGTACACCTGACAATATAACAAAAGCAACAGGGATTGGAATGATAGGTTTTGCTAAAGTTTTAAAAAAACTTAAGCCAGATCTAGTTGTGGTTTTAGGAGATAGATTTGAAATATTGGCTGCAGCGTTCGCTGCTCATTCAGAAAAAATTCCTATAGCACACATAGGAGGAGGAGAATCTACTGTGGGTGCAATTGACGAGTCGATTAGACATTCCGTTACAAAAATGTCAGCTTTGCATTTCGTTACAACAAAAGAATCTAAAAATAGAGTAATTCAACTCGGAGAAAATCCTAAAAATGTTTTTTTAGTGGGTTCTCTAGGTGTAGATAGAATGAAAAAGTTGAAATTGTATTCAAAGAAAAAATTAGAGAGTAAATTAAAATTTAAATTAGCTAAGAATAATATCTTAATTACCTATCATCCAGTAACTTTAGATAAAGGCAATGAAAAGAAAAATATTGTTGCACTTATTAAAGCCCTAAACATATTTAAAGAGTCCAAAATAATATTTACTTATCCAAATGTTGATAGCGGCAGTGATTTTATTTTAAAACAAATCAAAAGTTTTACAAAAAAAAATAAGAAAAACACGAGGCTTTATAAATCTTTAGGTGACACGACATACTTATCATTAATGAAATATGTAGATCTAGTAATTGGTAATTCCTCGAGTGGAATAATTGAGGCGCCTTCATTTAAAAAAATTGTAATTAATATTGGTGATAGACAATTGGATCGAGTCAAATCTAAAAGAATAATAGAATTAAGAAATAAAAAAATAAATTCTAAATCATTAATTAAATATTTTAAAATTGGCATGTCTAATAAATTCAAAAGAAAAGTACAAAAATCAAAAAACCCATACGAAACACCTAATTCAGTAAATAAAATTATGAAAATAATATCTAATTTCAAAAGAACAAATGGTAGTAGTATTCAAAAACAATTTTACAATTTTAAAAAAAATAATGAATTTATTAAATGATTAAAGCAATTTTTGCAGGAACTAGGTTAGAGGCGTTTAAAGTCTTAGAAAAAAAAACTAAAGTTATAAAAATCATTCTTACGAGAAATTCAAAATTATTTTCTTATTTAAAAAAGGAGGGTAAATATTTGAATAAAATTAAGATTATTAATAAAAATAATAGGCTAGAATGTTTCAAATTAATTAAAACAATTAAAGCAGAGATATTTTTATCTGCAGGATTTCCTTTTATTATTCCATATAAGTATTTTGACAAAAAAAAAACAATGATTAATTCCCATCCATCTTTATTACCTAAATACAAAGGTATTAGTCCGATAAAAGAGAGTTATTATAATAAAGAGATAATGTATGGAGCAACTTTACATTTTATAGAAAAAAAAGTGGATCATGGAAAAATTATTTTTCAAAAAAAAGTAAATCTAAAGAAAAAAAAGTTATCAGATATTTATGATATTTTGTTTTCAGAAGTTGAGCCTTCAGTTATTGCTTTCGGATTAAAAAAACTTAATATATAAAAATAGTTATCTTGCTTATGAAAAAATATATTGGTGGTGAATTTTGTTATGATAAAAAATTCTTTTTAAACACCTCTAACAAACACAATTTTAGAGAGTTAAATTGGATATCATCTGGAAGAGCTGCATTTTATAATATTCTTAAAAAATATATAAAAAAGGGATATAAAAAAGTTTATTTACCCGCATACATTTGTGACAGCTTAATATGGCCTGTCAAGAAACTAGGTCTTAAAATCACTTTTTATGCATTAGACAAAAATCTTAATATTAAAGACGAATTCAAAGGTAATGCTATAATATTAATCATCCATTTTTTTGGTAAACGTATTAAAAATATTGAAAAAATTAAAAAAGATATACCTAAAAATTCAAAAATAATCGAAGATTATACTCACATATTTTTAAATCAAAATTTATTTAATAAAAAAAATAAAGATAAAATATTTTTTTCAATGAGAAAACATTTTGGTTTTATTTCTGGAGCGTACCACAATGAAAAGACAAAAAAATTAATAAATAACAATAAATTATTAACAATTTACAAAAACTCTCAAGAAATACTAAATGTTAAATTCAATTATCTTAAAAAACACAATTATAACTTAAAAACTGAAAATACTTATTTAAAAAAGATAAAATTTAATGATCATCTTATAAGTTTAAATACGTCAAATTATCAAATTCCCAACTTAATAAAGAATTTTAATAATAATTTAGATATAGAGATTATTAGACAAAAAAGGAAAAAAAATTGGGAGACCTTGTATCAATTAATTAAAAACAAAGTAGATTGTTTTCATTCTGATTTTAGAGATGGAGATATACCATTTGGATTTATTATAAAAGTTAAAAATAGAGATGTTATAAAAAGAAAACTTAAAAATGCAAATATCTTTGCTCCTATTCACTGGGAATGGCCAACAAATATTAATAAAAAAAAATTTAATAATTTATATGAATTGTCAGAATCAATTTTAACTCTTCCTATAGATCAAAGATATGATATCTCACACATGGAATTATTAGCAAAAAAACTTAAAAAAATAATTTAATGAAAAACTATAAAATATTAGATAGCTATAATGATATAGACAAGTGGCTCGAATTAATTAATACAAAAGATTTTGCTCATCTCGATATATATTTTTTACCTGATTACATTAATTTGTATACAAATAAATTTAATGATGGATTGATTTTTTATTATTCTGAAGATGAAAAAAAATGGTTTATTCCTTTTCTTAAGAAAAAAATTATAATAAACAATAAAGTCTTTGATGAATATTATGATTTGGAAACACCCTATGGATATAGTGGACCTGTTTCAAATTCAAAAGATAAAAACTTTTTAACTAAAGCTACAAATAGTTTTTTAATGTGGTGTAAATCTGAAAAAATAACAAATTTAATAATTAAATTTAATCCAATTTTAAAAAATGAGGTATTTTTTATGGATGAAGATTTAATACTCGATAGAGAAACCCTGGAAATAGATTTATCAAAAAATAATTTTTCTTATGAAAAATTTTTGCACTCTATGGTTAAAAGAAATATAAATAGAGCAACTAGAGATAAAGTTAAAATCAAGATTGAAAATTCAAAAAATATTATCAGCAAGATAAAAGAAATTTATTTTAAAAAAATGAAGTCTTTAAAGGCTCATGAGTTTTATTTTTTTGATGATGAATATTTTTATAAACTTATGAATCTTGTAACGAATAATGGATGGTGTATTACAGCTTATTCAAATACTGATCTTTTAGGATTTGCAATATTTTTAAATTACAATAAAAAAAGCACATATCATTTATCTGCGACGGATGTCTCATCTAAACACCAAGGAATTACAAATTCTTTGATAAATAAAGCTGTTGAATTGGCCAAATTAAATGGTTTTAATTCAATAAATTTAGGTGGGGGTAGAACTAATAGTAAAGATGATGGTTTATTTAAATTTAAATTTAGGATGTCAAATAAACAAAATGAATATTTTATCTATAAAAAAGTTTTAGACGAAAAAGCCTACGAAACAATTCTGAATTATTGGAAGAAGGAATATCCTCAATTAAATCAAAAATATCCAAATTATTTACAACGCTATAGATTAATAAAATAAAAATACTGTTATTCGTTAAAATATCTTCCTAATTTAATAGGTTCTTCATTTAGCATATATTTATATACATTTACGTTCTCGAGAACTCTTTGAACATAATTTCTAGTTTCTTTAAACCTGATCAATTCAATCCAATCAATGTAACTCAATTGATTTTTAGAAGGATCACCATTTACCCTTCTCCAAGTTTTTACTCTGTTTGGTCCAGCATTATACGCCGCTATTGCGAAAGGATAAACTCCTCTATAATCACTTAGTAACATTTCAAAGTAGTAAGATCCCAATTTGATATTATAATCAGGATTATTAGTTAAACCACTTATGCTATACGGAAGTTTTGCTTGCTTAGCTACTAATTTTGCAGTGTACTTCATTAACTGCATCATCCCTCTTGCTCCAGCATAACTGTTAGCCTTGCTATCAAATTCACTTTCTTGTCTTATAATTGCATGAATCATTTCACTTGGCGGCATAGGTTTATTATTAATTTCTCTAGGTGTTGAAATAATAGGATAATTATATTTTAAATAAAATCTTTTTTCGTAAGATGCTTTTTTTGAAATTTGAATAGCAAAATCATATCTTTCTACTTCTGTCGCTAGCTTCGCAGCTAATACTTCACTTCCTTTATCAATATTTAATGAAGCTAAATGTTTAAGAACATCTTTTGTATATTTTGTGTGATCAAGTTCTTTTAAAATTCTTACTATTCTTACAAGTCTATTTTTCAAAAATTCTTTTTCATAATCCTTTGAATAATTTGAATCTTCTTTTAAAGAAAACGTAGCATCGTAATTTAATTCTTTCAGACTAAGCTGACCATAGTATGTTGTCAAATATTTAGATCCTTGTTCAAAATATTCATTTGCTTTATTTTTATTTCCTGTAGCTTGGTAAGATTTACCTAACCAGTAAGCGCCTCTCCCTAAACTTATTGGAAAACTTACATTGTCATAAAAATTTAAAAAGTGATTAATTGCATATTCTTGAGATTTTAAAAATGAATGAGCTATCCAACCGGCCAACCACTCAGCTTCAGCAAATTCTGGTCCAGATGATAAAGAATGTTCACTAGCCACCTTATATGCGGTTTTATATCTTTTTTTGTAAATTAAACCTCTTACAATGCTTTCTCTTTGCTTCCACCACAAGTCAGCTCTTACTAATTCTTCTTCTGATTTATTTGAATTATCGTATAATATTTGCAGAGAAGATTCTAATCTACCTCTTCTATTTCTCCATTTTAATCTATCGTATTCAAGACCAATATCTTTTTTAAACCTTTCCGGCACTTTTGATATTGCATTATCAACGCCATAGGAGTTGCTCATTAAAATTTGTCTAGCATTATATAAAGCTTTGAAATCACTTGGTAAATAAACAAGCATTCTTTTTAAATCCCAGTATTTCCTATTCCAAGCTAAATAGTCTGCTCTTCTAATATGATCTTCGCTATCTAAAACTGATTTGAATTTCTTTCGATAAAATCTTAATTGACTTTTGTTTAAATCAGCTGTTGTCCAACCATCTTTAATAAGTAGAGTTGATTTTTGACTATTTTTAAGATCAAAAAAAGCCTCTCCCATTTTTAATTTACCTGTTCCACTTACTGGTGGATAGTCCTCAAACCACTTTAAGATGTTTTTTGGTGAAGAATTTTTTAAATATATTTTCTGTTCTGCTAAATATTTTAATCTTCCTATTCGTGGATAGTCCATATTTTGTCTAATAAATGTTTCGTAAGTAGAAAATGTTGCATTATTTGATGACTTCATTAAATAAAGCCATTGAACAAAAGTTTTAAAATCTTTATCTTTAATTTTTTGTGAGGTTTTAAAACCCGTTATCATTTTACCAGATTTAATCTGATCAAATGCTATTTTTGCTCTGTCAAAATCTTTTTGATTTAAAAATTTAGACCGTTCAGCTGAAGATGCAATTTGTTTAACAGTTTTAGGTTTTTTTTTTGGAATAATAAAAGTACTAATTATAATATCTTTTTTTTTAGTTATTTCAGTTTTTTTTTCTATAGCATTCTCTTTTTTATCTTGAATTATGCTAATTTTTTTCTTTTCTTTAGCAACTTTATTGGATTTAATTATAGGTTTATTTTGCGGAAATACTTCACCTTTAGTAGTTTTTTTTTCTATTTTTTTAAATACTGACGGTTTATCTTTTGGAAATATGAATTTATCATCAGCAAAACTGACGTGATTTGCGTTCATAAGAACAAATAAAATAGCTAGACTAATTAATCGAATAAGCATAAATTTAGATTTTAATTATTCTTATATTGATTTATGTTTAAAGGTTCAATCGTAGCTTTAATAACTCCATTTAAAAATGATAAATTAGATGAAGCTAATTATACTCAAATAATACACTATCATCTCGAGAACGGTACAAATGGGGTCGTCCCTGCTGGTACAACTGGCGAATCCCCAACTTTATCTCATAATGAACATAGAAGAGTAATAGAAATAGCAGTTAAAGAATGTAAAGGTAAAATTCCTGTTATCGCAGGCACTGGTTCAAATTCAACCTCAGAAGCAATTGAATTATCTAAACACGCTGAAAGCTCAGGAGCTGACGGAATTTTGGTAGTTACACCATATTATAACAAGCCAACTCAGGAAGGATTATACCAACACTATAAATCTATTAATGATAACGTAGGAATTCCAATTATTATATACAACATACCCTCAAGATCTGTAATTGATATGTCAGTTGATACTATGGCAAGATTAAATGAATTAAAGAATATCATTGGTGTTAAAGATGCAACAGGAGATCTAAATAGAGTTACAGAACAACTAAAAAAAATGGGAAAAGAATTTGTTCAATTAACCGGTGAAGATGACAATGCTTTAGAATTTAACAAAAGAGGTGGCGTAGGCTGTATAAGTGTAACAGCAAACATAGCTGCAAAACTTTGTGCAAACTTTCAAAAAGCCTCTTTAAGTAACGATAATGATACTGCTAATACGATAAAAAATTTACTATCGCCGTTACATAAAGCTCTTTTTATTGAAAGTAACCCTTCTCCAGTAAAATATGCTGCTTCATTACTTAAACTTTCGACTCCAGACGTTAGACTTCCTTTAGTAGAAATTAAGGAAAATTCAAAAAAAGAAGTTGAAAATGCTTTAAAATTTGCAAAACTCCTTAAATGAAAACTAAAGAGTTTTCACAAAAAATTATTTGCTTAAACCGCAAAGCTAGCTTTAATTATTATTTTAGAGAATTATATGAAGCTGGAATAGTATTAAAAGGTTCAGAAATTAAGTCGTTAAGAATTGGAAAAGGAAATATAGCTGACTCCTACGCTATTGATAGAAAGGGGGAATTATATTTAATAAACTCACACATACCTCTCTATAAAGAGTCCTCATATAATAATCATGATCCTAAAAGAGAAAGAAAACTTCTATTATCCAAAAAACAAATTAACACTTTAATTGGAAGAATAAATCAAGAAGGTATGACGATTGT
>MDTB01080867.1_pt1 | contig 11298 bp, 8 predicted proteins | sample 811161 | NCBI WGS metagenome assembly MDTB01 (sample SAMN05326650, study PRJNA326480) | marine metagenome | isolation source: seawater | place: Mediterranean Sea | collected 2009
CCACATAAAAACAAGTGGTCTCTTCCTGGTGGTTTTGTCAATGAAAATGAAAGTATTGAAGAGGCAGCTCATCGTAAATTTGTTGAGGAGACTGGTATAGCACCTGCATACATAAACCAGTTCAGGACATATAGTGAATCCTCACGTGATAAAAGACCTGTAAAAGGTCAAAAGGTACGTGTTATTACTACTGCCTTCAATGCAATTTATACCAGCACTGATGAACCAGTGATCTCTGAAGAGAGTTCAGAATATAAATGGTTTAGGATTCCACGAAGATATATTGATAGATCTATTCCAAAATTAGCTTTTGATCATTACAAGATATTAACAGATGCAGCTAATCGACTTAGGGTGGACTTAGAATACAGTGGTCTTGCAACTCGATTTTTGCCAAAGCAGTTTACACTAGGACAGATTCAAGACGTATATGAAGTAATCTGGGAGGTTGAGCTTGACCCAGCTAATTTCAGAGATAAATTAACAAATGTTGAAGGTTGGATTAAAGAAGTTAAAAATCCGCCAAAAGAAGTTGATACTAGGCGTGGAAAGCCGCCATCCTGGTATAAAGAACAAGATGTTCCGCAATTTGAAAGAATGATTTCTAACCCTGATGGCGCAGTGATTAGAGAAAAAGAATCAGAGTATCAAAAGAATTTAGATAGTATGACTTCAGAGATACCAATTATTGATATAAATAACCGCGATTAGTATTAATCAAATTTTTATTTCAATTCTTTTTGATTATTAATAATTTTGATTATTCCATCACCGTATCTCTCAATTCTACGTTCTGTCATTCCAGTAATTTGACTCAGCTCATTTAAGTCTTTTGGTAAAAAATATACGATTGAATTCAGTGTTTTGTTGTTAAATATAATAAATGGAGAGTTACCTTCAGTTCTTGCTAGTTCTGTTCTATATGATTTTAATTTTTCTACTAATGAGTCATTAATATATCCATTTTCATCAACTTGACCATTATATTGTTTTCCCTTTTTGCTACTTCTTTTAGATTGACTTTTTAAATCTTCGAGTTGTTTTTTTAACGAAGCAATTTCATTCTCTAGCTCTGAAGTAGATGGTTCTCTTTCCTGAGAACGGTTAAGAGTATTTGATTCTGTGATGAGATTATTAAGACTTTCAAATATTCTCAAAATTGGATTTTTGTAATTCAAAGGTTTTGATGCATCTTCTTTTTCTGGATATTCATAAAGGAAAACACTTTTACTAGCTCGAGTAATACTTGTATACGCCCAGTTAATACTATTTGAGTAGCTGTTTGCAAAATCTACTATTATATTTTCCCATTCTCCACCTTGAGCTTTGTGTGTCGTAATTGCATATCCATACGAAATCCAAAGTGAATTCATAAAGATATCACTTTCATAAATTTGAGCAAGTTTTTCCTCTTTGTCATATATTGAAGCGTCCCCAACTATTGCATCGATTTGTTCTTTTTTTCTAATTGAAACATCTTCTCTTAAATAAGAATCAATAATATTTTCTCTTTGACTTCTGTGAAGAGAATTGGTTAGTTTTTGTGTATCGAGAGTTTCAATGATAATTCTTGCATCAATAAATTCCGACTCATATGCATTTGCATCAACCTTTAACAGCTGTACATCTTGAAAATGAAGTTGGACATTTTTAAGAACTTTTGTTTCTTTGTTATTACCGTCCCAAAAGTCAATTTTTAAATCTAATTTGGGACCTTCTATTATTCTTTGATATATTTTTGTTACTTTGACATTGTCTCCGTTTAATAATTCTGAAGTATAAAAACGATTATTTTTAGTGATCATTAGTATTTCATCCAACTTAACCATTTCATTTAATTTATTTTTTATCTCAAGTTGATTAATTTCATATTCTGTTTGTCCAGATACCTGTAAATTTAAACTATGTAGTTTATTTCTAATTTCGGTGTTCCATCTGTTTACATCTTCATTTTTAAAAGAAAGTATTTTAATTGAGTTTGTATCTTCGCTGAAACACTCAACGAATTTATCAACGCACTCACTCTCATTATTTAGCCTTTGAACAGATTTGTCTAAATATGGTTTGATAAATTTATTTTCAGAAATCAGACCTCTTGCCAAATATAACAATTGTGAATTTTTTTCTTGCCGAAATGTTAAATCAAGGTTGATACTTTTTACTTTTAAGCCCTTATCTTCAAAATAATAGGGATTTAAAGCGCTAGAATTCTGGTATTTGAAAGGCCTTATATTAATTGGGGGTCCTAACTGATATATATCTCCTATAAAAATTGTGTAATTATTTTTTAGAATAAATTTTTCTATAGTTTCTAACTCACTTTCTTTATCTTTCTGTGACCAATTACCTCTTTCATCGTAATAATCAGGAATCATTGAAGATTCATCAAATATATACAATGAATTTTTACTTCCTTCCAGCCTACTTTTAGTCTTTTTCTCTCTATTTAGACTTCTTCTCTCCCACTGCAGAGTGGGTCTACCATAAAGTAGAGATGCCATGGTTTTTACATCAGTGACACCTTTTGCTCTTAATACAGCAGCAGCTCTTCCTGATAAAGCACTTACATAAATATCTTCAAAGCCAGTGATATTGTCAACGATATATTTAATTAGTTCAGTTTTACCACTACCCGCTTCCCCAGTAACAATAAGAATATTTTCTAACTCATCAACATTTTTATCTAAATCATCATTGTTGTTATGGTGTGAAAATGTTTGGACCATTTCAAATGCTTCTTTTTGTTGAACTGATAAGTTTATTTTATCTTTACGAAAATATTTCTTAATCATTGATATTTATTTTATATTTGATGTAAATGCGAGGTAGTTTAAAAAATAAATAATTTGTATTGACTAAGGACGTTTTAAACATTGTAATTACCTCTCCAGCAATTAATTATATTTTACATTATTATTTGTAATATTATTTGCAAGATTATTTGCAATATATTAAATAATATAATATATTTAATATATGCAAGAAAGTAAAAAACAAAGGTTCAAGAGAATTGCTGTAGGTCGAGTAAATAAAGCAGTAAAGTCAATTGAACTTATTGGCAATCTAGGTAACACAAGCCTTTATGAATCCACTCCTGATGATAGGAAAAAAATAATAAAGGCTGTTAACGATGCTGTTACTCAGATGAAAATTGAATTAGATGGTAAAAGTAAAAAGAAAGAAGGATTCAACTTTGACTAATACTGTACTAATTAAGGAATTTCCTTCTGGGTCTATATCTTTAAATAAAGACGATGTAGTCTCAGAAGGTCAATTTAAACCTCTTGGCAGAGGCGAAGATGAAAAACAAGGTTTATGTCATCAGTTCTTTATTAATGGTCTACCAAGACTTAAAGCTTCTATAAATAAAATAGTATTTGATGATGGTGAGTCATATTTGTCACTTAATAGAAATTTTGCTGGTTCAGAGTGGATTTGGGATCAATTTAATAAAAGATTAAATCTTGGAATCTACACAAATAGTCAATATGAATTCGTTAACCTTAAAATGCCTAAATTAAAAAAAGGAAGTACTCAAGCACGTTCTTCGAGCTATACATGGCAAAATATTGATCAAGAAAACTTTGACAAAGAAGTTGGAATACCAAATGCTCGATCATTATTGGAAAATAACGGGATAAAAATAACTAAAAAATCAGATCTTCTTACTCAGCCTCCATCTAGAGACAATTATGTTGCCTACTGGAATGTAGATCATGAACTTGCTCCCGGACTTGTCTATTTTATTTTGGCCTTTTTACCAATTGCTATTTCATCAAGTGCATACTCAAAACCTGAGATAGTGGTTGTAGATGAGCCAGTTTTAACAAGAGAAACTATGTTTTATACGCTTGATGAATTACTTTCAGCTGGAGAAAAAGACACTATTGAATGTAAGTCATCAATGTATTTTTCAGCAAAATCAAAAACACCCCCAACTGTTGTAAATCATGAGATCATAAAAGCAATTGTTGGAATGTTAAATGCAAAAGGTGGAACATTGTTAATTGGAGTATCTGAAGATAAAGACTCCAAAGATTACATTAAAAAAGGCATCCAAAGTGACTTTGAGTGGATGAAATATGCAGATGAAGACACTAAATGGGTAAAAAGAATGGGCCCTCTTACTCCAACATGGGAAGATTATCAAAAAGTTCTTAGGAAAGAAATAATGGACAGAATTGGAAGGACATATTTTAATAGTTGTATAGTGATTAATTTTGAAGACATAGGTTACGGAAAAGAAAATCCTGTTGCCAGGATTGATATTGAACCAGCTCCACAACCTGCTAGTGATAGGAATGGGAATAGACATATACGTTTTGCAAATGGCACACAGCTCCTTCCTAAAGAACAAGAAGAAGAGTATTTTAGAAATAGATTTCCTCAACTAGAAGATATTGAAATGGATATAAATAGAATATGACTGAAGAACTAAAATGGATATTCCCTGAGAGACACCCCCAAGACTTCCAAGAAGGGTCAGATGGTAATCAAAAAGCATTTGATGGATCAATAGATTCAGTACTGAGGGAAGCTATTCAAAACTCAAGCGATGCTAAGTGGCCAATGTATGGAGACAGCAAAGTAAAGATAAGGGTCACTGCAATAAAGTTAACCGGTACACATAAGAAAAAATATTTGAAAACAATGGGTTGGCAAATTCTTGAAAAACATCTAAAAGCAGTAATAAAGACTGCAACAACCGGTGCGAATCTACTACCTCAATCTATTAAAGAAGGTCATAAAAAAATAACAAATGGACCATTGTACCTTCTTAAAATTGAGGATTTTAATACTTCTGGATTATTTGGATATGAAGAGGAAAATCCTCAAGATGACTCACCTAATGCATTCAGAGCTGTACATTTTGCCGCGGGGCATTCAGTAAACAAGCTAGTTGGATCTGGAGGAAGCTTTGGAATGGGAAAGTATGCACTTATGAAAGGTTCTCTAATACAAACTGTCTTATACAACTCAAATATAAGTCGTGATAAAGGTCCATTTCTTCCAAAAGGTAAGGATGTTTCGTTAGATAGCTTTACCGATGGAAAATATAAAAATAGATTTCTTGGAAGAACTGTTTTGGGAACACATGAAATAAATGGTACCAAATATACTAAAGAAGGTTGGTACGGCAGTCCACATGAGGTTGAGACGAAAAATTCAGCAGGCTATACAAATAGAGATACTATTGCAAAATCCGAGTGGACTGAGGAATCTTTTGTAACAGATCTTTACTTAGACAGAAATAATGAACCTGGAACTTCAGTTATGATCGTAGGCTTTGATCCTGATAAAGAATTTGATAACTATGATGTCGAAATCTCTGAGATAGTAGAGGAAATGAAAAGAAAAATTGCTCTTAATTTTTGGCCGGCAATGAGTAAAAAAGAATCTATGTATGGTGGAATTCAAATTCAGGTTGGTGGAATTGAGAATGGAAATATTAAGGAAGAATTTGAAATTCTAGATCCAAAAAACTACGTACAAAGTCATTATTTACTTTACAAATTATATGAAGACTCTCTACAAAATCCTATTAGCGATTTAAATCAAAAGGAAGAATTAAAATCTCCTAAAGACACTGCTGCAAGGATAGTTCACGTCAATATACCAAAAACTAAGAGCGACTTACCTGAAAGATACAAGCATGATAAAACAGAGCATGATGTAGCTTTACTGGTTAAGTATGTTGACCCAACAAAGGATGGTCTTATTAGTGAGGATCTCTTAAACAAAATAGCATTAATTAGAGGGCCAGGAATGGTTGTTAAATATGAGTTTGGTAAAGATAGCTCAAGATATAGAGGCAAGGTAAAAAATTTCAATAAAGACTTTATAGCTATTGCTTGTGTGGGTGCCTTTGCACAAGATCCCCTTTTAGAAATAGATGCGGAAATTGCAGATAAATACTTTACTCATTGTGAACCTCCACATCATGATCAATGGACTCATGAAACAGATGCATTCAAAGCAATTTACTCTTCAAGAGGTCCTAAGAAAGAATTTAATGAAAATATGGATAGCATAAGAGATGCTGTCTCTGAACTATTACGTGAAGATTTTGAGGTAACATCTGATATTCCACTTGAAATGCAAATGATGTTAACTTTTCCTGGAGAAGGAAAGGGTCTTGGAGAAAATGATAAAGAAACTAAAAAATTTAGAATAAAAATTGAAGAAAAAAATATAGAATTCAGTGAAAAAAATGGAACTTACAAGATCCCCGTATCTTTAATAGCTCCTAAAACTATATCAAAAGATATGAGTATTAAAGTTGGAGTGTCTGGAGATTCAGTTAAGGCAACTGAGAGAAAAACTATGCCGTTTCAAATTCCTAAAGGATCTCTTAAAGGAAAAGGAGCTAAACTAATATCCAATAATGTAATTCGCATAAGCCACAATGAACTCAATGCAAAAAAAGAAGTTAAATATTCATATGTTGTAAAAACTTCTGAAGTTGGTACAGATCCTTTTAGTCTTGGAATTAGCATTGATGATCCTATAGTACTGGAGGTCCATTGATGTCAATACTCCCATGGATATCTTACGTTAAAATACCATATATTAAAATATCAAATCTAAGAATAGATGGACAATTAAAAACTCTTAAAAAAGAATGGGATGAGGAAAGTCTACATACCCCATCTGTAGACACAACTATTGCTGATTTTGAAATATTTCCACCATCAGAATATGGTATATCAAATTATGAAGAAATAGAATTTGATTTATATTTTGGAATTACTGATGCCAGGTATGAAAATAATCCAAATCTTACAGTAGAAGATTTTTATGATGAAGAGCTTAAAAATTTTGGTGTATATGCAATTATTCATGGTTACGAAACTAAATTCAGGGTTTCTCAAAAAATGAAAATTGTAAAAGCAGGCTCACCATTGGATGAATCATCTTTGTATTGGAAAACTCATATCAACTTGAGTAAAGATTATTTTGGAGATGCAATTTATATAAGTCCTTATATTGAATCTTCCCTTGGAAGTATCTTTGAAGATAAAAAAAGCAATAGAGGAATTTTTGGAGGTGGAGAAATAAATAAAAACACAAATTTTATAAAAATAAACTTTACATCTAAAGAACCTCCTGCATCTGGGCAAACAATACCTATAGAAAAAGTTGAATTTAAAAAGGGTGTTAAATTCAACACCGAAGATAGTGTAAATGCAATACCTCCAGAGGTGCTCAATGAAGAACTTTGGGTTTCAACAGAAGTGGCCCTTGAGCGTCAACCCTATGGATACGTCAATATGGATCTTCCGCATATTAGAAGTTTTTTGGAAAACAGCGATGAAGGTGATACTGCAACTATCTATAAACTTCAAAAAAAACTTGTTTATTCTGAGTTTTCATCTTCAGTAATCAAGACAGTTGTAAATGCTGCACTGATTGAATTAATTGAAAAAACGATAGAAGCTAAGGAATCATCAAACGATGATGAAAGAGAAAATCCTGAAGTTTATGCACTAGAAAATATAAATGAATATAAAAAGAATATTTTAGGATACTTTACACAAAAAATTGGTAGTGATGGTGATGTAGAAAATGATAGGACTACCTCAATTATTGAAGCCTTAAAATATATCGAAGAGAATGGAATTGATGGATTTAATTCAAAACTACAAGTAGAAATTGATAAAAAGGTTGAATTAAAAAAACACAGAAAAAAAATCTATGATCAACACGAGATTGATATGGAAAAGCAGGATTAATTATGGCTGATATGAAACTTAAGACAGTGGATAGCAATATGAGTGACAGCCTGCTTAATGAGTCTGGGTACTTGAAGATAGATGGCGAAAAAAGAAGGGTCGACCAAGAAAGACTTGAAAGCTATTCGGTAGTACACATAAGAAATAGTAATTATAAACAGATCGAATTAGATTTTTTAAACAAACTATTCATAGAGGCATTGAAGAATGAAAAAAAATTTATTGAGAAAAGCTCATCCTCCGCATTGCAAGCTACTACGTTGCAAGAACAATGGCTGGCACCAAGACTACATTATGGTCTTCGAATAACAAGAAGTGAAGCCTCTAATCCTGAATTGTGGAATTACCTAGCCTTAAAATTTGATACCTATGTTGCTAGAAGGTGGACATATGACAAAGATGGAATTAATACAACTCAAATAGAGACTAAAGGTATAAAAGTACCACAGATTCCTAGAGAGAACCATTTTATTTTTAAAATGCACTCAAGACACCAAATAGCAAAATTATGGTGGATGGCTGAGATGACTAGAAACAAAGGTAAGTATCACAAAGATGCTGGAATAATAAATACAGACATGGTCAATTACTGCCTAGACATTACAGCACCAAATTTTCATCCATATATAATCGCAATATTGAAAATGGAAGAAGACATATTAGGTGACGGAAGCTACAAATTAAACACTCCTTGGTTAAAAGCATTGTTTAGGATCATAAATAGAAAGATCATTCACGAAGGGGGCATTTCTAAAGCAGAATTCAAAATTGACCACCAAGAAGCAAGAAAATGGTTCAATGGAACACCAGATGCTAAATATACAAAATTTTCCAGCGACCTTCCCCCTGCTCCAAATGATATAGAAATAGACGACAAAATGCTTGACCAAATAATAAATTGGCTTAGAAATGGTATTGAGAGTATTAACAATTCAGAATACAAACATCTCAGAGATTGTTCTTATCAGATTTTAAAGAAAGTCAAAAAACCACTTTCTGTGCCAGCAATTATTAGCCATGATGATGAAGGTTACTTTGAGCAGGATTGGCAAAAAAAAGAGCTTGGGTTTGCTTTGGAAATAGGTGGAGATAAAAGATTCAATAAAACAGGTTCTTCTTGGGAAATATCCTAACTTTTGACTTTTCTATCTTTAAAATAATTTCTATGAAATTTTACATTTTTTAAGTCTATTTCGTGACTTTCATGAATTGTTAGTTGACTAAAAACTTCTTCTTCATAATCTCTAACAGTCAATTCATCATCTATCCACAAAGCTCCTAAATCAAGAAGGCTATGACAATTTGCGCACAAGCACAAAATATTGTTCAAGTGATCATAACCTCCTAAACTTTTTGCTCTTATGTGGGCTGCTTCTGAGTAAGTTTTCAATTCATTGTTTGCACTTATATAAGTTTGGAACTTGTAGCCACATACCTGACATTTAGTGTACATTTTTTTTATTTGCTTGATCAACTCTCGATTTGTTACGTAAGTAAAAACCATTCTTTCGGTTATCTTGGGTAATTCGTTAACTTCTTTATTGATGTCATCTTTATTTTCGATAGCTTCATTTTCTATGACAGTTTTATTGAAAACTAACTCAATTGTAAATATATATTCTTTTACTTTAAAAAATTTAAGTGTTGTAAAAGGGTGAATACTAAGTTTCCTAAAAATATTATTAATTTTTTTAGAGCTTTCATCCACTGTTTTTAAATAAACCCGAGATGTATCCTCGTCTCCTGAGTAAATTTGGTATTTTAAAAAAAAGGATTCATCGTATGATCTAATATCCTCATAAAGATCTAAGAAACTTGATTTCATTTTAAATGTATCCCTGTAGTCTTGTGAGGGAAACATAAATTCATCTTTTGCCGTAAAGTAATATTCCAGCAAATTCTTTTTTGTAACCTCAATCTCAATAAATTTATCTAAATTTCCCCAATAATCAAATGTTTCATTATTTTGGTTTCCAATGTACGGAGTTGATTCTCCAGCTCCACTACCTTTCTTATTTTGGGGATAAACGTAACTGTCAGGAGCTAATAAATTAATTACTTCCTTCATTCCAAAATGCCCATATCTTTACCGTCCATATTTACTAATATCCATCTGTTTTAATAGTGCTATTAATACATCAACAACAATACTGTTTCCAGCTTGTCTGTAGGCTTGGTTATTAGAAACCGTAATCTTAAAGTCATCTCTAAAGCCCATGAGCCTAAAACATTCTCTTGGTGTTAATTTTCTTATTCTTCCTTTTTTATACGTAACATAATTATCTACACCAGCACGGTGCATTTTGTGCATAGTAGACAATAAAGCCCTGGCAACTGGTAAATCTGTTACTGGTTTTGAATAAAATTTCTTTGTTCCTGAATTTAATACATAATCTGAAACTTTATCAGATAGGTAATACTTGTCTTCTACTTTATTTATATCAAAAATAAACTCATCGTAATCTTGAAATTCTTCTACACCTTCAAATATAAAATCTCCATGCCAATTGTATTGTTGGTTTTTTTTCTGACATAAAGCAACCTCACCATTTATTTGTGTAAATCTTTTTTTAATATTTTTTTCTTTAGTTACAAACTTTACGCCTTTATCACCTAAGTAAAACTTTGAATTAATATTGTCCTCTAGAAAATCTTGCATTGTAGTTTTCAACTCAATTGGTTCCGGAAATATGAATTGGGTTTTTTTTCTAAAACCAACTACAAATATTCTTTCCCTATTTTGAGGAATACCATAATCTCTACTATTTAAAACCTGATGGTGGATGTCATATCCAAGGTCTTCAAAGACATCTTGTATCACTTTCCAAGTATTTCCTTTATCATGATTGATAAGCCCTCTAACATTTTCAAATATAAAAACTCGTGGCTTACATTCATCGACAATCCTTGCAAAATCATAAAATAGAGTTCCGCGGGTATCTTCAAGTCCTAGTCTCTTTCCAACCATAGAAAAAGATTGACACGGACTTCCACCAACTAGTAAATCTACTTTATATTTGTATTTTTTAGCTGAAAAATTTGTGACATCATCATGCCAGTTCTTATCATCAATTTTATAATTCTCAAAGTAAGATTGTTTGCAAAACTTATCAATGTCTCCAGAAAATACAATGTTGGTTTTCAAATTTAAACGTTTGAGTGCGTATTCGATTGCACCAACTCCGCTGAATAAAGTTGCTAAATTTATTGTTGCGTTTGGGTTCGAAAATTTTTTTTTAAACCAAGGGGTAAAGTCAATTTCATGATTTTGTGAATCTAAAGTTAATTGCAAACTCTTCATTTGTACCATTTTAGTTAAACGTTGAGACATATTCTATTAAGTACCTTTTAAATAGATATCAGAAGTTACCACATAGTATCTACAGTTTTAGAAAATTTGTGCGGTTTTTGTGCGGTTAAAAAATTTTACTAGAGCTTTTGAAACATTCATTACAAACATAAAAAAATCTTGGTATAACTTCACTGTCTACAAATTTATAATCAAATTCATCGAAAGCTATTTTTTTAAATTGCTCAAATTCTATATTGTTATTAACTGCATACC
>MDTB01099491.1_pt1 | contig 11298 bp, 11 predicted proteins | sample 811161 | NCBI WGS metagenome assembly MDTB01 (sample SAMN05326650, study PRJNA326480) | marine metagenome | isolation source: seawater | place: Mediterranean Sea | collected 2009
TTTCATTCGGTTGAATGGAGAGATTGAGAGCATTGTAACGCGTGAAGATACCTTGTCGCAGGAGCGGACGCGCTCCCAAAAGCCTGTAGCCTATGTGCTGGAGATTAATGCTGGACAGTCTGCGGCACTTGGAATTAAGCCGGGGCATTTTATCCGTCTCCAATCCGGCAGGGGAGCCGGAGGAGGAAGCTAATGTGTGGTCGCTATGCGTTGGAAACCCCACCAGAGGGATTGAAGCGGCTTTTGCCCTTTGCGAATTCCCCGAATTTTCCGGCCTCTTATAATATCGCCCCAAGCCATCCGGTTCCGATAATTCGCGACTCCGCCGTGGTAAGCGGCGCAGGGCAACATGAATGTGTCATGGTACAATGGGGGCTGGTGCCGGGCTGGATGAAGGCAGACAAAATTGCTGACATGTCGAGCCGACCGCAAATCAATGCCCGTAGCGAGACCGTTACAGAGAAACCTTTTTTTAAATCAGCGTTTAAATCCAGGCGATGCTTGTTTCCAGCCGATGCGTTTTATGAATGGTATCGAAGTGGTAAGGGCAAAAACCAGCCTTATTGTATCCGGCGGCAGGATGAAACACCTTTCATGATGGCGGGTATCTGGGAGTTTTGGCAGGGTGCTGACGGCAGTGAAATAGAAACCTGTGCCATATTGACTGTTGGTGCCAATGAAACATTATCCCCGATACATCATAGAATGCCGGTCATTCTAGAAGCGACCCATTGGGCGGAGTGGTTGGATACCCCTGCCGCCAAATCCGAGAGCTTACTGCCATTGCTCAAGCCTGCACCGGAAACAGATTTCAAATCCTATCCGGTGTCTGAGGCGGTCAATAAGGTCGCCAACAATGCGCCAGAGATGTTAGAGGTCGCCCCAAAGATAGACAATAGCGACCCATCAGACGCGCAGTTTGATTTATTTTGATGCGGCGGCGGCGCGTTCCAGCCTGTCATTAATCGCTGCGCCAAGACCTTCATTAGGTATAGGCATCACCGCAATACGGGTGGCTGTGGTATCAAGCTCATGTAAATGGCTGAAAAGATTTGCCGCTGCCTCTATCAGATTTCCTAAAGGGCTGAGGTTAAGGCAAAGGTTCTCACAAGAAGGTGCATCCTTACCAAAAGCGAGTAATGCCTCATCCTGTTCGACAGTTTCTGCGTTGAGGCGTAGTCCGGCTTGAGGGGCGTAATGCCTTGCCAGCCGCCCCGGTGCAAGTTGTGCAGTCTGGCTATCATCTTCTGCTAAGTAGCTCAGCTTATGGCCTAAAGTTTCTTCAAGCGCAGCAGCGTCAAGACTACCGCGCCTTAACAGAACGGGTTCATCTTCCAGACACCCGATAATGGTCGACTCCAGTCCTTTGCTACAGACACCACCGTCAAGAGTGGGTAGGTTGGGGAAATCTTTCGCCACATGAGCCGCCTGTGTGGGGCTGAGATGGCCTGACTTATTGGCACTGGGTGCTGCCAGAGGGCATTGCACCGCCGCCAATAACTCTTGCGCGACTGGATGTGCCGGTACGCGGAGTGCCAGGCTCGGCAAACCCGCCGAGGCCAGCAAGCTGACCTCATTGTGAGAGGGATTATCTGAACTGCGGGGGACAACCAACGTCAAGGCATCTGGCCAATGTGCTTTAGCAAGTGATCTGGCAAGGGGTGAGAAAACACCCAGTCTCTCAGCTTGGGCAAGGTCGCGGACATGCACAATTAAGGGGTTGAATTGCGGGCGACCTTTAAGCTCAAAAATCTTTGCGACAGCTTCATCATTGCCCGCATCCACGCCTAGGCCGTAAACCGTTTCGGTCGGAAAGGCCACTGCCTCCCCCGAGCTGATCATATCGGCAAACTTTTCGATATTTTCGGCACTTGCCGGAAGCACGCTCATGCCGACTAAAGTGCCTTATCAGTTTGGGACGCCGGATTACGAATATCACGCGGCAATGGTTTTGCGTTTCGATTATGTAAAGACAGCAATTTAGTTGCCAGATTTGACGGCAAAATTTTAACTGCTGTACCGAGAATTTTATAAAACAGTCCATTCACGACAATTGGGCCTTTGTTTTCCATAACGGATTCATAACTCTTGCGGCACACATCAGGTCCGGTCAGCCACATGAATTTTGGAAGGCGATTCATTTGGTCACGGTTGCCTGCAATATCGTGGAATTCACTTAACACAAAACCCGGGCAGAGCGCTTGAACATGAATGCCCTTGTCATGGTATTCAGCTGACAATGCCTGTGAAAATTTAATCAAATAACTTTTTACCGGACCATAAAGGGTCCCGCCGGGCGCGCCGGGCAAAAGACCTGCCACGGATGCCATATTGACAATCCGCCCATAGCCGCGCTCTGCCATGCCGATACCTATGAGGTGACAAAGCTCTGTCGGCGCTGTGAGCATGGTCTGAAGCATATCCGCATGTGATTGCCATTTTGCCATGTCAAAATTACCGGGAACTGTATAACCGGCATTATTGACAAGAAAATCTATGCTGAGGCCCTCTTTAGTGATGTTTTCTACCAGTCGTGTTGGGGCACGCGGGTCACTGAGGTCTTCAGGAAAAATATGAATATTCACGCCGTAAGATGCTTCCAGCCTATCTGCCAGCGATTGTAATCTGTCTTTGCGGCGGGCCGTAATGACCAGGTCAAAACCTTGTTCTGCCAGCAGTGAAGCATAATCATGTCCAATACCTGCTGATGCACCCGTAATTAGAGCCGTACGTCTATTTAATCCTTTTTTTGGTTTTCCGACTTTGGCTTTCCCTGTTTGGCGTACCTTTTTTGTAACCGGTTTTTTTGCCGGTTTTTTGGTTTGTGTTTTAGCTGTTTTATTCTCTGCCATGCGGCGACCTTTTGTTAACTGAGATGATATATGCTATATAGGTTTGCCGTTTTGGGCAATCGACCCTTCACCCCCAAGGATGATGAAATGGATGAACAAAAGCAGGTTGTAGAGAATGCTCACGGCCTGACCTATTTATTTGATGACAAGCCGGAACCTGCTGAAATCCGAGAGGTAGCAGAGGGTGTTCACTGGTTGCGTCTGCCTTTATTTGAAACACTGGATCATATAAATGTCTGGCTACTGGAAGACGGAGACTCATGGGTCATTGTCGATACCGGGTTAAATAATGACCGCACCAAAGAAATCTGGGAAAATGTTTTCGACAAAACTTTTAAGGGTAAGCCGGTCAGCAGAATTCTTGTGACGCATATGCACCCTGACCATATCGGGTTGGCAGGTTGGATGGTTGATAAATTCGGCGTTATGCTCACCATGACGCGACTTGAATATTTGACCTGCCGGGTGCTCGCTGCGGACACAGACAAAGAAGCGCCGAAAGAGGCGCTGGATTTTCTATATCAGGCAGGTGTGCCGGATGAGATTATTGAGGGTTATAAGAAGCGTTTTGGCATGTTCGGTGCTGCGATCTACGACCTACCTCAAAATTTCTATCGGGTCAGTGATGAAGAAGAAATTGTCATTAACGGGCGCATTTGGAAAGTTGCTGTTGGAAACGGGCATTCGCCCGAGCACGCATGTTTTTTCTGCCCGTCATTGAAAGTTGTCATTTCCGGCGATCAAATTCTGCCTCGCATATCCTCTCATGTAGGTGTCTTCCCGAATGAACCGGATGCCAATAATCTTGAAGATTGGATTGGTAGTTGCAAAAAACTAAAATCAGTTTTCCCTGAAGATTTGTTGGTTTTACCATCGCATAATGAACCATTTTATGGTGTTCATAATCGGTTGCAGTCGCTGATAGACGGGCATGAGAAAAGGCTGGTAAAACTTTTAGCGGCTTGTGATACGCCGCGTAGTCCTGCTGATCCGGCACTTTTTTCAATTCTGTTCAAGCGCACCATAGACAAAGGCTTGTTTATCATGGCCATAAGTGAGAGCATGGCACACTTAAATTGTCTTTATCGTCGCGGCCTTGTAAACAAATCGTTGGATGAAGATGGCAGGTTAAGGTTTATTGCAAGCTGAGTCAGGATCAATCAATGTCTGATCAAAATGAAATGGAGAAAGAAATCTCCCAGATGAGTTTTGAGCAAGCACTCGAGGCTCTCGAAGAAATCGTGGATAGTCTGGAAAGCGGTAATGTTGCGCTGGAAGCTTCCATACAAATTTATCAGCGCGGAAATCTTTTGCGCCTCCATTGTGAGGCCAAACTTAAGGATGCCCAAAGCAAAATTGAAAAAATCACCGGTACAGGTGATGGTGAAGATCCCGCTACGGAGCCGCTAGATATAGGCTGATTATGGACACCCAGAATTTAGAGACTGCCCTGAAAAATGCTTCCGGGTTAATCGACCAGAAGCTTGGGGAAGTTCTGGTTGTGCCTGATGCACCTGAAGGGCGTGTTATTGAGGCAATGAAGTACACGCTGATGGGCGGCGGCAAACGACTTCGCGCCTTTTTATGTATCCAAACAGCTAAATTATTCAATGTTGAGGAAACCCACTATGCCAGAGTGGCAGCGGCAATAGAATGCGCGCACTCCTATTCACTGGTGCATGACGACTTACCGGCCATGGATGATGATGATATGCGCCGAGGGCGCCCTAGCCTCCATATGGCTTTTGACGAGGCAACGGCTATTCTTGCGGGAGATGCTTTATTGACCTTGGCTTTTGAAATCTTGGCTGACGAAGAAACTCATCCGCGCAAAGCTGTTCGATTAGACTTAATTTCAGGCTTTTCCAAAGCTCTCGGTGCGCGAGGCATGGTCGGCGGTCAGATGTTTGATCTCATGAGTCCGGAATTGGAGCTGGATGCCGGGGCACTTACAAGGTTGCAAAAAATGAAAACTGGGGCACTTATTGAGTTCTCAGTAGATGCAGGCTGTATTATGGGGCAAGTGACGGATAACATCCGAACTGCCTTAACAGCCTATGCGCATGATATCGGTTTAGCTTTCCAAATTGCCGACGATTTGCTAGATGTCGAAGCCTGTCAGGATGACATCGGCAAAACGCCCGGTAAGGATGAAGCGTCAGGTAAAGTAACTTTTGTCTCATTGCTTGGACTTAACCGCGCGAAAGATCAGGCGCGTATTCTGGTCGAACAAGCCGTTGGACATCTTGAAAATTTTGGTAGTGAGGCTGATGCATTACGCGAGGCTGCGCACTACGTTATTATTAGAGGGCATTAATCCCTTTTGAGTATTGGTTGACTGAAGACGTGAATAAAAAACCTGAAACGCCCTTGCTGGATAAAATCCGACTTCCTGAAGACGTCAGAAATTTATCCGAAGAACAGCTTAGTCAATTAGCTGATGAACTTCGTGCGGAAACCATTTCAGCTGTTTCCGAGACAGGGGGGCATCTTGGTGCAGGTCTTGGTGTTGTCGAATTGACGGTAGCACTGCATTATATTTTCAACACACCCGATGACCGACTGATTTGGGATGTGGGTCATCAGGCATATCCTCATAAAATCTTGACAGGTAGGCGCGACCGCATCCGGACATTGCGACAAGGCGGGGGCTTATCAGGTTTTACAAAGCGGGCTGAAAGCCCTTATGACCCTTTTGGGGCGGCGCATAGCTCTACTTCCATTTCTGCAGGACTGGGTATGGCCGTGGCCCGGGATTTGAAAGAAACCGGTAATAATGTTGTCGCAGTTATTGGAGATGGTGCGATGAGTGCCGGCATGGCTTTTGAAGCCATGAATAATGCCGGGGCTATGGACGGGCGACTGATTGTTATTCTAAATGATAATGATATGTCGATTGCGCCACCTGTCGGAGCGATGAGCGCTTATTTGGCGCGGTTGTTATCCGGAAGTGGATATAGAAAGCTGAGAAAATCTCTTAAGGGTATTGCGAATAAAATGCCGCGATCAATTAAGGAAGCCAGCCGGAAAATGGAAGAATATACACGCGGCTTCTGGACAGGTGGAACCCTGTTTGAGGAAATTGGTTTTTATTATGTCGGGCCAATTGACGGACATAATCTCGACCATCTTTTGCCTGTTCTTGAAAATGTAAGGGACAGTATGGAAGGTCCAATACTGGTTCATGTTGTCACCCAGAAAGGTCATGGCTATGCACCTGCCGAGGCCGCCACCGACAAATATCACGGTGTTTCAAAATTTGATATTGTGACCGGCCTGCAATCAAAGCCAAGTACGAATATTCCAAGCTATACATCCGTCTTCGCGGAAAGCTTGATTAAAGAAGCTGAAAAAGACAAAAATATTGTTGCTGTAACTGCTGCGATGCCGGACGGCACAGGTTTAGACAAATTTGCTCAAATATATCCGGACAGGTGTTTTGATGTAGGTATTGCCGAACAGCATGCCGTGACATTTGCCGCCGGTATGGCGACGGAAGGGCTGAAGCCTTTTGTGGCGATTTATTCAACTTTTCTGCAACGTGGCTATGACCAGATTGTTCATGATGTTGCCATTCAGAAGTTGCCTGTTCGTTTTGCCATAGACCGCGCAGGTCTTGTTGGGGCGGACGGCCCCACGCATGCAGGGTCGTTTGATATGGCTTATCTTGGCACCTTACCTGATTTTGTATTAATGGCCGCCGCCGATGAAGCTGAACTGGTCAATATGGTGCATACATCTGTTCATATAGATGATCGCCCGTCGGCTTTCCGGTATCCACGCGGGTCAGCCACGGGTATTGCAATACCTGAAAAACCTCAACTGCTTGAAATCGGTAAAGGTCGTATCGTGCGTGAAGGTCAGCAAATTGCCTTGTTAAGTTATGGCACGCGATTGGGTGAAGCGTGTCTTGCCGCTGACCGGCTTGATAAAGAAGGCCATAGTACATCAGTCGCAGATGCGCGCTTTATGAAACCACTTGATAAAGATTTGATTTTGCAACTTGCGCGTGAGCATGAAATTCTTATAACTGTTGAAGAGGGCGGCCTTGGTGGTTTTGGTGCCCATGTTCTCCACTTCCTTGCGGAAGAAGGTGTGCTTGATGCGGGTCTCAAAGTTCGAACTTTAACCTTGCCGGACATATTTATCGATCAGGACTCGCCCGAGCGCATGTATGACACAGCCGGTCTTAATGGCGATAATATCTATGATGCAGTTAAAGACGTTATCGGCCGTAGTGAAAAAACTATTATTGATCTCAATCCAAAACGTGCCTAATGCCTGCCCCTCGGTCGACAGATCACGACTCTTTTTCATCTTCAATGCGTCTGGATACGCTTCTTGTTGAGCAAGGTTTTTTCAACAGTAGATCTCAAGCGCAAGCCGCAATCAAAGACGGGTATGTCCAGATTGACGGGCATGTAATTGACAAGGTTGCCGCGAAAGTAAAACCAGACGTTGAACTAACAGTAACAAGGCACAGCCATAATTTTGTCTCACGCGGCGGGCTGAAACTCTCCCATGGATTAGAGGTTTTTGGCTTCCCCGTATCAGGCCGCATGGTCGTGGATCTTGGGGCATCAACAGGTGGCTTTACCGATGTCGTCTTAAAAAAAGGCGCGGCGCATTGTCTGGCGGTTGATGTAGGGCATGGGCAATTACACAACGACTTAGCAAATGACGCGCGGGTCACTTCACTTGAAAAAGTAAATGCCAGACATCTCTCACAAGAACATTTGGCGCAAGGCTTTCAGGTCACAGCCATTGTTTGCGATGTCAGTTTTATTTCATTGGAATTGGCTTTACCTCCGGTGTTGGAGATTGCTCAACCTGATAGCTGGTTGATAGCACTTATCAAGCCTCAATTCGAAGCGGGGCGTGCCGCGCTCGGCAAGGGTGGGGTCGTCCGTGACGAGAACGTGCATCAACAAGTTTGTGATAAAATTGCACATTGGTTGGAAACGCAATCAGGTTGGTCAGTCAACTGTATCACTGACAGTCCTGTTGAAGGGCCAAAAGGGAATAAAGAATTTCTAATTGGTGCCGTGAAATCCTGAAAAGGCTCTAACTTTTTTCTAGACTGGCATGCCATTCACCCAAAGCTGCCAATTTGTTCATTGAGGCGCGATGGGTGAAAGCGGCCTGTGCCGCCGAAATATTTTCCGGTTTGCCACTCCATGTTTTAAGCGGTGCAGCCTGAAGCGCGCGCCCGTAAGAGAAACTAATTTTCCAGCTAAGCGGCCCCATTTTATTAATTGCATCGAGATGTGCCGTTGCCAGTTCATCGGCCTGACCGCCGGAGAGAAAAATAATTCCCGGTACAGCCTGAGGCACGCATTTATTAAAACAGTCCAAAGTCATTTCAGCGACTTGATGCACACTTGCTTGCGTCGGACATTCTGTGCCGGAAACAATCATATTAGGTTTTAGGATAGAGCCTTCAAGATACACATTTTGTTCTTCAAGCTGAGTATAAAGGGCTGAGAGGACGGATGAAGTGACTTCATAACATGTCTCGGCTGTGTGAGAGCCGTCCATAATTACTTCCGGCTCGACAATCGGTACAATCCCATTTTCTTGACACAATGCGGCATATCTGGCGAGCGCGTGTGTATTGGCTGATATACAAGCGCGGCTCGGTATGCCGTCTCCGATATTGATAACAGCGCGCCATTTGGCGAAACGGGCGCCGAGTTTGAAATATTCTTCAAGGCGTTCGCGTAACCCATCAAGACCTTCCGTGACCTTCTCATTCGGATGGCCCGCCATATCTTTGGCGCCGGTATCTACCTTGATGCCGGGAATAGATCCTGCCTGTTCAATCAGTCTGACAAGAGTTGTGCCGTCTGCAGCTTTTTGACGAATAGTTTCATCATAAAGAATAACGCCGGAAATAGCTGATTGCATTGCCTCATCCGAACGGAACAGCATTTCACGATAATCGCGGCGGCTATCCTCTGTTGACTCGAGCGCAATCGTGTCGAAGCGTTTTTTGATTGTTCCAGTGCTTTCATCGGCGGCAAGAATACCCTTCCCGTCGGCAACCATTTTCTGGGCTATATCTTCAAGTGACTTTTTATCCATATTTAACCTACGCGTTTTACAAGCATATTATGCTGTAAAGTATCAATTGCCGGAAGTGTTTTTCCTTCCAGCCATTCAAGAAATGCACCCCCGGCTGTGGAAATATATGTAAATCCGTCGGCGGCATCGGAGTGGTTCAGTGCGGCAACTGTATCGCCGCCACCCGCGACGGATACAAGTTTGCCTGCAATAGTTTGTTGCGCTGCAAATTGTGCCGCGATTTTTGTGCCCTCATCAAAAGGGGTCAACTCGAAAGCACCAAGTGGGCCGTTCCAAACCAATGTCTTAGATTTTTCAATAGCTGCTTTGATTTTACTGACTGCCAGAGGTCCGGCATCTAATATCATCATGTCTTCAGGCACTTGTGTTGCTTGACTGCTAACCGGAGAATCCGTGGCGGCAAAGTTTTCAGCCAGCACCACATCGCCGGGTAACAAGATTTCACAATTGCTGTCTTTTGCAGCTCGCAAAATATCCCGAACTTTATCGAACATGCTTTCTTCGCATAATGACCGACCAATTGCGATGCCTTGAGCCGACATAAATGTATTGGCCATGCCGCCACCAATGACTAGTGTGTCGACTTTGCTGATAAGATTGAACAATAAATCAAGCTTGGTAGAGATTTTTGCTCCCCCGACAACAGCCATAACCGGACGGGTTGGATTGCCAAGGACAGTCTCCAAAGCTTCAAGTTCTTTTTGAAGAGATCTGCCGGCATAAGAGGGCAATATGCGAGCCAGACCTTCAGTGGATGCATGCGCCCGGTGGGCTGCGGAGAAAGCGTCATTAATAAAAGCATCAGCCGGTGCAGATAGAGATTTTATAAAAGCCTCGTCATTGGCTTCTTCACCGGGATGAAAGCGGGTGTTCTCAAGCACAGTCAACCCACCGGCAGATAGATTATCCATGCCTGTCATGGCGGGGTGACCAATACAGTCTGCACAGAAACTGACTTCTTTATTCAAGATTGACGACAGCGCATGCGCGATGGGCTTTAATGACATGGCCGGATTTTTCTCACCATTAGGTCTGCCGAAATGAGAGAGAATTCCGACACGGGCGCCGGCATCTGATAATTCTTGTAATGTTGGGAGTAAACGGTCCAGCCGCGTTGCGTCTCTTATTGTCCCTTGTGGAGTTACAGGGACATTCAAATCTGCGCGAACAAAAACTTTTTTACCCTGTATATCTGATTGTGACAGGAGGTCATCCAGAGGTCGGGCAGTAGTCATTTTTTTAACCCAGTTTTCCCATGGCTGCGGCTGTATCAAGCATACGCATTGAGAAGCCCCATTCATTGTCATACCAAGCGAGGATCCTTACAAGATCTTCACCCACGAGTTGAGTTTGAGTTGTATCAAATACGCAAGAATGTGGGTTGTGGTTAAAGTCACATGAGACAAGTGGTAACTCACAAATTCCTATGATGCCTTTAAGATTAGTTTTGCTGGCCTGAACCATTATTTTGTTTACAGCTTCAACGCTGGTTTTTTTGTTGGCTTTAAAAACAAAATCAATCATCGAAACATTTGGAGTCGGCACACGAATGGCTGTGCCCCCAAGGCGCCCTTCCATATTCGGGATAACCAGCCCAAGAGATTTAGCCGCTCCCGTTGAGGTCGGTATCATGGATTGTCCTGCGGCACGTGCGCGGCGCGGGTCATTATGACGATTATCAACCAGACGCTGATCACCCGTGTAAGCATGAACGGTGGTCATAAAACCGTTTTCAATGCCGATTTTCTTATCAAGTACAGAAACGAGCGGTGCCAAAGCATTGGTCGTGCAGGATGCATTGGAAACGATTTGATGGCTTTTGCGAAGTTTGGTGTGGTTCACACCATAGACAACTGTCAAATCAGCGGTCTTGGTAGGTGCGCTTATCAGAACGCGCTGACACCCGGCCTCAATATGCGCCATGCTTTGCTCTTTGGTGTTAAACACGCCGGTACACTCTAATACGACATCAACGTCGAGATTCTTCCAAGGTAAGTCTTTTGGATCTCGCGCACTGACAAGTTTCACGGCACCATTGCCAAAATTAATACTGCTTTGCGTTGTCTTGATATTGCCCTGATAGCGCCCGTGAATGGAATCATACTCAAAGAGATGCGCGACACTATCAGGTGTGCCTGTAGCATTCAGGGCCACCAGTTTTATGTCTTTTCTTTTGCTTTCAAGTAAAGCGCGAAGCGTCAGGCGACCAATACGCCCAAATCCGGTAATTGCAACCCTCGTAACCATCTAACCCCTCAGGATAATTTTATGTGTCTAGCCTGTCTTTAGCATTTTTTACAATTGCTTCAACAGTGATTCCGAAATGTTTAAACAGCCTGTCTGCCGGTGCGCTGGCGCCAAA
>MDTB01176242.1_pt1 | contig 11298 bp, 9 predicted proteins | sample 811161 | NCBI WGS metagenome assembly MDTB01 (sample SAMN05326650, study PRJNA326480) | marine metagenome | isolation source: seawater | place: Mediterranean Sea | collected 2009
GACACTTTTAGAGGAAGCAAAGAAAAGAGACCATCGAAAACTTGGCAAAGAGCTTAATCTTTTTTCAATTACTGATGAAATTGGCCCAGGGCTAATTTTGTGGCATCCAAATGGAGCTATAATTAGGAGAATTATTGAAGATTATTGGAGAAAGGAACACGATGAGTCTGGCTATAGTCTAATTTTTACTCCTCATATTGCCAAAGCAGATTTATGGGAAACTTCAGGTCATACTGAATTTTATAGAGAAAATATGTTTTCACAAATGGATATTGATTCTAATAAATATCAAACAAAACCTATGAATTGCCCATTTCATATCATGATTTACAAAAGTGAATTAAGAAGCTATAAGGATTTGCCAGTTAAGTTCGCGGAAATTGGTACAGTTTACAGGTACGAGCGATCAGGAGTTCTTCATGGTCTATTTAGAGCAAGGGGATTTACTCAAGATGATGCACATATTTTTTGCACATTAGATCAAATAGAAGAAGAAGTCGAAAAAGTTATTAATTTAACTACAAAGTTTCTTAATACTTTTGGATTTAAAGATTATGAAATTTTTGTTTCTACTAAGCCTGCCAAATATGTTGGTTCTGACTCTGAGTGGGATCAGGCAACAAAAGCATTAAAGAATTCATTAGTCAATAAATCATTAGATTTCTCTATCGATGAGGGTGGAGGAGCTTTTTATGGCCCTAAAATAGACCTTAAGATTAAGGATGTATTAGGTCGCTCATGGCAGTGCTCAACAGTTCAAGTTGATTTTAACTTACCAAAAAGATTTGACCTTAATTATATTTCACGTAATAATGATAGACTTCAGCCAGTAATGATTCATAGAGCAATCTTTGGGTCATTTGAAAGATTCTTTGGAATACTGATTGAGCATTATGGTGGAGCATTTCCTTTTTGGTTAGCGCCCGTTCAAGTTAAGATTCTAACAGTATCAGATGAGCAATTTGATTATTGTGATTTATTGTCTGAAACATTTAAGAAATCCAAAATTAGGGTTGAATTTGATAAAAGGAATGAGAAGCTAGGTTTGAAAATAAGAGAAGCTGCAATAAGTAAAGTTCCTTATGTGATTACAATTGGTAAAGCTGAGGTTGAAAATAAGACTGTTAGTGTAAGGAAGTATGGCGGCGATCAATTAGGGGAATTAAAAGTTTCAGATTTTGTTGGTATTTTGAATAGTGAAAAAATGGAGGGTCTTTTATAAAAAGAAAAAAAAGTAGTCCAAGAAAACCTTTGCAAAGGATTAATACTTCGATTAGGGCTAAGGAAGTTAGACTTATTGGTTTAGATGGTTCGCAGGTTGGCATAGTTTCTATTGATGAAGCATTAAAAGCTGCAAGATCAAGTTCAACCGATTTAGTTGAAATCTCACCAGATGCAAAGCCCCCAGTATGCAAGGTAATGGATTATGGAAAATTTCTATATGATCAGAAAAAGCAGCAGGCTAGTCAAAAAAAGACCAAAGCACAAGTTTTAAAGGAAATTAAATTTAGACCTAATATTGGAGAAAATGATTTTAATGTTAAAATAAACAGGCTTAAAGATTTTCTTGCTGATGGCCATAAAGTGAAAATAAGACTATGGTTTAAGGGGAGAGAAATTGTTCATAAAAGCATTGGAGAAGAGTTGGTAGCAAAAATAATTGATACGGTTTCAGAATCAGGTGAATTAGATAATGAACCAAAATTTGAGGGCAAAAACTTAACATTAATGGTTTTGCCAAAAAAATTAAAGGCGGTTAAAAAAGAAAATGTCAGTTCAAAAAATGAAGTCCAATAGAAGTGCAGCTAAAAGATTTAAGTTGAAGCCTAATGGTAAACTAAAAAGAATTAAAGGTAATAAGCACCATTGCAATGTCCATAAGGCTCAATCTAGAATTAGAAGATTGAAAGAATCTGGGACAGTGGAAGGTAAGAAAGCTAAAGATTTGAGAAAGGTAATTTTTTCATAGGATTGGATAGATATGAGAGTTAAAACAAGTGTTGCAAGTAAAAAAAGAAAAAAAAGACTTTTAAAACAGACTAAGGGGTTCTGGGGTCAAAGAAAAAATGTCTTTAAAAGAGCAAAAGAAACCTTATTAAGAGGAATGGCATTCTCTTATAGAGATAGGCGTGTTAAAAAAAGGACAAACAGAGCCTTATGGATTATTAGAATTAATGCAGCACTAAGAGAAGAAGGCGTTACATATAGTAAATTCATTCATTCTCTTAAATCTAAAAATATTGAGTTAGATAGAAAAGTTTTATCCGAATTAGCGATGAATAGCCCAGAAAAATTTAAGAAGCTAATTGCTGAAGTAGTTTAGGCCCAGTTTTACCCCTCCACTTATAGTTGAAATTAGTTAATTTAAACCTCAAAAGTTTGGTTTAATTAGGTAAAATACTAGTATGAAAGTAACTCCTCTTTTTGAATTCCACAAAAACATGAATGCTAAATTTGTTAACTTCAATGGTTGGAATATGCCGGTCTGGTTTGAGGACCTTAAACAAGAACATTTGCATGTTAGAAGTAGTGTTGGGGGTTTTGATGTAAGCCATATGGGAGAAGTTGAAGTTGTAGGAAATATGGCAGAAGAATTTATTAATTATACATTTACTAATACTGTTTCTGATTTAAATGATGGTCAAGCAAGATATGGTTTTTTCTGTAATAATGAGGGAGGCGTGATTGATGACGTTATCATATATAGGTTATCCATAGATAGATTCTTCATTTGCGTTAATGCAGGAAACATAGCCCAAGTCTTTGAATGGCTCAACTCAACATCTGTTAATTTTGATATAGAAGTAAAAAATCTTACTGATTTTTATGGACAATTGGCTATCCAAGGACCTGATGCTGTTAAATGTATATCTAATCTTTTTTCCTCTTCAAATATTGATGCGATAAAAAAATATTCAATTTCATCTATTATTGAATTAGAAGATAGATTTAAACAAAAGTTAAAAAGTCCCTGTCCCAATGGCTACAATTTTTTGATAGCAAGAACAGGATATACTGGTGAAGATGGATTTGAACTTTTTGTCCCTAACGAAGTTTTGCCTGATATTTATTCTTCACTCTTAGAACAAGTAAAGAATATTAAACCTTGTGGCCTGGGCTCTAGAGATACTTTGAGATTAGAAAAAGGTTTTCCACTCCATGGAAATGAACTAAGTGATAAATTAAACCCTATTGAGTCGAATTTAAGTAAATTTGTTGATTTCAGTAAACCAGATTTCATAGGAAAGAATTCTCTGGAATTAATTTCACAAAACAGAACCTCTACTTTAATTGGTTTTAAGATGTATGAAAAATGCATTCCTAGATCAGGATATAAAATTTTTTCAAATGATAGTGAAATTGGTTATGTAACAAGTGGAACTTTTTCTCCCTCACTGCAGGAAGGAATAGGACTAGGAGTTATAAGCGGTAATTTCTCCGAAGTTACTGATATTGAAGTCAAAATAAGGAGTGACAAAAAGAAAGCAAAAAGATCTGCTTATCCATTTGTATAGAAAGGAGAATGAAATGTCTGAAATAAAAAATGATTTAAAATATAGTAGTGAACATGAGTGGGTTAAAATTGAAGGAGATGATGTAGCTATAGGGATTACTGATCATGCTCAAGATTCATTAGGGGAAATAGTTTTTGTAGAACTACCTAAAGTTGGTGATGTTTTAGAAAAATCATCCATTTTTGGTGCCGTAGAGTCCACTAAGTCAGTCTCTGATTTATATTCTCCAATAGCTGGTGTAGTTACCGAAGTTAATTCTTCAGTAGAAAATGAGCCCGAAATTATAAATTCAAGCCCTTATGATAATGGTTGGATGATTAAGATTAACCCTGAAAATATTGACGATTTGGATACTTTGCTAGATTCAAAAGGATATAAAGATTTAGTTGATGGAAAATAAACTCAATATTAATTCTTCCTACTCTTTAGTAGAAAAAAAACCCTCCTTCTTAGATAGGCATATTGGTCCTTCAGAAACAGAGGTTAGAGAAATGTTGGATAAATTAGGATTCTCAACTCTTGATGAGTTAATCCAGGCCACTGTTCCTAATCAAATCCTCTTAGATGCTCCACTAACACTAGATAATCCAATGAGCGAGGAAGATGCCCTAGAGTATTTAAGTTCAAAAATTAGTCAAAACAATTTATTTAAAAGTTATATAGGAATGGGTTATAGCAACACAATTACTCCGTCTGTTATTTTAAGGAATATTTTGGAGAATCCAGGTTGGTATACCGCATATACTCCATATCAACCTGAGGTTTCTCAAGGCAGATTGGAAATGCTTATAAATTTCCAGCAAATGATAATGGATTTTACTGGCCTAGAGGTTGCTAATGCTTCTCTTTTAGATGAAGGAACAGCTGCCGTTGAAGCGATGGTACTTGCATTTAGACATTCAAAAGATGATAGATGTATTTTCTTAGTTTCAGAGTTTTGTCACCCTCAGACTATTGATTTGCTGCATACTAGAGCAGAACCATTAGGTATAGAAATAAAAGTTGGGGACCTAGATTTATTAATTAAGGAAAATACAAACCTTTTCTTTGGATTTATAGGACAATATCCAAATACTTTGGGTCAAATCTCCGACTTTAAGTTTGCTTTATCGCAATCTAAAGCCCAATCTTCAATATCAATTTTGGCTTGTGATTTACTATCACTTACTCTTTTAAAATCGCCAGGAGAATTGGGCGCTGACATCGCTGTTGGATCTTCACAGAGATTTGGTGTTCCTATAGGCTTTGGTGGACCCCATGCTGCATTCATATCTTGTAGGGAAGAATACAAAAGATTGATGCCAGGAAGAATAATTGGTAGATCTATTGATAAAAATAATAATTTAGCTTATAGGATGGCTTTGCAAACTAGAGAACAACACATTAGAAGAGAAAAAGCTACTAGTAACATATGTACCGCGCAATCTTTGCTCGCAATTGTTGCATCTGCATATGCCATTTATCATGGCCCGGAAGGTTTAAAAAGGATAGCTTTAAGAATTCATCGACTTGCGAGAATATTGAATCGGTGCATCTCTGATATGGGTTATACTACTTCTCCTTTGAGTTTTTTTGATACTATAAACATCAAATGCTCTAAACAAAAACTGTCCTCCATAAAAAAGAAGTCTTTAAAAAATAAAATTAATTTTAGATATTATTCCAATGAAGAAATAACAATATCACTTGATGAAACTACGACTTTGAATGATGTTGCCGATATATTAAGTTGTTTTGGAAATACAAAGAAGACTGATTTAAATCTTATAGATGAACTACTATCTTCAGAAATTCAAAATATTAAGAATAATAATCTGAGGATTAGTAAGTTTCTAACTCATCCAGTATTTAATGTTTATAAGTCAGAGACAGATATTCTAAGGTATTTGAAGAAGCTTGAGGACAAGGATATCGCTTTGAATAAAGCTATGATTCCTCTTGGATCTTGTACTATGAAGCTTAATGCAACATCTGAAATGATTCCAATTGGGTGGAAGACAGTTAATTCAATACATCCTTTTGTTCCCAAATCTCAGACTAAAGGTTATGATTTTGTAATTAAGAAGCTTGAAGACTCCCTTTCTAAAATTACTGGCTTTGATTCTGTTTCCCTGCAACCAAACGCTGGCGCGCAAGGCGAACTTGCGGGCTTGATGACAATTAAAGCGTTTCAAAAAGCTACTAATAATGATGATAGAGATATATGTTTAATTCCTAGCTCTGCACATGGAACTAATCCCGCAAGTGCAATATTAGCTGGCTTTAAAGTTGTAATTGTTAAATGTGATGATCAAGGTAATGTTGATACAAAAGATTTATCCTATAAGATTCAAGAGTATCCAGATAAAATTGCAGCTTTGATGGTTACGTATCCATCAACTCATGGTGTTTTTGAGGAAAGCATTGGTAAGATTTGTAGAATGATTCATGATGCAGGCGGGCAAGTTTATATGGATGGAGCAAATCTTAACGCTATAGTTGGAATTTCTAAGCCTGGCCATTTTGGCCCGGATCTGTGTCATATTAATCTTCATAAAACTTTTTGTATCCCACATGGTGGTGGAGGGCCTGGCGTGGGCCCTATAGCTGTGAAAAAACATTTGTCAGGTTTTTTACCTAACCATTCTGTTGTTAAGCATGCTGGTCCCAAAGATGGCTTTGGTTCTATTGCATCGGCTCCTTGGGGAAGCGCTTCTATTTTACCTATTTCATTGATGTATATTATGATGATGGGTGGAGATGGAATAAAGAAATCTACACAGATTGCAATAATGAACGCTAACTACGTTGCTACTAAACTTAAAGACTACTATCCTATTCTATATACTGGACGTAATAATATGGTAGCACACGAATGTATTATTGATTTGAGAGAGATTAAGAAAAATCATGGAGTTAGTGAAGAAGATATAGCTAAGCGTTTGATAGATTATGGCTTCCATGCACCTACGATGTCATTTCCTGTTCCCGGAACCCTCATGATAGAGCCCACAGAGAGTGAATCAAAAGCTGAAATAGACAGATTTTGTGATTCATTGATTGGAATTCATGGTGAAATAATTAAATATTCCAAAATTGAAGATGAAAGATTATCTCCTCTAAAAGGGGCCCCGCACACATTTTATGATATTGTAAATAACAACTTCTCTTACTCTATCTCCGAAGCCTTTCCCGCACAGTTCTTGGAAGAAAATGTTTCAAGATACATTGCACCAATAGGTAGAGTTAATAATGTTTTTGGTGATAGAAATTTTGTCTGCAGCTGTGTCCCAATAGAAGATTATATGGTCGGATAAGTTAAATCCTTACGGATATATATGCATTTTCTCTTAAATCTTGAAACCATTTGTCTAGGATTTGGAATTCTTTTTCATCAGCTATATTTTTCTTGATTTCTTCTTTTAAATTAAAAAATTCTGAATCACCTATCATTTTATTTTTAACATAAAAAAATTTCGTTTTATCGTCTTCATTAAAAGGACCCACTAAATTATTTGTCTTAGATTGTTTAACGGCTTTTGAAATTTTTATATTCAAATCATCTACCGATATATAGCCTAAATTCATTGACTCAGGGAGCAAATATCCTTTTGTTTTTAACTCGTCAATGACTTTAGAAAATTGCTCATTAGTTTTTACATTATTTATAAGTTTGCTAACTTTGTCCTTAGAAATTTCATCATTTTTTGTAACAACAAGAAAGAGGTTTGCCAATTCATCTTTTCTTAACCTGCCATAATTTTTAATATAGAAATCTTTTATTTCATTATCAGAAATAACTATTTTTCCTTTTAAAATAATTGTAGCTATGCTTTCCTGTAGATACTGATTTTTCCATCCGAACCTAATTCTATATAGATTAATACCGGTCCTCTTTAATTCACTTTCAACCTTTTCTTTTGTATTAGTCTCTATGAAGTTTTTCTCTATTCCATCTAATTGTTCTTCAGTGATAGAAATACCCATTCTTTTCCCTTGAAGCTCTAATAATTTCAAATCAGTCAATTCTTTTAAATATTTTTTTTGAATTTTTTTGTTTACAGATTTAATACCACTTTTTTTTATATGCTCATTTAGGTCGCTTAGAAATATTACCTCATCATTTACAATAGCAGCGATGCCCTCATCTATATTTGCATATAAGTTTATAGGCTGAATCAGAATGAAGATAAATAGAAAAAAAAATTTAAATTTTATCATTTTATTTATTTATTATTATAAACTCACCATCCTTAATTTCATAATCACTTTTTAGTATATCTTTAATGTCTTTTTTCTTCTCTAAAAATTTGGTTATATGCTTGGGTTCGTTGCTAATGTTCTCTACTTTTATCTGCCCCTCTTTCATTTTTTCAATTCCCTTACAGGTCATGATTATGGAACTAATTTTGATTATAATTTTTTTTATACCTATCCTTTTGCATTCTATTTTTAAGAGGCTTATGTTTGCTAAGTTTTGTACTTCCTCTGGAATTGGCCCAAATTTATCTAATAATTCTTCAATCAAGTTTAAATAATCTTTTTTGTTATTAATCAAAGATATTTTCTTGTAATAAAAAAGTCTTCTTTCGGGAGATTCTATATAATTGGTCGGTATATACATAGTTTTGTTGTAAATGATCTCAACATCATCTTCTTCATCAATACGATTGTTTTTATATTTATTTATTTCGCTTTCTAATAATTCCAGATAGAACTCAATTCCAACATCATATATATTCCCCGACTGCTGTGTACCAAAAAGATTACCCGCTCCTCTTATTTCAAGATCTTCCATTGCAATGTTGAATCCTGATCCAAGCCGAGTTAATTTTCGAATTGCAGTAAGCCTCTTTCTGGCATTTTCCGAAATACTTTTATTTGGTATCAATAGGTAAGCTTTACCTTTCTTGCTCCCCCTACCAATTCTTCCTCTTAGCTGATATAAATCTGATAATCCGAATTTATGAGCATTGTTTATTATCATCGTATTAGCTTCTTGAATATCTAATCCCGCTTCAACAATGGTTGTTGTTATGAGAATTTTTATCTCTCCGTCTATGAAGTCTTTTAACTTCTTCTCAACCTCATTCCCCGGAAGTTTTCCATGTATATAATCAGCTTTATATTCAGGACATATTTCTTTAATTTGGTTGCAAATTTTTTCGATACTTAGTATTTCATTGTGAACAAAAAAAACTCTACCATCCCTCTTAAGTTCAAATTCAACTACATCTTTTATTAATGATAAATCAAATTCTTCTATATAAGTTTCAATGCTAAGCCTTTCCTTAGGTGGAGTAGCTAAGAGACTTATTTCCCTTAATCCGCTTAAAGATAGCTGTAATGTTCTGGGAATAGGGGTTGCAGATATACTTAATGAATCAATCCCTTTTTTTAACTGTTTAATTTTTTCTTTATGTGTAACTCCAAATTTATGCTCTTCATCGACTATTATTAATCCTATATTTTTTAAATAACTTTGTTTTGAAAAAATTTTATGTGTTCCAATGATTATATCAACTTTATCCTTTGAAAAATCTTCGACTATTTTATCAAGTTCAATTTTTTTTTGTAAATCTTGTTATCCCTTCAACTCTAATAGGAAAATTTTGAAATCTACTACGAAAAGTTTAGAGGTGCTGTTGCGCAAGAAGAGTTGTAGGTGCGATTATAATTGTTTGTTTGATATTCATAGAGCATAGAAAGGCGGCTCTAAGTGCTATTTCGGTTTTACCAAAACCTACATCGCCACATATTAATCTATCCATTGGTGAGATTGATTGCATATCATTATATGTATCAAGGATTGCATTTTTTTGATCTATTGTTTCTTCAAACTGAAATGTATCTTCAAATTCAGATAGTTCTTTATAATTTATTTTGAAACTATGACCTTTAACAGATTTCCTTTGGGCATAAAGGCTAAGTATTTCTCGGGCAGTGGTTTGAGCGACCTTTCTAGCTTTCTTAACTTTGCCTGACCACGCTTTTGTTCTTAAGGTATCTAATTTTTTAGTATCTGATGAACCGACATATTTTTGTATTAAAGATATTCTATCAATAGGCAGAAGAAGTAAGTCGTTATAGTTAAATTCACATTCAATAAAATCGATATGTATACCATCTATGATTTTATTTTTTATCCCATTAAACAAACAAAGCCCATAGTCTTTATGGACTATGAGCTCACCTTTTCTTAAATCATTAAAGCCCGACAGTTTAAATGAAGCTTTTGCGTATTTTTGAGTATCAATTTTTTCTTTTGAACTGTTAAATCTATTATATGAGATGAAGATTTCATTAGTATCTTTTAAGATAAAGGATTTTCTTAGAAACCCCTTTAGATAGTTAATTTTTGAATCTTTTAAATCAAGTCTAAGGTTTTTAATTGTATCCTCATTTGACAATATTGTTATTTGTTTTGTTTCATTTTTTTTTCTTATAAAATCTGATAAATCTGACAATGATTGGATAAAACCATCATCTATGTATTCTAATTTAAATTTATACGCAGGTTCATCTATTTTTAGTGGATTAATATTTATGATTTTATTCTGCTCAATAAACTTTTTTATTTTAATATTTTTTTTAATCAAATTCTCAATCGAGTAGTCTGTGATAATTATAGAATCATTAATATGGTCCATTACAAGCATATTCTCTCTACTAGTAGGCTCTTTTACTATAGATAGAATACTTAGTTCATCTAAGCTCTCCTTTAATCTTCTTTCACTTTCGATATTGAATGTATTAATAGAACTTATTATGTCATTATAAAATTCAATTCTAATTGGCAATATGAAAGAAGGGGTGAAAACATCGACTATCGAGCCTCTTACAGAATAGTCACCAAGTTTTTCAGTAAACTGCGATTTTTTATATCCAAAATTTTCTAATTCACTTATTAATTTATCCCTATCTAACAGATTAGTTCCCTTCTTTAGTAGAACAGTTTTTTTATTAATTTTATCGTTAAAATCACATAGAAGACCCTCGGCTTCAATAAATTTTATTTTATTATTTTTACTTAAAAAATGAAGTATATTTAGAGATCTATTTCTTTCGCTCATATTATCTAAGTGAGAATTAAGAACGTCATTTCCTAGATAAAAGGTCTGCTTGTTCCACGTATCTTCTAAATATTCGACTATAAGTCTACATTTGTTAGAATTCTCAGTGACGTAAAATATTTTGCTTTTACTATGATTTGAGATTTGATTAATTATATTTGAAATTAAGAAATCATTTGTATCATAGAAGTTGAATGGATCCTTATTATTTAAAGATACTTCAATATTAGAAATCAAATCCTGGATATGACACATTAACTCAGCTTAACTATATTGCTTAAAATTTCATCGCCCATTTCTGAACATGTGAGGGTGTTATCATAGCCGATATCTTTGGTTCTAAAACCTGCATTTAATGTTTTGGATACAGCTTTTTCTATTATATCATGTACAGAATCTAAATTAAGTGAATATTTAAAAAGCATAGCCAAAGATAATATTGCGGCTATAGGATTAGCAATATTCTGGCCAGCAATGTCTGGTGCACTACCATGAACAGGTTCATATATTCCATGCTTACTTCCAATACTTGCTGAAGGTAGCATTCCTAAAGAGCCTGTGAGCTCAGCTATTTCGTCGCTAATAATATCGCCAAAAAGATTTCCTGCTAGGATTACATCAAAAGTTGAAGGTCTTTTGATTACTTGCATTGCAGCATTGTCTATGTATAAATGCTCTAATTCAACATCTTGGAAATTATTTTTATGCACTTCCGTTACCACATCTCTCCA
>MDTB01236460.1_pt1 | contig 11298 bp, 8 predicted proteins | sample 811161 | NCBI WGS metagenome assembly MDTB01 (sample SAMN05326650, study PRJNA326480) | marine metagenome | isolation source: seawater | place: Mediterranean Sea | collected 2009
ATGGTGAGGGTTTGTCCGCTGTTGACGAACACGTATCCATCAAGGATGTAGGTGTTGTCACAGGTCCATGTGGTTGTGCCAGTGCCTTGACCGGCGTCGATGATCACGACCTCAGGGCGGTCCGCCAAAGGAGGGCAGTTGCACTGGGCCCAAGAGGCCACACTCGCAAGCAGTGCAGCCCCGGCGAGAAACAGATGTTTCATTGGTTGGGGGTTTGAATTTGACATTTCGACGCCCAAATTGCCATCTTCGTCGTCCAGCTGTCGTTCGCAAAATCTTACCCTTTGTTGAACAACCCGCGACCGCAATGTTATGCAGAAAGCACTCCATGTGAACGCGTGAAAGTCTGCAAGTCAACAGACGGTGTCTCCTGAGTTAACAGAAGGTTAAGGACCTCAATTCATAAGTACAAATAAAAGTCCCATAAGGACTTTTAGCCAGGCAGATAGGCTTATGATCTTGAAGCGGAAAGCAGCTTGGAGACACCCCAAGCTGGCACCCGCCCACAACAACACCGGCCATGACATGTTGTGCAACATCGAGCCAAACCAAAGCCCCAGGCTCGAACATAAAACGCAGCACATTTTGATGCCTATGCGATTTTGATTTGGGGTCAATCGAAGGGCCAACGTGCGATGCTTTGCTGCAGCATCGCCTTTCAAATCTTGCACATCCTTGACCCATTCACGCGTGAGATTCAAGCCCCAGAGTGTGACGGTGGCCAACAGCCACATTTGGTCTGCACCTCCGGTCAAGTCAAACGGACGGCCAGTCGCCATGCGCGCCCACCCCAGCAAGGCCGCCACGCACACGGACACGGCCACATTCCCGGCGATGCCGCGGCCCTTCAGCATGGGAGAATAGATGTACAACACCACGGACAGCGCGGCCGTGAACACGATGGGCCAGGACGAGCCTAGGTTGGAGGCCAGTGCGCCGCTCCAGCACAGAGCCGCCACGGACAACCCCCAATGGGTCACGATGACCACGCGGCGCTTCAGCGTGCGCCCAATGCGCGCTCGCTTCGGTTTGTTGATCCGGTCCTCTTTGACGTCGAAGAAGTCGTTGATCAAATTCCCCGCAGCTCCCACCAGCATGGGCACGGCCAGCCAGCCCCACATGGCCCGGTCAGCCAGGGCTAGCACCGGGACCCCCAGCCAGCGCATTGCGACCAGGACCATGACGCCCATGGCGAGCACGTTCCAAGGCCGGATGGACAGGAACCAATGACGCAAGGATTGACCCGGAGAGGTGGTGGCCATGGTGCGAAGTTAGCCGTGCGTGGCGTCAATTATGCGTCCGCCGTCCACCGTGGTGAGGGCGTAGTTGAACCCGCCGTGGATGGCGTGGGCGCCGTACCCCCCGTCTTTCCCCAAGGCCAAATAACCCACCTGCAAGTCCGCCGTCGGCATGCGCTCCATGATGCGGTGCACGGCTTCTTCGCACGCGTCTTGCGGCGACCGCCCTTGGCGCATCAATTCCACCACGAGGAAGGACCCCACGGTCTTCATCACCGCTTCACCGAGTCCCGTGGCGGTCGCGCCGCCCACTTCGGGGTCGACGAAGAGGCCCGCCCCCAGGATGGGGCTGTCGCCGACGCGGCCGTGCATCTTGTACGCCAGTCCGCTCGTGGTGCAGCCGCCGGCCATCTTGCCCTCGTCGTCCAAGGCCAAGATGCCGATGGTGTCGTGGTTTTCAATGTTGATGACGGGGGCGTAGTTGGACGTCTTGCGCCACTCCATCCAGGCTTGCCGTGACTGCTCGGTGAGCAGGTCGCACGTGTCCATGCCCAGCTCGCGGGCGTATTGCTCGGCCCCGGCGCCGGCCAACATCACGTGGGGCGTGTCCTCCATCACCCTGCGCGCGAGCGAAAGGGGATGGGCCAGGTCTTGGACGAAGCACACCGAGCCGGCGTTGCCTGTTTCGTCCATGCAACACGCGTCCAAGGTGACGTGGCCGTCGCGGTCGGGCAGACCGCCAATGCCCACACTCAGACCGGTTCCGTCTGACTCCACAATTCTGGCACCGGCCTCAATCATGTCCATGGCGCCGCCACCTTGTTGCAAAGCCAAGAACCCTGCCGCGTTGCATTCGATGCCATGGTTCCACGTGGCGATCATTTTGGCCTGCCCGGAAACAGGCCGTGTGTGGCGGGTGGCGGAACTGGTTTGGGCTTGAAGCATGGATTCCAAACTCCAAGGGGACAGGCCCAATGCGGCGGCGGTCGCACCGAGCTTCTTCAGGAAGGATCTGCGGGAGGCATGACTCATGCCCGGAAGTTCGTCACTTCTTGGGCTTAAACCAACGCAAGACCAGCCACGGCAGGAAGGTCAGGTCGGCCAACACTGCGAACAGAAGCGTGAGGCTGATGAGCAAACCGATGTGAAAGGTGCCCAGGAAGGAGGACGAAGTCAGCGTCAAAAAGCCCCCACACAGGATCAAGCTCGTCACAATGATGGCCTTTCCGGTGGACAAAAAGCTTCGTTTGACGGCCCATGCCAACGATTTGCCCTGCGCCAGTTGAAGGCGGAGCTTGCTGAGGAAGTGGATCGTGTCGTCCACTGCAATGCCAAAGGCCACCGTGAAGATGATGCCCGAGGTGACTTTCAGGTCCAGCCCCAACATCACCATCATGGCCCCGATCATGGCCAAGGGCAACACGTTGGTCACCAAGCAAATCAACACCATCACCCCGCTTCGGAACAGCAATCCAGCAAGGAGGGCCACCGCGGCCAGGGCGAGCCCCAAACCACCCACCATGTCCGAGGCCAGGGAGGCGTTGTTGACGTCGACCAAGTGCGCTGTGCCGGTGACATGCCACTCGGTGCCTTCGGGCATGTTCTGTTTGCACCACGCGTCGAGGGCGTCGTTCCGAAGCGCCAAGGCTTGAGATCCCACGTCTTCCACCTTGCCAAGGACCCGCACCTGTTTTCCGTCATTGGCGACCATGGCAGACCACTGCCCTGAGCGCTCCATCAGTTTCAAGATGCGCTTGAGCGTGCCGGTGGATTGGGGCACCCTGTATTGGTCCTCGCGGTCGCCCATGTACCCGCGGTGGGCCATCTTCACGGCGGTGGCGGGTCCAAGGATGGCTCCAACTTGGTACTCCTCGCGGAGGTGCCCTTCCAAGGCGTCCAGAGCCATCAGCATGTCAGCCCGCTGAACTTCCTCGGGCATGGTCACCGACAGCTCAAACGGCCGCACGCCTGCAAATTCTCGCTCGAAGAACACGAACTCTTGCCGGAACGGGTCGTCCTCGCGTAAATCTTCGATGAGTTTATTGTCCACGCGCAACTGGGTGGACAGAGCTGTCGACGCGCCAGCCACCAACACCCAGAGCCCGGCCAAAGCCAGCTTGTGCTGAAGCGTCCACCGCAGCATCCGCAACAAGGTGTGGTTCCAGAACACCCCTGTGCCTTGGCGCGACACGGCAGGCGGTGGGGCCAGCACCATCACGGCAGGCAGCAGGGTGAAGGCCAAGACATACGCCACGCCCACGCCTACGGCTGCGTACAACCCGAAGTCGTGGATGGGCCCAATGGAGCTCGTCAACAGGGTCAAAAACCCGAGCGCCGTGGTGACGGACGTCAAAAAGGTGGCCAAGCCGACCTCGCGAAAGGCTCGGAGCATGGCGTCGCGGTGGGAGACGTCGCTGCGTCGCTCGTCGTAATACCTGGTCAGCACGTGCACCACGTCGGAGATGCCCACGACAAAGAGGATGGTGGGCAGCACCACCGTCATGACGTCGACGGCTTTGCCCGTCGCCACCATGATGCCCAACGTCCAGAGCCCGCTGACGAGCACCACGGCCAAGGGCACCATGACGCCCCAAGCCGTCCGGAAAGCGAACCACAGAAAGGCGATGAGCAACACAATGCCCACGCCCACAAACCAAGTGACCTCGCGCTCCATGACGCCCACGTAGTAGTCCTGGGCCACGGCCCGGCCGGCGACGTGGATGCCTTTCACGTCAACGCTGCCTTGTTCGGCCTTGGCTTTCCAGGCCAGAACGGCATCCGCAAGACTGTCGCACCCTGCCTTGCTGAGGCCTTGGGCGTGCTGGAGGGTCAGGGCCACCGCTCGGCCGCTCGGGCTGATGAGGTTGCCCATGACGTCGTCGCGCGCACGGAGGCGGGCCAGGTCCTTCTCCAGTTGCTCTGCATCCGCCCAATCCAGCAGTGGCCGTTGGAAGGCCATCCCGCTCAGGGGATCGCGGACAGGCAAGTCGAATTGGGTGGGGGACTGTACGCTTTCCACGGCCGGGAGGTCGCGCAGGGCTTGCACATGGCCATCGACCTCGGCCAGCAGCGCCTGCGACAGGCTGTCGCCTTCGAACCCGACAATCAAGAAGTCGTTGTCGCTTCCAAACTGGTCGCGGAAGTCGCGGTAGAATTGGGTCTCGGGGTGGTTGGTGGGAAAAAATTGCTCAAAGTCGTAGTTGAATTCGAGCTGGGACGCCTGCCAACCCATCCAGGCGGTGACCAAAACCAAGCCGGCCAAGACAGCTCTTGCGGCGCGTTTCCAAAGGGTGGGGACGTCCATGATGCAAAGGTGAAACACGCTTGTTCATTCAGGGTTCAAGCGGGCACAAAAAAGCCCCGCCGAAGCGGGGCCATTTCATGTTCACAGGGATCAGATCAGTTGTCCTTCACCTCTTCAAAGTCGACGTCGGTCACTTCCGCGTCGTCGCCTGCGGCTTCACCCGCAGGCTGCCCTTGGTCGCCCGCAGCGTCTCCTCCAGCATCTTGCTGCGCCGCATACATTTCCTGGCTGGCGGCCTGGAACGCAGTGTTCAAGGTCTCCAAACCAGCTTTGCATGCGTCCACGTCTTGGGCGGCGTGCGCCTTTTTGAGGTTCTCGAGGGCCTCGTTGATCGGCGCCATCTTTTCTGCAGGAATCTTGTCGCCAAACTCCTTGAGCTGTTTCTCGGTTTGGAACACCATGCCGTCGGCCTGATTGAGAACGTCTGCGCGCTCCTTGGCCTGGGCGTCCGCGTCGGCGTTGGCCTCGGCGTCTTCCTTCATGCGTGCGATTTCGTCGTCGCTCAAGCCGCTTGACGCTTCAATCTTGATGCTCTGCTCCTTGCCGGTGGCCTTGTCCTTGGCGCTCACGTTGATGATGCCGTTCGCGTCGATGTCGAAGGTCACCTCAATCTGAGGCACACCGCGCGGGGCAGGGGGGATGTCCGCCAAGTGGAAGCGGCCGATGGTCTTGTTGTCGGCAGCCATGGAGCGCTCGCCCTGCAGCACGTGGATTTCCACGCTTGGCTGGTTGTCGCTCGCCGTGGAAAATGTCTCCGACTTCTTCGTTGGGATGGTGGTGTTGGACTCGATGAGCTTGGTGAGCACGCCGCCCATGGTCTCGATGCCCAAGGAAAGCGGGGTCACGTCCAGGAGCAACACGTCTTTCACGTCGCCGGTCAACACGCCGCCTTGGATGGCCGCGCCCACCGCCACGACTTCGTCGGGGTTCACGCCCTTCGAGGGCTCCTTCCCGAAGTAGGCCTTCACGGAGTCTTGCACGGCAGGGATGCGGGTGGAACCGCCCACGAGGATGACTTCGTCGATGTCGCCCTTGTCGAGCCCCGCAGCCTTCAAGGCGCTCATGCATGGCTCGATGCTTCGCTTGACGAGGGAGTCCACCAACTGCTCAAACTTCGCACGGCTCAGGCTGCGCACCAAGTGCTTGGGCACTCCGTCCACAGGCATGATGTAGGGAAGGTTGATTTCGGTGCTGGTGGTGCTGGAGAGCTCAATCTTGGCCTTCTCAGCCGCTTCCTTCAAGCGCTGGAGCGCCATCGGATCCTTGCTCAAGTCGAGGCCGCTGTTTTCTCCCTTGAATTCGTCCACGAGCCACTCGATGATGGCTTGGTCGAAGTCGTCGCCACCGAGGTGGGTGTCGCCGTCTGTGGAGAGCACTTCGAAGACGCCGTCGCCCAACTCGAGGATGCTCACGTCGTGGGTGCCGCCTCCGAGGTCAAACACCACAATCTTCTGGTCCGTTGATTTCTTGTCAAGGCCGTACGCCAACGCTGCCGCGGTGGGCTCGTTGATGATGCGCTTCACCTCGAGGCCTGCGATCTCGCCCGCCTCCTTGGTGGCTTGACGCTGGCTGTCGTTGAAGTACGCAGGAACGGTGATGACCGCGCCGGTCACTTCTGTGCCGAGGTACTCTTCAGCTGTGCGCTTCATCTTCTGAAGGGTCATGGCCGAGATTTCCTGAGGCGTGTACATGCGGTCGTCGATGGCCACACGTGGGGTGCTGTTGTCGCCTTTGACCACCTTGTAGGCCACGCGGCCTGCTTCCTTTTCCACTTCACTGAAGCTGGAGCCCATGAAGCGTTTGATGCTGGAGATGGTCTTGGTCGGGTTCGTGATGGCTTGACGCTTTGCGGGTTCACCCACTTTGCGCTCACCACCGTCGATGAAGGCCACCACAGAAGGGGTGGTGCGCTTTCCCTCACTGTTGTTGATGACCACCGGTTCGTTGCCTTCCATCACTGCCACGCAGCTGTTGGTTGTCCCGAGGTCAATGCCAATGATTTTGCTCATGTTGAGAAATTAGAATGGTTGATTTTGACCTCCCTAGACCAAATCCGATGCCAATCGCATTTCCACATGCCAAGTGTGCCAACCTGGCAACGGCGGCCACGAAGACCTGCCAAACTGGCTGACAGGTTGTCCAAAACCGGTCAGTTTCGTCGCATCAGCACTCCGCCATCCAGCGGCGCACCTTGTGGAAGTGGGCTGCCGCATGCCACATCCTCGTGCCGTACCAGCTGAACGCCTCGCCGTCCACGAGCATGAACTTGCGTTTGGGGTGGGTGGCTTCCAGTTTGGCGAGGTGCTTGGCGGCAAAGGGGAACGGCTCGGAGGGCAAGAGCCACCTTTCGGCGTGGATGGTGCCGAGGGCTTCGTTCTCGCCCAAGCTGGGGTAGCGGCCAGCCTGCCCCAGCTGTCCTGGGGGGAGGTCGGCTAGGGCGTTGTGGATTCCCCAATGACGCATGACGTCGTGGATGAACGTGTCGGGCCCAGCGGCCATCCAGGGCTTGGCCCACACGGCATACGCGGCACTCCCCACGACAGGCTTGGGGTCGCCCCAAGCGTCCCGGATGCGTGCCACCCAAGATTCCGCTTGGGCCGCACGTTCCACTCGGACACCGATGTCGGACATGGCGTCGAAGGCCGCGTCCACAGTACGGACGTCCGTGACGAGGATGTCGCACGATGGGGGCAGGAGCTCGGCAATGCCCTCGAGGTCTACACGGGTGTTCTCTTCCTTGTTGGCGACCACCAGATTGGGGCGGAGCTCCACCACGCGGTCGACTTGGACGGTCTTGGTGCCGCCCACACGGGGAAGGCTGCGATACGCGGCGTCGGGGCGAACGCAAAAGTTGGTTTGGCCCACGACCTCGGCTTGGAGGTCATGCAGGAATTCAGTCCAACTCGGCACCAACGACACCACGCGCATGGCACGAAGGTAGTCCGCTACCTTTGCCGCATGAAAGGTCCGGTACGTTTTGCGGTGGTGGGTTGTGGGCACATCGGCAAGCGCCATGTGCAGATCATTCAGGCGAGGCAAGACTCCCAGCTGGTGGCGGTGGCGGACATCGACGCCGCAGCACGCTCTTCGGTCGAGGCACCTGCGTTGTACGAGACGCTCACAGACTTGATGGCCAGGAGCGGCACAGAGGTGGACGTGGTGTCGGTGTGCACGCCCAATGGGACCCACGTGGCCTTGGCCTTGGAGGTGGTGAGGGCTGGCAAACACGTGGTGTTGGAAAAGCCCATGGGCTTGACAGAGGAAGGTGTTGGTGCGTTGAAAGAGGAAGCAGAGGCCCAGGGTGTGACGGTCTTTGGGGTGATGCAGAACCGGTACGCTCCGGCGGCCCAATGGATGAAGCGGGCGAAGGAGGACGGGGCGTTTGGCGACGTGCGGCAAGTGCACGTGCAATGCCTGTGGAACCGCGACGAGCGTTACTACACAAAGGGCTCGTGGCGCGGGACAATGGCGTTGGACGGCGGTCCGCTATTCACCCAGTTCTCGCATTTCTTGGACATCCTAATGTGGGTGTTTGGCGAGGTGGAGGTGACGACGGCGCAGTTCACGAACCAAGCCCACCAAGACTCCACGGAGTTTGAAGACGGCGGGTCGTTCCAGTTCAACTTGACTGAAAGTGGGTGGGGCACATTCACCTTCAGCACGGCCGTCCCTCACGGCAACTTCGAGAGCAGCATGACGGTCGTCGGCGACCGTGGGACGGTGCGCATCGGAGGACAATACATGGACCGGTTGGACGAATTCGCGTTGCCGGGGGTGGCGCGTCCGGACATGTCAAATGTAGCCCCGCCCAACGACTACGGCGGGTACAAGGGCTCGGCCAGCAGCCACCATCATGTTTATGACAATGTGATTGACGTTCTGCTGCACGGGGCGACGGCGGCCACGCCCATCGAGGAAGGGTTGGCTGTGGTGCGTGTCATCACCCAAGCCCACGCGCTGGGCAGGTCTTGACCCTCAAGCGCCCATGTCCAGCACGCGCGACGGCGTGGTCCACGCGTTCCAAGTCTTGGGAAACACCCACCTGAACCAGAAGGGCGCTTTCACCCAGCGCCGCATGGCCACGGGCACGCCTCCAAACTCCGCGTAGAACTTGTCGACCCCAGAATCTTGGCTTCCTCCGAAGTCGAAGGTGGTGGCGCCCATGCGCTGGGCGGCTCGCATGGCCTCGCCAAGCATGGCCACGCTGGCGCGTCCTGAGTCCTTGGAGCGTTCCTGCCCGCCGAAGGCGTAGACGCACGTGCTGCACGGCAGCAGCACGAAGCCCCCGGATGCAACCACCTCGCCCTCGGCGTTGGTCGATGTGACAGCGAAGGTCCAAGGCTCTGCTGCGAGTCGCTGGAGCAAGGGCGTCAATCGGCGTTGGTGGCTGGAAAGTCCTTTGCGGTCGCGGGAGGCGGCGTGCAGCCGCTCCAAGTGGGACCAGGTGGTCGGGTCATGTCCAGTTTCCACAGCAACCTTGCCGCCTTCTCGTACGAAGCGTCGAGCCTGCTTGTCCCGGGTCTTGGGCAGGGGCACGTCGCCATCTGTGGGCAAGGTCACTTGCCGGGTGTGCCTGCGCACTTTCGTCCAGCCTTGCGGCAGAAGGAGGTCAGGATGGGCGTGTGGGCCCAGGTCCAGAACTTTGGTGGTGTGGGGAAGCAGGGCCGCCGCAGCGACGAGCGCTTGTTGGGTGTCCAAGTCGCCACGCAGGTCGCAGTGCAGTGCCCAGGCGGGCGTGTGCAGCAGGGGCAAGAACCCTTTGAGGCGGCCGGCCGCGAGGGCCATGTGGCCTTGGGACAAGCGAATCGAGGCGTCGTTGTGTCCCGCCCATGTGGGGGAGGCGAAGCCGGTCAGCGCCATGCGGTTGAGGAAAGGGTGGGGATCAGAGTCCGAGAGACCGCTTCACCGCTTCGTATTCACGGTCGCCGCCCACAAAGTCGTCGCCAAGGGCCACCCACGATTGGGCGTTGCCGCGGTCGCCGAGCTGGTCGAGGGTCTCGATGGTTTTGACGAAGGCGTATTGAAGCAAGTCGAGCTGCGACTCGGTCAGGCCACGGGCCTGTTGGTCCAACAAGAGATTCTTCGCCTTTTCCCACTGGACGTCCGCGTCGCGTCGGGCCTTGAGGGTCATGTACACGGTGCCAAACATCATGTATGCCGCAGGGTCTTCCTTGTCCAGGCTTGTGAGGTACTTGTAGTACGACTTGGCCTTGGTGTACTTCTCGTTGTCCATTTCGGTCTCTGCCGCGATGATGGTCTCCTTGCGGATCTCTTCGATGAACTCCTGCTCCAGCGGTACGTACTCTATTTCCTTGTCCTTCTTCACAAACTTGCTCGCGTATTTCAATCCGTTCTTGAGGGCCTTCAGCTTGTCCACTTCAAAGGACTCGCGCAAGTCGGGGTCGTCGCTGTTGTGGATGCCCATGTACGCTTTGGACATGTACAGGTACGGCATGGGGTGCTTCTTCTGCTCGTCGTCCTCGGTGTAGCGAATGGCCTTGTACAGGACCTTCTCGTACTTCTCGTCCACGATCCACATGAGCAGCTCGTTCAAATCATCTTCCTCAATCAAGATGGGCTCTTCTTCTTCCTCGCCTCGGATTTGGCCAAAAGAAGTCTGGGGAGCTCCCAAGGTGAAGGCGCAAGTCGCCAGCAAAGCAATCCAGAGGGAGAATCGGTTCAATGAGATGTTCATGCGTTCGGGGTTTGAGTGTGTGCGTGTCAAATGCACATTCCGTGCCGAAGATATGAAGGGGCGCTCGTTTGAGCTTGAACCGCAGGTGGAACCAAGTGTTCCTTTGTCCTACGTGAACCAGGACACTTCGCAAATCCAGAATGTTCATGCCTCCGACATGCATGCGCCAGCGGTGGCGTGGTTTGCGTCGCGGGGCTGGACGCCCCAACCGTTTCAAGTGGAAGTGTGGGAAAGCATGGGGCGGGGAGAAGACGGGTTGTTGCAGGCGCCGACAGGAAGTGGCAAGACTTACGCCGCCATGGGCCATGTGTTGTCTGCGGCCAAGGCGTCACGAGCGCCTCGCGGCAAGGGGCGGTTGCGGTTGCTTTGGATCGCCCCACTGCGGGCATTGTCTTCCGACATCGCGGAGGCGGCGAGGGCGATGGTGGATGGGCTCGGGTTGGACTGGGACGTGGGTCGGAGGACGGGCGACACCTCGGCGAAAGAGAAGGCCCGCCAAAAGAAGGTCTTGCCTGAGGTGCTCATCACAACCCCAGAATCTGTGCACATTCTCATGGCGCAAAAAGGGGGCGGTGGCCGCCTGGCCGACGTCGACGCCATTGTGGTGGACGAATGGCACGAGCTCATTGGTTCCAAGCGCGGCGTTCAAATGGAACTCGCCCTCTCATGGATCAAGCAGTTGCAGCGCAAAGCAGGCCGGCCAGAGGCCGTGGTTTGGGGGGTAAGCGCCACGCTGGCCCAGCCCCGTGAAGCGCTGCGTGCGTTGATTGGCCACGACTTGGGCCACATCGTTCGGGCGGACATCGCCAAGGAGATCTACATCGAGAGCACCATGCCAGGCGCTTTTGAGAAGTTGCCTTGGGCAGGCCACATCGGGCTGCAGTTGATCGACGGCGTGGTGGACGTTGTGGAGCGTCATCAGAGCACCCTCATTTTCACCAACACGCGCCGTCAAGCCGAGGTGTGGTACCAAGCGCTTCTGGCTGCCAAGCCCGACTGGGCAGGACTGCTGGCCATGCACCACGGGTCCGTCGCCAAGGAGTTGCGCGAGTGGGTGGAGG
>MDTB01045700.1_pt1 | contig 11297 bp, 14 predicted proteins | sample 811161 | NCBI WGS metagenome assembly MDTB01 (sample SAMN05326650, study PRJNA326480) | marine metagenome | isolation source: seawater | place: Mediterranean Sea | collected 2009
ATTTTACTTTCCAAATCAAATAAGGTCTGTTTGAAACATCAATAGCAACTCTTGTTAAAGTTTCATCCATTGGGATAACTCTATGAGCATAACGTTTAATACCAACAAATTTTTTTGCAGCTTTTTTTAATGCCTCACCAATTGCGATACCCGTATCTTCGGTTGTGTGGTGAAGATCAATATGTGTATCTCCTTTTGCTTTTACTTTTAAATCAATAAGAGAATGTTTTGATAGTTGTTCGAGCATATGATCTAAAAAACCTATTCCGGTATCAATTTGGTAATTACCTTTTCCATCAATATTAACTTCAACATTGATACTAGTTTCTTTTGTTTTACGAGATACTTTTCCTTTTCTAGCCATATATTTTAAATGGTATACATACATAATCTAACTATATCAATATTAGTATGTCCACTTGAAGTATCAAAATTAGTTACCATTTATTAAATATGACAACAATTGTATTAGTTAGAAAAAACAATGAAGTAGTAGTCGCTGGAGATGGGCAAGTAAGTATGGGAAATACTGTTGTAAAAAGCACAGCTTCAAAGGTCAGGAAAATAGAGAAAAGAGATGTGGTAGCTGGATTTGCAGGATCGACGGCTGATGCTTTAACTTTATTTGAGAGGTTAGAGGGCAAGCTTGAAAAACATGCGGGTAACTTATCAAGAGCTGCTGTTGAATTAGCTAAAGATTGGAGAACAGACAAATACCTAAGAAGATTAGAGGCTTTAATGGCTGTAGGAGATAAAAGTAATAGTTATATAATTTCGGGAACTGGTGACGTTCTTGAACCTGAAGGAAATGTTATTGCGATTGGTTCAGGGGGAAACTATGCTTTAGCAGCTGGAAAAGTTCTAATGGAGGGAAAAATATCAGCTGAAGAAGTCGCAAAAAAAGCAATTAAAGTTGCAGCAGACATATGTGTGTTTACAAATGATAATATTAAAATTGAAAAGATATAATGGATAACTCAAACGTAACACCATTACATCCTAAAGAGAAAAATAAAAAAGATGAAGACTCCTTAGTGAGCTCATTATCGCCTAGAGAAATTGTTTCTGAATTAGATAGATTTGTTGTGGGGCAAAATAAAGCTAAAAGGGCTGTTGCAGTTGCTTTGAGGAATCGTTGGAGAAGACAAGCTTTAAATGGTGAAATGAAAAATGAAGTTTTGCCTAAAAATATATTAATGATTGGTCCAACTGGTGTTGGAAAAACAGAGATTTCTAGAAGGCTTTCAAAGCTTGCGGAAGCTCCTTTTGTTAAAGTTGAAGCGACTAGATTTACTGAAGTTGGATATGTAGGAAGAGACGTAGAACAAATAGTAAGAGATTTGATTGAGATTGCAATTGCAATGGAAAAAGTAAAAAAAAGAAAAGAAGTTCACGCTCAAGCCCAGAAAGCCGCAGAGGAAAAAGTGCTAGATGCTTTAGTTGGAAAAAAAGCAAGTTTAGCAACTAGGGAGAGTTTTAGAAAAAGACTAAGAAATGGGGATTTAGATGACAACGAAATAGAAATTGCAGTTAGCGATTCTGGGTCAAATAATACATCTTTTGAAATTCCAGGTATGCCTGGCGCAAACGTGGGAATGATAAACATTGGTGAAATGATTGGTAAATCAATGGGTAATAAAGAAAAAAAGAAAAAAATGACTGTAAAAGAATCTCACGAAATTTTAATTAATGACGAATCTGACAAATTAATAGAACAGGACAAGATTATTAAAGCCGCAAAGATTTCAACCGAAAATAATGGAATAGTTTTTTTAGATGAAATAGATAAAATTTCGGCAAGAACTGATAAAGTTGGAGGAGATGTTTCCAGAGAAGGTGTACAAAGGGACTTATTACCTTTAATTGAAGGAACTACTGTTAATACAAAACATGGTCCTATAAAAACTGATCATATTTTATTTATTGCCTCAGGGGCATTTCAACTTGCAAAACCCTCAGACCTGCTACCTGAACTACAAGGAAGATTACCAATTAGAGTTGAATTAGAGGCTTTAACCAGTGATGATTTTAAAAGAATATTAAGAGAGCCTGATTTTAGTTTAATAAAGCAATATGTGGCACTTTTAAAAACTGAAAATGTAGAACTAGAATTTTCAGATGATGGAATTGATACTATTGCAAATATAGCTTCGGAAGTAAATTCCACAGTAGAAAATATTGGTGCTAGAAGATTGCATACTATAATTGAAAAGATATTGGATGAAATTAGTTTTACTGCGACTGATAGAGCGGGTGAAAAAATAATTATAAATAAAGAATATATAAATAAAAACTTAGATAATTTAGTTAAAGATACAGATCTTTCTAAATTTATTTTATAATTTTATTTTTTTTTAGAATGATATAAAAGGCTCCTTTACCGCCATCTTCGATTTTAGCATCTTTTATTTCATGTATCATTTTCATTAAATCATTATTATTAGTTATAAACTCAGGTACTGAATATTTTAAAATACTCAGATCTTTTGACACATAAGGATCTTTTCCATTTGTAGAATGTAATCCTTTTCCGGTAACTACAATTATTTTATTTACACATTCTAAAAAAGAGTCTTTAATAAATTTTTCTACAAACTTATTAGCATTATTGAGACTATATCCATGTAAGTCTATCGTTTTGGTCTTAACAAAATTTTTATTTTGCAAATTAATATCTTTATTTGGAAGTTTATCTTTTTTAGAAATAAAATCTTCCCAGTCTTTTTTGTCTTTATTTGAAATATTTTTGTTCAATTAAGTTAACGTGTTAACTAATAACCAATTTGGATTAACAGAGGTTACATCCCTAGAAAAAACCCAGGTATCATAAATTTTTTTTATTTTTTCAGGATCTCCAGAAATAATTTTTTTATTTTTATCTTTTATACAAGTTATAACTTCTGCAACAAAGTCTACCGTAACGTTTAAAACTTTATTAATTTTATTTTGTTCTTTTATCACAGCTGAATTAACGCCAATAAAAGTTATTTCAGCGTAATGTCCTCTATCGCTTCTCTCCTTAAGAGCTTTTTCAAATTGTTTGTATATTTCTGCGCTCAAAAGAGGTTTGCTAGTTGTAATTTTATTATCGTTATCACTAAAATCAGTTATAATTGTTTCATAAGCTATTTTAGCACCTTTTATAAATTCTTTTTGAGCCTCTTCATTAAAGTCTTCCTTAACTTTTTGAGAATTATTTATTTTTACATCTTTTAGAATTTTTTCAAATTGAGGTGATCTTTTTCCATCAAAGCCTGTTCTTTTTCCTAATATTCCTCTTAATCTCAAGAATATGAAGCCAGCTATCATTGCCAGCAAAATGATATCTATATACTCAAAACTGTAACTCATAATATAATTGTAATTACTATGTTGAATAATTTCAACCAGCAATTACATTAAAGACAAATGAACTCAGTACTTTTGACTATAATTTTAATTCCAATCGTTGAAATATATCTATTTATTAAAATTGGATCTCAAATAGGTGCTTTAAATACAATATTATTAATACTTACCACTGCTTTTATTGGAATTTATTATGCTAAATATGAAGGTTTAAACACCATGAAATCAGGTTTTTCACAACTTATTAAAAATGAAATACCAGCATATGAAATAATTTCTGGAGCAACAATAGCATTTGCAGCTCTACTTTTGATAATCCCTGGCTTCGCTTCAGATCTAATGGGCTTTATTCTTATTATTCCGTTTACCAGAAAAATGATCTTAAGAAGAATCTCAAATAAGTTTAAAAAAAATGATAAAAAAACAAAAGATTTTATTGATGGAGAATTTGAAGATATAGAAGAAGAAGATGACAGAAAAATTTAAAATACTTACCTCATATATAAAAGATATGTCTAGCGAAACTCCTAACGTGGAAACATTTATTTTTGTTCAAAATAATATAAATAAATATCAATTAAACATTGACATAAACTCTAAAGCTTTAAAAAATAAGATGATTGAAGTAAATACAACTTTAAAATTTGAAGATAGGGAGCCAAATGAAAAAAAGTCTTATTATGAAATTGTATATTCAACAATTGCAAGTGTAAGTGATGAAGTAAAAGAAAATAAAAAAGAAATGCAAAAAATAATATTGTGCGATATACCAACTATTATTTATCCTAATTTAGAAAAAGCTTTTCTAAACTTAATACATGATTCGGGCCATCCAAATTTAACTTTTGATAAAAAAGTAGATTTTAAAAAGTTATATAGTGAAAAATTTAATTGAAATAATTTTTTTTTAAGTTTTTTTTAAGATACTCTCGATGTTTATTAATCTCTTCATCGTTTGGTAAAATAATCTTTTTAAAATATGACATCTTAACTTTTTCATAAATTGCTTTATTGTGATCTTGATCTTTAAAATTAAGAGAGGGTTCTTTCTGATCAATTAAATTTATGTAAACATTAGCTAATAAATTACAATCAATCAAGGCAGTATGTTTTATCCTTTTTGAATTATCTATCCTATATCTTTTGCAAAGCGCATCTAAACTAGCTGGGGAACCAGGATATTTATTTCTAGCTAACAATAATGTATCTATAATTTTATTATCTAACTTTTTTTTACCCATTAATGAAAGTTCATTGTTTAAGTGACCAAGATCAAATTCGGCGTTGTGAATTATTAGTCTCTTATCTTTAATAAACTCTAAAAACTCGTCTTTAATCTCACTAAATTTTTTTTGTATGGATAAAAATTCATCTGTATAGCCATGGACTTCAAAAGCCTTGTCTGAAACTTTTCTTTCAGGGTTCAAATAACAATGGAATTGATTTTTTGTTGGTATTAAATTTTCAAGTTCAATACACCCTATCTCAACTATTCTGTGTCCATCGGCTACAGAGAATCCCGTGGTTTCCGTATCAAGCACAACATCTTTCATATAATATCCTTTAAAATAGAATTAACACTTTTTAATGCTTCTTTGTGCTTAAATTTGTTTTTTATTATTAGGTCAGATTTACTTTTCTTTTTTTTTAATGGCCACTGAACTTTTTTAAATTTAACTATTAGTTTTCTATTATAATTAACTCTTTTTTTTAATCTTTTATTAATTCTTGTCTTCGAAGATTGAACATAAATTATTACATCATTTTTTTTATTTAATCTGTTTTCAAGAAACAAAGGGATATCTAAAATTACAAATTTCTTTTTATTATTTTTGTGAATAAAAATTTTCATTTGTTTTCTGACCAATGGATGAATAATTTTTGAAATTTTTTTTAGATTAGTTTTATTTGCTAAAATACATTTAATTAATTCTTTTTTTTTTAAAGGAAAGGATGAAAAAAAATTTGGTAATTTTTTTTTTATCGAATTAAAACATTTTTTGTTTTTTTTATAAATTTCTGCAACGACGGAGTCCGCGTTAAACACCGGATATCCAAATAGGCTGGCAATGTACGTCTTTCCAGAACCAATATCACCTACTAAAGCAATTCTAATCATTTTTTAAAATCTTTATTGTTTCATCATTAATTTCTGGCATTACTTGATGCCAAAGAGTGAATGCTTGATGTGCTTGATAAATAAACATCATTTTTCCATTTTCAGTCAAATTACCCGATATTTTTCCTTTTTTTAAAAAATCTGTCTCTTCTGGATTATAGATTACATCATAAAAAAATTTACCATTTTCAACTTTAGAAAAATCTAAATTCATCTTATCATCCTTATTTAGACCTACACTTGTTGCATTAATAACCATGTCAAAATCTGATATGTTGCCCCAGTCAATAATTGATATATTTTTAAAAAAAATTTTTAGGTCTTCTGCTTTTTCTTTTGTTCTATTGCTTACTGTGATCGATAAAACTTTCATTCTTTGAAGAGCAAAAATTATTGATGGAACAACCCCGCCTGCCCCTAAAATTAAAATTTTTTTATTATGGGCATCATATTTTAATTTTTTCAAACTTAGTTCAAATCCAGCAATATCTGTGTTGTGACCGATTATTTTATTATCGTTAACATAAATGGTATTGATTGACTGTGTTGTATCTGCCTCTGGACTTAAATAATCTACATAAGGTATTAATGCTTTTTTAAATGGGATAGTTACGTTGACACCATTAATGTAGCCCTTTTTAATTTTAGAAACAATGTCTTTCAAATCTTTCTGATCTATTTGTTTTTTTTCATATACTGCATTAATTTTATTTTTTTTAATCCAGTAATTATGTAGGATTGGTGATAAAGAATGACTTATCGGATTTCCTATAACTAAATATCTTTTCATTTATAATTACTTAGATATTCCTGAATTTTTTTAATAGGAAGACCCATTATTGTATTTTTATCTCCTTCAATTTTCGAAAATAAATTTTTACCTTCTCCCTCAATTTGATACACATTATAAGAAAACAGTGCTTCATCCGTAATTTTAGTTAAATACAATATGAGTTCATGGCTAGACATTTTTTTCATTGTTAACTTTGCTTTATCAGTGTAATTCCAAATCATAGACCCATGACTTGATATACATACAGAACTAATTAAAAAATGAGTTTTACCATTTAGTTTTTCCAAAATTATCAAAGCCTCATCTCTATCTTCAGGTTTTGATATAAGTTCACCGTTAAGATCAATTACGCTATCTGCGCCTAAAACTAAATTTTCTGGGTTTTTTATACTAATTTTATTTGCTTTTAATTCAGCCAAGTTTTTTGAAATGATTTCGGGAGTTGCTCCTTCTTTAAGTAGGCTATCTTTAATGATGTCTTCATCTATATTGGATGCCTCTACTTTATTTAAAATGTTATTATTGTCCAATATGTCTTTCCTGACTTTACTTTTAGAGGCTAAAATAATTTTATTTAACATTATCTTTGTATATTTCATGAATTTTTATTATAGATGCAGCTGTTTCTTCTACAGATTTTCTCGTAACATCAATCGATGGCCACCCATATTTTTTAAAAGTTTTTTTAGCATTTAAGATTTCCTTTCTAATATTTTCAATTTCAGTATAATTTTTATTTTCTGTTTCTTTTAATGAATTCATCCTATTTTTTCTAACATCAGCCAATCTTTCTGCTTCTGTGTTTAGGCCCACAACGCAAACCATTTTTGGATTATCTTTTAGAGTTTTTGGTAATGAGTTTTCATTGACAAGTGGTATATTAGAAGTTTTAAGTCCTCTGTTTGCTAAATAAATAGATGTGGGTGTTTTGCTCGTTCTGCTTACTCCTATTAATATTATATCAGAATTTTCAATGTCATTAATTGAATTTCCATCATCATGATTCATGGTAAATTGTATGGCCTCAATTCTTTCGTAATACTCGTCATTTAATACATGTTGACCACTTGGTTGATGTGAAGCTTTCTGATTTAAAATTTTTGAAAAATTTAGAATTAAATTTCCAAGAATACTGAAACAAGGTATTTTTTTTTTATCGCTAGAATTTTTTAAAAAAGATCCCAGATCATTATCAACAATTGTATATAAAATAATAGAATTTTTACTATCTTCGGCATCTTCTAAAATTTTTAAAATTTGATTAGTAGTTCGCGTAAATGAATAAGAATGTATTTTGTATTCAATATTATTAAATTGCGCTTTTAGCGCTAAAAAAATTCTGTCTAGTGTTTCTCCTGTAGAGTCAGATATTAGATATATTTGATATGTATTGCTCATGAAAAAATTGTTAACAAGTTTGTATTATTTTCTTTAAATTACTCAAATTAAATTTTGTTGAATTATCAAAGAAAAATAAGATTTTTATCAACATATTTAAATAAATAACTATTATAATACATATAATTTAATAATGATCAAAAAAGCTACAATTTAAACAATTTGAATAGATTGAAGATGTTATTAAAATGTTATTAAGATGTGTATTATTGTTTATTGTCGTTATTCACAAGACACACTACTACTACAATAATTAAATATAGTAATTTAATATGACACCACTTCACAATGTAATAATAAATAAAAATACTAAAATTAATCCAATTTGGATAATGAGACAGGCTGGGAGATATTTGCCTGAATTTAGAAAAATAAGAAAACTAAATCCTGACTTTATAAATTTATGCTTAAATGAAAACTTGTCAGCCGAAATAACCTTACAACCTTTAAAAAGGTTCAATCTGGATGCTGCAATAATTTTTTCTGATATTTTAATGCTACCGTATGGATTAAGTCAAAAAGTTAAATTTGAAAAAAACTTTGGACCTAAGCTTGGAGATGTAAATATAGAAGAAATGTCCAAATTAGAAGAAGTAGATTTTATTGAAAAAATTTTTCCAGTTTATAAAGCAATTAAAAAAGTGAGCACAAATTGTTTAACAAAAAACAAAAATATAATTGGCTTTGTTGGCGCTCCCTGGACATTATTAGTTTATATATTGAATCAACAATCACCTAAAAAAGATTTAAAAAAGGATTTTTTTAAAAATAATATTTTAATTAAAGAAATTTTATTAATTTTAGAAAAATTTTTGAAAATTCACATTAAATATCAAGTTGACAATGGTGCTAATGTAATACAGATATTTGATAGTTGGGCGGGCTTATTGCAAGAAAAAGATTTATTTAACTATATTTATTTACCAACCCTTAATTTGGTGAATTACGTTAAATCACTAAACATACCCGTAATTTGTTTCCCTAGAGAAATTAAAAATTATAAGGAATTTTGTAATTTTGTTAAACCAGACGCTGTTAACATCGATTATAACGTTGACCCTAGACAAATTATAAACGATATAACAATTCCAATCCAAGGCGGACTCGATCCCAAAGTACTATTAACAGATAAAGAAAATTTAAAAAAAAAAGCAACAAAATATTTAGATATATTTAAAGATCATCCATATATATTTAATTTAGGCCATGGAGTTCTACCTGAAACAGACCCCAATATGATGGACTATTTAGTTAAAATGGTAAAAGATTATTAGATGGAAGACATTAAAAATCACCCACCAGTAAAATTTGGTAAAACCGGAGCATTGATTGTAAATTTGGGAACACCAGACTCTACTAGTTGGCTTGATATAAGGAAATATTTAAGAGAATTCTTGTCGGATAGACGTGTAATTGAAGTAAACCCTATAATTTGGCAGATAATTTTAAATTTATTCATTTTAAATTTTAGGCCATCTAAAACCGCCAAGGCTTATAAAGAAATTTGGATGAAAGACGAAAATATTTCTCCATTACTACATTATACCAAAAAACAAGCAGAAAAAATATCTACTTCAATATCCAGAGAAAATTTAATAGTAGATTTTGCAATGAGGTATGGAAATCCTAGTATCAAAAGTAAAATTTCAAATCTTCATAAACAAGGATGTGAAAATCTAATAATTTTACCATTATACCCCCAATATGCTGCAGCAACAACGGCAACAGTCTGTGATGAAGTATATAGAATTTTAATGCAAATGAGGTGGCAACCATCCCTCAAAATAGTTCCTCACTACGAATCTGACCCACTGTATATTTCTGCACTAGTAAACTCAATTAATAAGAAAATAAACGAAATAAATTGGAAGCCAGATTTAATTTTAGCGTCATATCATGGTATACCAAAAAAATATTTTGATAAAGGTGACCCATACCATTGTTATTGTCATAAAACCACAAGACTTATTTCAGAAAAATTTAGTTCTGTAGAAATAAAAACAACTTTTCAATCTAGGTTTGGTCCTCAGGAATGGTTACAGCCCTATACCGATAAAGCTTTAGAAAATTTACCTAAAGAGGGTAAAAAAAACATTCTTACAATATGTCCTGGCTTTTCTTCAGATTGTGTAGAAACTTTAGAGGAAATATTAATTCAAGGCAAAGAAAGCTTTATAAACGCTGGAGGTGAAAACTTTGATATGATACCATGTTTAAATGATAATGATGATCATATCTATTTATTAAAATCTTTAATCCAAAGAAGTATTTAATTAATGAATGTTTATTTACTTTTTAAATCACTACATTTGATTTCGATTATTTCTTGGATGGCAGGTTTGCTTTATCTTCCAAGAATTTTTGTTTATCACGCTGAAAATAATTCAGAGACTAAAGTTTCTGAAATTTTTAAAGTAATGGAAAGAAAATTATATCTTTATATTATGACCCCGGCGATGATATTATCTTGGTTTTTTGGACTATTGTTAATTCATAGCATTGGTTTTCAACAACTAGAACAAACATGGATGTTGTTAAAGTTAGTATCTGTAATTATCTTGACAATCTATCATTTTTATTTAGGTAAAATGGTTAATCAATTTAGACTTGATTTAAACAAACATACTCATAAATTTTATAGAATTATTAATGAAATACCTACTGTTTTGTTAATTTTGATCATATTTATTGTTATTTTTAAGCCTATCTAGGGTTGAATAATATTTAATAGTATATATATTATTTAAACTTATTAAGTCCTTAATAATTTTAACCCATGAATATTCAAGAACTAAAACTAAAATCATCTGAACAGCTTATTGCTCAAGCAGAAGAGCTTGGCATTGAAAATGCTAGTACGCTTAGGAAACAAGAAATTCTTTTTGCTATATTAAAAAAAGTTGCAGAAAAAGAAGAAATTACTGGGGCAGGTGTTTTACAATTATTGCAGGATGGTTTTGGTTTTCTTAGAGCTATGGAGTCAAATTATTTACCCGGTCCTGATGATATTTATGTTAGTCCAAGTCAAATTAGAAAATTTGGATTAAGAACTGGTGATACAGTTGAGGGGCCAGTTCGAGCACCAAAAGAAGGTGAAAGATATTTTGCATTACTTCAGGTTAGTAAGATTAATTTTGAAGAACCTGAAAAAGCTAGACATAAAATAGCTTTTGATAACCTTACTCCTTTATACCCGGACAAACAATTGGTAATGGAAATTGAAACGACGAAGGTTGAAAAAAAACCTGATTTAACCCCAAGATTAATTGACCTTGTAAGCCCAATTGGCAAAGGCCAAAGATCTATCATTATATCACCTCCTAAAGCAGGTAAAACAATGATTTTGCAAAGCATAGCAAATTCAATAGCTAAAAATTATCCAGAGTGTTATTTGATCGTTTTGCTAATTGACGAGCGTCCTGAGGAAGTGACCGACATGCAAAGAACTGTCAAAGGAGAAGTGATTAGTTCCACCTTTGATGAACCAGCTCAAAGACACGTAGCAGTCGCTGAGATGGTCATAGAAAAAGCTAAAAGATTAACAGAGCATAAAAAAGATGTGGTTATATTATTAGACTCTATAACAAGATTAGGAAGAGCTTATAATGCTGTTATTCCAAGTTCTGGAAAAGTTTTAAC
>MDTB01221875.1_pt1 | contig 11297 bp, 10 predicted proteins | sample 811161 | NCBI WGS metagenome assembly MDTB01 (sample SAMN05326650, study PRJNA326480) | marine metagenome | isolation source: seawater | place: Mediterranean Sea | collected 2009
AAGCTAATAAATAAGCCTAAAAAAGATTGGTATGATATAATAATTATAACAGTTGGTCATAAAATTTTTAAATCAAAAAAATTCAATACAATTTTAAGTTATGCAAAGGAAAAACGAGTTATTTATGATGTAAAAAATATTTTTAAATCTAATAAAGTAGATGGCTACTTATAAAAAAACATTAATTATTCCGATTGAGATCAAATCCAGGGAATTAATCTATAAATTATTATTAGCATGTTATGCTATAAATAAAAATTATAGAGTGCTGATTGGTGAAAGTAAATATTTTAGACAAAACTTTTTCAATTTTCCAAAAGGTATCGTTATAGAAAATAATGTAGTAAAAAAAAAATATAATTTTCTAAAAAAAATACACAGTCTTGGTTTTAAAATTATCGCATTAGATGATGAGTGTATTATGCCTATTTTGTTTAAGAATTATTTTAGGCTTAGAATCTATAATAAAAATTTTGATTTATTAGAATATTTTTTTACAACTGGAATTCTTGACCATCAAGAAATTAATAAAAATATACCGCAGTATAATAAGCATAAAATTCTAAAAGTTGGTGTACCAAGATTTAATATTTTTGATAAAGTTTATTATAAAGATTTTATTAAGCCTAATAAAAAAAAGAAAAAGACGATAATTTTTATTTCTAGATTTTCTATGGCCAACCCAACTGGTAAAGGTTTTGGTCAATTGCAAGTTTCTTGGGCCCAAAGACATAATTTAGAGAAAAATTTGGATCTTAAAGAAGATATTGATAGTTGGTTAAATATTTCTTTTAAATCTTTTAAATTATTTTCCGACTTGTTAATAAACTCAGCTCAAATATTTCCAGATATTAATTTTATTATAAGGCCACATCCTGGTGAAGATCCAACTTACTGGGAAAAAATTATTTTAGGAAAACAAAATATTAAAATTTCAATCAATAATGATTTAATTTATGATATCTATTCATCAGATTTGGTAATTCAAAATGAGTGTACAACAGGAATAGAATCTGCTTTATTAGGAAAAAAAGTTATTAACTATGTTCCAATAAAGAATTTATTTGAAAATGAAGTTTTGTCTAAAGTTTCTAAAATAATTCGAAGTAACAAAGAATTTTACAAGTTTATTGAGCAATATAAATTTGATGACGATATTAATAAAGTGTCTATAAATTCACGAGGTATTTTAAAAAAATACTATTTTAACTTAGACGATCACTATAAGATTTATAAAACAATTATTGAAAAATTGGACAAAATTATTTTAAATGATAAAAAGTTGTTCAAATATACTAAATTGCGGCTATATTATAACTTAAAGTATTTTTATACTTTCTTACAAAGGGTTTTTTCATTTAAAAAATATGAAGACAAAATGTTAAATACTAGAAGAAAATTTCCAAATACAACTAATGAAGAAATTAGAGATATCATAAAAAGATATCATCTAAATAATATAAAAGTTAAAAATTATAAAAGTAAATGGTGGGAAATAATTAGTGAATAAATCTTTTTTTAAAAATAAATCAATAGCAGTTACGGGTGCTTGCGGTAGTGTAGGACAAAATTTAATTCAAAAATTAATTTCACTCAATCCAAAGATAATTATAGCTATTGATAATAATGAGTCAAAATTATTCGAATTAAAACTTAAATTAAAAAAACATAAAAACTTTAAAATAATATTAAATGATATAAGATTTTATGATTATAAAAAAAATATTTTTGAAAATATAGATATTGTTTTTCACGGTGCTGCTCTTAAACACGTTGATATCTGTGAGCAATTTCCAAGTGAAGCTATAGATACGAATATTAATGCGTTACAAAATTTAGTAGAACTAGCAATTCAAGCTAAAGTAAATAAATTTATATTTATGAGTTCAGATAAAGCTGTAAATCCAACTAATATAATGGGTTCTTCTAAATTAATTGGTGAAAAAATTATATCCGCAGCAAATAATAAAGCAAAGACTATTTTTTCATCTACACGTTTTGGCAATGTATTGGGCTCCAATGGTTCTGCTGTAAGGATTTTTTGTGAACAAATTTCATCTAATAAAAAAATTACAATTACAGATAAAAAAATGACCAGATTTGTAATGACTCCAAATCAAGCAGTTAATTTATTACTTGATTCTTGTAGATTAGCAAAGGGTGGTGAAGTTTTTGTTACTAAAATGCCAGTAATGAATATTGTAGATTTAGCAAGTTCAATGATTAAGTATTATAAAAAATATTTGTCTAAGAAATATACACCAAAAAAATTTCATTATATAGGCTCTAGAAAAGGAGAAAAAATTTATGAAGAGTTATTGACTGAAGATGAGTTACTGAAAACTAAAGTTATAAAGAACTTCTTTGTTATTTATGATAATAACCAAAAAAATTCCAAAATTAAATTAAGCAATTCAACAAATGTTTACAGATCAGATAAAGAAAAATCTTTGACTGAAAACGAAATTTTTAAATTTTTAATACAAAATCAAGAAATACTAAATTATTAAAATGAAAATATTAATCTTAGGCGGAGATGGTTATTTAGGATGGCCAACCTCTTTATATTTCAGCAACCAAAATCATGATGTTTTAATTATTGACAATTTTATAAAAAGAAAATTGCAAAAAAAATTTCAAAGATATTCACTCTTTAAAAATTATACATTAAAGCAAAAAATAAATGAATGGAAAAAAGTTTCAAAAAAAAACATTGAATATAAAGAGATTGATGCAACAAATTACAAATCTGTTCTAAATATTTTTAAGAAATTTAAGCCCGATGCAGTAATTCATTTTGCCGAACAACCTTCAGCACCACTTTCTATGTTGGATTATAACAATGCAAATTTTACTCTACAAAATAACTTAGTTTCAACTTTAAATATTTGCTATGCTATTAAAGAAACTAAACTAGATACACATATAATTAAGCTTGGGACAATGGGTGAGTATGGTACGCCAAACATTGATATTGAAGAAGGATATTTAAAAATTAAGCATAAAAAAAGAAGTGATATTTTTTTGTATCCGAGAAAAGGTAGCTCATTATATCACACTACAAAAATACAAGACACAGATTTACTTTATTTTTATTCAAGAACATGGGGTTTAAGAGTAACAGATTTAATGCAAGGACCAGTATATGGTTTTGATACAAACGAAATAAATGGCAATGAAAAAATTTATACATCATTTAGTTACGATGATATATTTGGAACGGTATTAAATAGATTTATAGTTCAAGCGGTAGCTGGTGAAACACTGACTGTATACGGAAATGGTAGTCAAAAAAGAGGTTATCTCAATATCACTGACTCAATAAAATGTATTGATATAGCAACAAAATTTCCAGCTAGTAAAGGTGAGCTAAATATTTTTAATCAATACACTGAAACTTTTTCAATAATTCAATTAGCTAAAAAAGTTATAGAAGCCGGAAAAAAAATTGGAATTAACGCTAAATTTAAAAATATTAAGAATCCAAGAGTTGAAAAAGAAAATCATTATTATAAACCTTCTAATAAAAAGTTTATTAAACTTGGCTTAAAACCAAATTTTTTAACTCAAAAAATTTTATGTGAAATGATTATAAAAGTTGAAAAACATAAAAAATCTATAAAAAATAAAAATTTTTTACCAACCGTAAATTGGAATGAGTAAAATAAAATTATCGAAAAAATTGAATATTGAAGATTATACTTTGAGTAATGACGATCCTATATTTATTATAGCTGAAGCAGGTGTTTCCCATTTTGGTTCAATAAAAAAAGCATATCAATTAGTTGATATGGCAGTTGAAGCTAATGCAGATAGTATTAAATTTCAAATTTTTGATGTAGACGAAATGATTTCAAAACAAGATGTTGAATGGAAGAGTAGAATGAAAAAAAGACAACTATCTTATGAAAAATTCAAAAAAATAAGTGATTATTGTAAAAAAAATAAAATAATTTTTTCTGCAACAGCGCATGATGAAAAAAGTTTTAAGTTTTTACAAACTTTGAATCCTCCTTTTTACAAAATTGGATCAGGAGAAATTAATAACATAACCTTTCAAAAACAAATAGCTAAAGCTAAAAAACCAATTTTTTTTTCCACAGGAATGCATAACTATACAGATATAAACAAAAGTCTAAAAGCAATGACTTTAACTGGCAATAAAGATATAGCAATTTTACATTGTATAAGCAAATATCCAACAAATAAAATAAATTCAAATTTAGGTTCAATAACTTTTCTTAAAAATAAATTTAATTGCATAGTTGGATATAGTGATCATACAAAAGGTTATGAGGTCCCTGTTTATAGCGTTTTTTTAGGTTCAAAAATTATTGAAAAACATATATCTTTAGATTTCAATGTAGAGAATGCGCAAGATTGGAAAGTATCTTGTGGACCTCATAATTTTAAAAAATTTGTAAGAAAGGTTAGAGATGCTGAGAAAATTATTGGCAATATTGATAAAAAAATTAGTCCTGTTGAGATTTCTACAAAAAAATGGGCAATGAAGTCACTTTTCTATAAAGAAGGTTATAAAAAAGGTAAAATAATTAGAAAAAACAACATTGTTATTAAGAGACCAGGTAGTGGCATTAATCCTTCCTTGATTAACAAAATTTTTAATATGAAATTAAAAGTTAGTGTAGCAAAAGATACTATTATTAAATTTTCAGATTTTGAATGAAAAAAAAAATTTGTATTGTTTTAACTACTAGAGGGAGTTATGCTAAATTTATATCTGTAATAGAAGCTCTTAATAAAGAGAAAAACGTAATATTATACTTAATTGAGGCCGGGGCTTTGATATTGGATAAATATGGCAAAATTATAAACACTAGCTATTCAAAAAAACTAAAAATTCATAGAAGAATAAATTATATCATTGAAGGAGAAGATTTATATTCTATGACTAAATCAGCAGGTATTGCGCTTGTAGAATTTTCCGAAGTTTTTAATCAAATCAAGCCAAATATTGTAATGCTTTTGGGTGATAGATATGAAACTTTACCTATCGCAATAGCTGCCGCATATCAAAACATTACTTTAGTTCATTTGGAAGGAGGAGAAATCACAGGCTCAATAGATGAATCAATACGTCATTCTATTACTAAATTATCACATATTCATTTTCCTTGTACAGCAAATGCTAAAAAACGAATTATTAAAATGGGTGAAGATAAAAATAGAGTTTTTAATTTTGGCTCAACTAGCCTAGATTATTTAAAAGCTATTAATTTAAATGATATTAATTTTATTAATGATTATCAGATCAATCATGGTGTGGGACCTAATTTTGATTTTGAAAAAAAGAATTATTTAATAGTAATTTTTCATCCAGTAACAACTGAGTATAAAAAAAACTTCAACTATGCGAATATTTTAATTGATGCCATTCAAAAATTAAAAATTAATACTATTTGGATAAATTCAAATTTAGACGCTGGTAATGATGGGATTAGCAAATCAATTAGAACTTTCATATCAAAAAAAAATAATAAAAATATTAAGTTTTTTAAAAGCTTACCGATAGAAATGCTGGCACCATTACTAAAAAATTGCTTATGTATTGTTGGTAATTCTTCATCTGGTATAAGAGAGTCTTCATATTTAGGCACTTATTCGGTTAATATTGGTACACGTCAAAATAATAGAGAGATGGCTAAAAATGTAATATCTATAAAAAATAATAAAATTGAAATCATTAATGCAATAAAAAAACAAATTAGAAAAAAACCATTAATAAAATCAAATTTATACGGTGATGGTAATGCTGGTATAAAGATAGTTAAAACAATGCTTAAAATTTCAGTAGATCCTCAAAAAAAAATTACATACTGATGATTAAAAATAATAAAGTATTGGCTGTAATTACTGCAAGAGGTGGATCCAAATCAATACCTTTAAAAAATTTGTACAAACTTAATAAAAAACCTTTGATATCATATAATATTGATGTTGCAAAAAAATCATTTGGAAAATCTATTGATTATTTAATTTGTTCTACAGATAACAAAAAAATTAAAAATTATTGTTTATCAAAAAAGATTAAAGTCCATGATAGATCTAAAAAAAATTCAAAAGATAAATCTAAGTCAGCTGATGTTCTTTATGAAGTTTTAAATGATTTTAAAAAGCAATTTAATTTTTATCCAGAGTTTATAATATTATTTCAACCCACCTCTCCATTTATTTTGACTGATCATATTGAAAAAATTTTAACTAAATTAAAAAATAATAAAAAGCTTCAAACAGTACAAACAATTTCAACTTTTTCTCATAACTTTCATGCATTTAATCAAAGAATTTTTAAAAATAACAGAATAAAATGGGCTTTTAAAAAACAAAGAATATTAGCACATAATAAACAACTTAAGCCAAAATATTATAAATTTGGTAATTTGGTTGCTATCAGGTCAATGCATATTTTAAATAAAGGTGACTGCTTTGGTAATATATCATCAGGTATAGTAATTCCTCCGGAGTATTCTTATGATTTAGATACATATGACGACATATCGTATGGGGAATATCTTATTAATTCAAAAAAAATAAAATTTACTTAATGTCCTCAAAAAAAATTAACATATTAGGATTAACACAAGGTGCAAATATAGACGTATTTTTAAATTTAAATAAAAGTTTAATGAAAAAAACTACAATTGGAAAAGTAGGAATATACACTTCTCTTGCTTCATATTTTTATTCATCAAATTTAGTCAAAGATTTTGAAAATATTGAATACATTAAGGAATGGGAAATTGTTAGAAGTTCAAAAAAGAAAAAATTAGACATAGAATTTTTAGAAAAATTTGAAAAGTCCATCCATCCTAATAATATATGGGATGCTATAATTGCGGATAGGAGGTTAATTTACGGACCAAGATCAAAATATTTTGAGGATTATAAACCACTTTTTACTTATAATGAAATGTTAAAAATCGCTCAGGAATTTATAAAAAAATTTGAAAAATTTATTAATGTAATTCAACCGAATTATGCTTTAGGATTTACTCCAGTGACATTTGGAGAAATGCTTGCTTACTTTATTTTAAAAAAAAATAATATACCAATATATTTGCTTCATTCATCAAGATTGGAAAATTATTTTGCCTTTCATGATAAGTTAATTGGAACATCAAATCATATTAAAGAGCTAATGGATAAAAATTCTTTTTCTAATGATATAAATATTTTAGTTAATAAATATCTTTCGCATATAAATAAAAGTGGAATAAAATATGAGGGTGTAAACTTAAGCTTAGCAAAAAAAAATAAAATAAATTTTTTTCTTGCTTTCAAGGAATTACCAGGGGTGCTTAGGTCTGATTTCAAAAAATACTTAGACCCAGTATTACGAGAAGATCATCATGATACTGGTAGTTTTAAACCTTGGCTTTACAACCATTTTATAAGAAAGATAAATCAAAACTATGTTGAAAGATTTCTTTTTAAAACAAAAAAATATTTAACTTCTTCTCAATTAAATAGTTTTGATAATTATTGTTATTTTCCTCTAAATTCAGAGCCTGAAGTATCTATTCAGGTTTTAGGAAAACCATATCACAAAAGTCAAATCGAATTGATAAGAAATATTGCTATAAATTTACCTGTAGGTATGAAACTATTATTAAAAGATCACCCAAGATCTCACGGTATGAGAAAAAAAAGTTTTTATGAAAAGATATTTGAGACTCCAAATATTTATTTTATAAATCCTAAATTAAATAGTAATAGAATAATCTCAAATGCAAGTTTAGTAACAGTGATCAGTGGCACTCTTGGGCTAGAAGCAATACTTAAAAAAAAACCTGTAATATTATTTGGTTATTCTAAATATAATATTCTTTCTGGAACAATGATGAGAGAATGTTTCAATTTATATAACCTCTCATCAATAATAAAAGATCTTTTGGAGAATTACCTTTATGATGAAGTCTTGATAAAAAATTATCTAGCTGCAACAATTGCTGGCTCTGTAAAAATTAATTTATATTCAAAATTGTTGAATAAACCTAATAGATACAGTCCAGATAATAAAAATCCAAATAACGAAAATGAGTATGACATCTTAGCAGATTACACTATAAAAAGATTAAATTTAAAATAAAATGAAAAAAATAGGTTTTAAAATTAATAACAAAACAATAAGTGAAAATAGTAAACCATTAATAATAGCTGAAATTGCACAAGCTCACGATGGTTCATTAGGTTATGCCTTTTCTTTTATTAATTTAGCAAGTAAATGTGGTGCAGATGCTGTAAAATTTCAAGCACATTACGCTGAAGAAGAAACAACTTTAGATGAGCCTTTTAGAAAAAAATTTATAACAAAATTTAAAAATAGATATGAATACTGGAAAAATATGGAATTTACAAAAGCTGAATGGAAATCACTATTTAAGTATGCTAAATCTAAAAAATTACTTTTTATAGTCTCAACTTTTTCAGAAAAATCATTCAATTTAATGAAAGAAATTAAAATTGATGCAATTAAAATTCCATCTGGTGAGTTTATAAATTTGAGAAATAATGATTATATACTTAATTCTAAGATGCCCTTGATATTTAGTACGGGAATGAGTGATTTTAAAGATATTAAACTTATTGATACAATATTAAAAAGAAAAAAATCAAATTATTCCATTATGCATTGTACTAGTAAATACCCAACTCCACTTAAAGATGTTGGAATAAACAATATTTTAATACTTAAAAAAAATTTAAATTGTATAATTGGCTTATCAGATCATAGTGGGTCACCATATCCTTCTATTTATGCATTAAGCAATGGTGCTAAATTAATTGAAGTACATCTATGTTTTCATAAAGATCAATTTGGACCAGATACGTCATCGTCATTAGATCCTTATCAGTTTAAAAATTTAGTGACTGCAAATAATGAATTTCATATTTTAAGCTCTAACAAAGTTAAAAAAATAGAAGATGACAAAGAGCTTTTACAAAATAAAAAAATTTTTTCAAAATCTTTATGTTTAGTAAAAAATTTTAGCAAAGGCACAATAATTAAAAAAAATATGTTAACCTTAAAAAAACCAGGTAATGGTATTCCATTCAAAAATATGGATAAAGTTTTGGGAAAAAAACTTAAAAAAAATGTATCTTCCAAAAAATTATTAAAATATAGTGATTTTTAATATGAAAGTAGGAAACTCAATTAAAGTTAAAAATAAAAATTGGAGCTTTGGAAAAGGTGTGCCTGAAACTTTTCAAGATCATGTAATTAAATCAGTACCTGGTTATCTTGATGGGCATAATATAGTTCTTGAGTTAAGTGATTTTTTTTGTCATGAAAAAAGTAATATTTATGAGTTGGGTACTTCAACTGCAGAATTAATATCAAAAATATATAAAAGACACAGTCACAAAAAATCAATTACTTTTAATGGTATCGATTCAGAAAAAGAAATGATCAATAAAGCAAAAATGAAATGTAAAAAAACAAATATAAACTTATATAATAAGGATATAACAAAGTTTAAATTTAAAAAATCAGATTTTATAATTTCATATTATACTATTCAGTTTATTCACCCAAAAATAAGACAAGTTTTGATTAATAATATTTATGAGAGTCTTAATTGGGGAGGAGGATTTGTATGGTTTGAAAAAGTTAGAGCTGCAGATGCAAGATTCCAAGATATGACATCAAATATATATAATAATTTTAAGTTGAATAATGGATTTAGCCATGAAGAAATTCTTAATAAAACAAACAGTCTAAAGGGTGTGATGGAGCCTTTTTCTTCTAAAGGAAATTTAGATTTACTCAAAAGAGCTGGATTTGAAGACATTCTGACTATTTATAAAAATATATGTTTTGAAGGTCTAATTTGTATAAAATAGCTTAAATGAAAAAATTTGAGCTTCTAAATAAAAAATATAAAAAAAAAATTTTTAAATGTGATATTTGTAATTCGAAAAACTATAAAATTTTTCAATCATATGGTAGAAATAAAGAGCCTGGCGAATATGGTAAAGTACAGATTTTAATTTGTAAAGTTTGTGGGTTAAAATCACAAAATCCGAGATATTCCGAGTACTACTATATTGAATATTACAAATTGTTGTACAGGAAAATTGCTTTTGGCTCTATCAAACCATCTTCTACATATTTAAAAGAACAATACCAGAGATCTAAAGGTGTAATGAGTTTTGTTAATAATATTAAATTTTTAAATAATAGAATGCTTGATCATGGCTGCGCATCTGGTGCAACAATGCTTCCTTGGATAGAAAAGGGTTGGCGATCAAGTGGCATAGATCCGCATCATGAAAGTGTAAAAATAGCAAAAAAAAATAATCTTAATGTTTCAAAAGCATTTGGAGAAAAACTTCCATTCCAATCTAAATCGTTTGATTTAATACTTTCTCTAGGCTCAATAGAACATGCGTATAACTTAAAAAAAGTGATAAGTGAAATGTATAGAGTGCTAGACAATAAAGGCTATCTTTTAATTAGATGGCGATCTGATATAATATTTGGTTCACCACTTGAATATTTTAATCATAATCATTACTATTTTTTTACTGATAAAACGATTAAATACCTTTTAAATAAAAATAATTTTTCAATTATTAAATCTACATCAAAAAAATTAGAAGGTTGGGAAAACTATAAATATACCCTTGCAAGAAAAAATGAAAATTTAAAAATAAATTTTAAATTCAATGAAAATGACTACAAAAATGAAATTAAGAAAATACAAAAGCGAAGGAAAACTTTTTATAATAAATGTAAAAAATTTCTTAATTTTTGTAAACACAATAATTATAATTTAAAAAATATTTATTCAAAAATAAGAAATAAAAATACTTCATTCAATTGGAAAATTTTAGGAAATAAAGATTATAAAAATACTATTCAGAGATCAATCATGGAAGCAAAAAAATATATTGAAATGCATGAAAATAAAATGGTTAAATAATGAGGAGAAAATTAACAATTTTGATATCAGAAATAAATTGGTTACCACTTAATGTAGAAAAAAGACTCTCTTATTATTTTAAAATAATTAAAGGTCCATTTTCAAAAAAAAAAATTAATGAATTATTTTATGAAGTTGATGGAATTTTGATAGGGCTCGATCATTATATTGATTTTGATATGAATAAGTCAAAGATTAAATTTATCGCTTGTCCCTCTACTGGCAAAAATCATATTTCAAAAAAAATACTAAATGATTATCGAATAAAAAAATTTTTTCTCAGTGATAAAGAAAGTAAATCTTTTTTAAAAAAAATAGACTCAACAGCTGAATTAGTATTTGTTCTAG
>MDTB01130311.1_pt1 | contig 11296 bp, 8 predicted proteins | sample 811161 | NCBI WGS metagenome assembly MDTB01 (sample SAMN05326650, study PRJNA326480) | marine metagenome | isolation source: seawater | place: Mediterranean Sea | collected 2009
AGAAACCGATGAAATGTTTCTGGATACTTATCAATTTTTAGCCGATTTGGATATTTCTTATTTACATGTTTTTTCTTATTCAGAACGTCCCAATACCGAGGCTATTGAAATAGATGATGTTGTTCCACAAATAGTAAGGTCAAAAAGAAGTAAAATGCTCCGAGGTTTATCGGTAAAAAAGCGTCGTGCGTTTTATGAAAAACAATTGGGAAAAAAAGTGAAAATTCTTTTTGAACATGAAAACAAAAAGGGCTATATCACAGGTTTCAGTGAAAACTATGTCAAGGTGAGAGCACCATGGGAACCATCTCTAGCTAATAGCATCAAAGAAGTAGTCCTTGATACAATTGACCAAGAAGGGTTTGTTAGATTCTAAACTTAAAAATTAAAGCTTTATCCCAACAGGTAATAGTGATTTGTATGACTTATTACGTCTCACAAAACCAGCTATCTGGGGTGACGTTGGTACTACTCTTAAATTTTTTTCAGAAATGAACTCTAAAACACTTTTGATAAAATTTTCTTCAAATTCCACATCGCTAACTTCTCCTGGGATAACGAGTTTTGTGAGGAAAATTTTTCTTTCTTGCTCCGCGTATTCTATTCTAGCGAGAGATCCATTAATAAAGGTTTCAAATTGTCTTAGAAATTCGTTGTTTTGTAATTCAACTGTATACATTTTATACTTACTAATTTGGTTTAATTAATATTTGATAAAATTAGGTTTGATAATTTGAAGAGGGGGATACAAATTTAAGAATTTTTTGAATAATTGGCAATTCTAAATAAGAAAAGATTATGATTAAATCAGTTTATCTTATGCCTGGTATGGGTGCCAACCCATTAATATTTGAATACCTGAAGTTTTCCGAGTCTTTTGAAGTGAATTATCTCTCATGGTTTCCCCCTGAAAAGTCGGAAACACTTCAAGAATACGCAAAAAGAATGTGTAAAAGGGTCAAACACAAAAAACCTATTCTCATTGGTGTCTCTATGGGAGGCGTCTTGGTTCAGGAAATGGCTAATTATATTGATTGTGAAAAAATAATCATTGTGTCAAGTGTGAAAAGTAATCAGGAGTTACCCGTACATATGAAGTTAGCTCAAGTAACCAATGCTCATAAATTACTACCCACTCAATGGATTCAGAATATTGAAAGTTTTGCTTTGTTCGTGTTCGGAAATGAATTAAAAAAACGTTTCGAGTTATACGAAAGATATCTTTCAGAGCGAGATCCGAATTACCTCAGCTGGGCTATCGATAAAATGGTTAAATGGGATAGAAGTGAACCCAAGCAGGATGTTATTCATATTCATGGAAAAAACGATACTGTTTTTCCTATCAAAAATGTTAGACCTCCATACATTGAAGTACCTGGTGATCATGCCATTATATTAACATATCATCAATGGTTTAATAAAAACCTTCCAGAGATAATTCTAGGAAACCCCACAATTTCATAGATTAGCATAATATTAAATGTATCTGCTTTTGGATTCTAAAAAGATTTGGTGGGTAGTTCCATTATTACTAGTTATAACTTCAGGATTTGTTTTTAAGTCCGATCTGTTCTCTGCTTTCAATACACTTGGTAATAATTTATCATATAAGGTGTATGCGCTTCATCTTCCCGATACATTAAATTTTGCTGATGAATCCATCCCGATGACCTCTCCTGATTTGAGAGAACGTCTTGATCGCGAATTGCTAGTCAATACTTATTGGCAGTCCAATATGATGCTTCTGCATAAGCGAAGTAACAAATATTTCCCAGAGATAGAACGCATTCTTGAGGAAGAGGGTGTACCTACTGATTTTAAGTATTTAGCTGTGATTGAAAGTGGTCTCGAAAATGTGAGGTCACCTGCAGGAGCCAAGGGTTTTTGGCAGATTATGCGTACTACAGGAAAGGAGTATGGGCTGGAAATAAATAGCAACGTGGATGAACGTTACCACCTAGAATTATCGACAAGGGTTGCAGCAACATATCTTAAAAAAGCCAAAAAAAAGTTCGGTTCATGGATACTTGCGGCTGCTGCTTATAATCGTGGAATGACAGGAATTAACCGAAATTTAAATACTCAAAAAGTAAATGGCTATTTTGATTTGCTTTTGGGGCAAGAAACTTCGAGATATGTTTTTAGAATTTTAGCTGTAAAGGAAATCATTGAAAACCCTTCTCGATACGGTTATATATTCAATGAGAATGATCTTTACAAGTCTATTCCCGTTAGACTTCATGGCTTAGACACCCCTATTAATAACATAGCTAGCTTTGCTAAAAAAATGGGGGTAAACTATAAAATATTAAAAATTCATAATCCTTGGTTGATACAAAATCATCTAAATAATAAATCAAGGAAATATTATGAGATCGCAATTCCAGAGGAGGGATACTACTAGATTTTTTTCATTTGTTGTTGCATCAATCTCATTTGATCAGACAACATATTGTGCTTATCCAGTTTTTTGGCTTCAGCAAGAAGGGCAATTGCCTCTCTTTTTCTGCGTTTTTGCATTAATATTCCCGCTAGGCTCATTTTGGCCATTGCCAAGTCGTGAGACATCGTTAGCCCTAACTGGATAGCTTTTTTGAAATGTTTCTCAGCTACGGTCAGATTTGCTTGGGATTGAATGATACCGTGGAGATAGTAAAAATATCCGAGTTGTTTTTGAACCAATGCACTTTCTGGATTATTGATTCTGTTTAGCCACTTTTCAGTGCCTTGAAAATCTTGTTTTCTCAATCTTAAAAAGGCAAGAAAAATCATTTCATTTTTGAAATAAATCAGTACAAAAACTCCGGATAAGAGTGTTAAGAAGATTCCATTACCTATATAACTTTCGTAAAATTGATAACCTGCGTATCCCAATGTGGCAACTGCGAGGATTAATTTTATGATTTTCGGAAACATATTATTTGATTTGTGCCCAAAGTTAACAAGAATCCTTTTAAAACCATTTGTATTAGAAAAAAGATATTGTATATTTGCCCGGCTTTAAGATAACCTAATTAATTAAATGAAAAGGACCTTTCAACCTTCCAAAAGAAAAAGAAGAAACAAGCACGGTTTTCGTGAAAGAATGGCTTCAGCCAATGGCAGAAAAGTCTTGGCAAGCCGGAGAGCGAAAGGTAGGAAAAAAATTTCCGTATCCTCAGAGCCACGTCACAAGAAATGATAATAAAAAACCATTATTTGAAGGTGTTATTCTTTTAAGAATGACACCTTTTTTTTTATATTAAAGGAATTTTTTAAAACTATAATTTATGCCTAAACAATCAGAGATTAAGAGTATTTTAATTATTGGTTCAGGCCCAATCATTATTGGTCAAGCTTGTGAATTTGACTATTCCGGAACCCAAGCATTAAGATCTATTAGGGAGGATGGAATTGAGACCATTTTGATCAACTCAAACCCTGCAACGATAATGACCGACCCTTCCATGGCGGATCATATTTATTTGCGACCCCTGACGACAAAGTCTATTATTGAAATACTAAAAAAGCATAAAATTGATGCAGTACTTCCAACAATGGGAGGGCAAACTGCACTTAATCTTTGTATTGAGGCTGATGACAAGGGCATTTGGGATGATTTTAATGTACAGATTATAGGCGTTGATATTGAGGCCATCAATATTACCGAAGATCGAGATCGTTTTAAAAAGTTACTAAAGACCATTGACATACCTGTGGCGCCTGCTGAGACAGCTACCTCTTTTCTGAGGGGCAAAGAAATTGCACAAAAATTCGGTTTTCCACTTGTGATCAGACCTTCATTTACGCTCGGAGGTACTGGCGCATCTTTTGTTCACCACGCAGGTGAATTTGAAGAATTGCTGACTAGAGGTCTCGAGGCTTCACCAATCCACGAAGTGCTAATCGACAAAGCCCTATTAGGTTGGAAAGAATACGAATTAGAATTACTACGAGACAAAAATGACAACGTTGTAATCATTTGTACCATTGAAAATATGGACCCAATGGGAATTCATACTGGTGATTCCATTACCGTTGCTCCTGCCATGACGCTTTCAGACACCGCTTTTCAGCGCATGCGCGACATGGCAATCAAAATGATGAGGAGTATTGGAGATTTTGCTGGTGGATGTAATGTTCAATTCGCCGTTAGTCCTGATGAAAAAGAAGATATCATAGCTATTGAAATTAACCCTAGAGTCTCCCGTTCCTCTGCACTAGCTTCCAAAGCTACTGGATATCCCATCGCGAAAGTCGCTGCCAAGCTAGCAATTGGATACACACTCGATGAGTTGGAAAATCAAATTACAAAATCTACTTCTGCATTATTTGAACCAACCCTTGACTATGTTATAGTTAAGATTCCACGTTGGAACTTTGATAAGTTTGAAGGATCAGACCGTAAATTAGGTTTACAGATGAAATCTGTGGGTGAAGTAATGGGAATTGGAAGGTCATTCCAAGAGGCGCTCCATAAAGCCACACAATCACTTGAAATAAAAAGAAATGGTTTGGGCGCAGACGGCAAAGGATATGTCGAGTATGATCAAGTAATCGAAAAACTCACGCATGCCAGTTGGGATAGAGTTTTTGTAATTTATGATGCCATTCAAATGGGTATTCCCTTAAGTAGGATTCATGAAATCACCAAAATTGATATGTGGTTTCTCAAGCAATATCAAGAACTGTATGAATTGGAAAAAGAAATATCTAAATTCACTATTGATACTTTAGACAGGGCGTTGTTACTTGAAGTCAAACAAAAGGGATTTGCCGATAGACAGATTGCTCATATGTTAGACTGTTTAGAGAGCGAAGTCTATAACAAAAGAGATCAATTGGGTGTTCAGCGAGTTTATAAATTGGTAGATACTTGTGCTGCTGAATTTTCTGCTTCTACACCATATTACTATTCCACTTTTGAGGAAAAAATGCAAATTAAAGTCGGGGAACCTTTTAGTGATAATGAGAGTAAAGTAAGTGATCGAAAAAAAATAATCGTTTTAGGATCTGGCCCTAACAGAATTGGTCAAGGAATTGAATTTGATTACTGCTGTGTACATGGTGTTTTGGCTTCTTCGGAATGTGACTATGAAACGATTATGATCAATTGTAACCCAGAAACCGTATCCACTGATTTTGATATTGCAGATAAGCTGTATTTTGAACCCGTGTTCTGGGAACATATTTACGACATTATAAGATTCGAAAAACCGGAAGGTGTTATCGTTCAACTTGGAGGACAAACTGCCTTGAAACTCGCAGAGAAACTGGATCGATATGGAATAAAAATAATAGGAACCAGCTTTGAGTCTCTTGATCTTGCCGAGGATAGAGGAAGTTTTTCTACTCTTTTAAAAAATAACAATATTCCCTACCCTGAGTTCGGCGTTGCAGAGACTGCAGATCAAGCCCTCGAGTTAGCGGATCAACTGGATTTTCCCATATTAGTTAGGCCATCATATGTTTTGGGTGGTCAGGGAATGAAAATTGTGATTAACAAAGAGGAACTTGAGTCCCATGTTGTCGATTTACTCCAAAAAATCCCAAACAATAAATTATTGCTAGACCACTATTTAGACGGTGCAATAGAGGCAGAAGCAGATGCTATCTGTGACGGTGAGAATATATATATCATTGGAATTATGGAACACATAGAGCCTTGTGGGATCCATTCTGGAGATTCTAATGCCACCTTACCGGTTTTCAATCTTGGTGAGTTTGTTCTGCAACAGATCAAAGACCACACGCGCAAAATTGCCTTAGCATTAAATACCAAAGGGCTTATCAATATACAATATGCGATTAAAAATGATAAGGTTTATGTGATAGAGGCCAATCCTAGAGCATCTAGAACCGTTCCTTTTATCGCAAAGGCTTACAAGGAACCTTATGTCAATTATGCTACAAAAGTAATGTTAGGACATAATAAGGTTACTGATTTTGATTTTAAACCAGAGTTGAAGGGCTATGCCATCAAGCAACCCGTTTTTTCATTCAATAAGTTCCCGAATGTTAATAAACAACTGGGTCCTGAAATGAAGAGCACAGGAGAGAGTATTCTGTTTATTGACAGCTTGAAAGAAGATGAGTTTTATGATTTATATTCCAGAAGAAAGATGTATCTCACAAAATAACTGATAATTCTTTATCTTTATAACAACCATTATTGGAATATGATTAATAAGAATGTATTTTTAGTTTCGGTAATATTTATTGCCATACTGTCTAGATTTATTCCTCATCCACCTAATTTTACCCCCATTGCTGCTATAGCACTTTTATCGAGTAAGGGGTTTAACAACCGTTGGGTCACCTTAACGATCCCTATCATTAGCCTATTTATTTCCGATCTATTTTTAGGACTCCACGCCACAATACCTTTTGTTTATGGTGCTTTTGTCTTGATTGCTTTATTGGGGATGACGGCCAAAAAAATTAGCGTTGGTACTGTGTTACTGTCCTCAACCATTTTCTTTTTGGTAAGTAATTTTGGTGTTTGGCTAGTCGGATACCCAATCACCATAGATGGGTTGATAAGTTGCTACACTTTGGCAATCCCTTTCTTTCTCAATACCATTCTTGGAGATTTGGTTTACAGCGCCGTATTGATCTATCCTTTTTACGCCTTACAGAAAAAAAAACCTGATTACTGCCTAGCTTTCTAAATCAGAATTTGAAGAATTTTTTTACATTAATGTTACTTTATAACAAATATTAAATATTTTTTATTTGTTTTTCCATTCTGATTAAGCCTTTAAGTTTCGTTAAATTCATTTTATATTCATCTATAAATCATGTCATTGACTTGATCCGTTAATTTTAAAAGATAAATCCATTTGTCTTGTAAATACAACTGCTTTAACTTTTTTGTAAATTTACATCGCGAATAGGTTTTTGCTTTGCAAAATGAAAAGGGAAATTGGTTAAATGCCAATGCTGTACCCGCAACTGTAAGCTTAGTCCGCATAGCGGATGTTTTTCGAAATCTCCATGCCACTGATTTAATCGGGAAGGTTTTCGGAAAAACGCAAGCCAGGAGACCTGCCTTTCATAGTGATTCAGCGCTTCGGGGATAAAGCATTGACTTGCTAAACGGATATTATGTCCCTTAATTTTTTTTTATGAAACTAGTAAAGACTACTTTTCTAGCCTTGGTGTCTTGTGGCATGACTTTAGCTCAAAACACTTCACTGGATAGCTTGGCTGTATCCACTAATTACCTGGACGAAGTTGTTGTGACTGACTCAAGATTTGCCCTTAAGCGTTCTCAATCTGGAAAGACTGTTGTGAAAATTAATTCTGAAGAAATTCAGCAATTTTCAGGTCTTGGGCTTGGAGTTTTGCTCTCTACTCAATTGGGTATTGATGTAATCGGGAAAAATACACATTCAGGACAAAACCAAACATTATCAATTCGCGGTGGTCGAAACCGTCAGGTTTTGATCCTTATTGATGGAATTAGGGTTTCCGATCCCTCTAGAATCGATAATGATTTTGATATCAATTTATTGAATATCGAAATGATTGAATCCATTGAGATTGTCAAGGGAGCTGCCAGTAGCTTGTACGGAAGCTCAGCTGCCACTGGGGTCGTTAACATTACTACCAAAAAGTCAAAGAAACCCTTGACACTTATTGCAAAAAGAACTTGGGGCACAGAACAGGCTGCCAATCAAGCTTTAAACAAGTTTAATGCTGGCAATCAGTTTGTTAATCTGACAGGTAAGTTGTCTAAAAGTGGAATTGGCGTAAATGTGACCTACGCCGAACGTTTTAGTGATGGTATTAGTGCTGTTGTAGGGGACGAGGTAGATCAATTTAAAAAGGTCAATTTTAATGCAGCTTTGAATGGGGAAATTGGTTCCCAATTTAACTGGCAGTTAAGTTTTAACAAAGACGATATAACCAGTGATTATGACAATTCTTTTCCTCTTGAGGATGCAGATTTTGAATTTACGACCAAACTGAATCGTTACGCCCTAAATGCTCAGTATAAATACGCAAAGGGAAGTCTTAATTTAAATGCTGGTCTGCAAAAATACGAAAGGGAATTTAAGTCCTCTTTTCCAACTATGAGCGAAAGCGACAATTTGAATATTGACCTTTTCAACAAATATATTTTTAATAATAAATTTTACTCAATCGCAGGTATTCAATATCAAAAATCAACGATGGAGGCTGCTGAAAACCCTGAAAATTATCAGACAGATATCTATCTAAATTCAGTTTATTTGGGTCCTTCTGGCTTGAATCTCAATGTAGGTTTACGTTATAATATTCACGAAGCTTACGGCGGACATCTGATTTACAGTCTAAACCCTTCCTACGCATTTGATTTAAACGACAATTATCAAATGAAACTACTAAGTAGTTATAGTAAGGCATTTATTGCACCGAGTTTGTATCAGCTTTATAACCCTAATTATGGAAATTCTGCACTTGAACCTGAAAACAACCTAAGTTTTGAGTTTGGCTTTGAAATTAGATCAGCTAAAAACGCATTCAATGTAGTTTACTTTGACCGAAAACAAAATCCAACGCTAATTTTTAATACTACCCCTACTGATTCAAAACCATTTGGTGGTTATGACAATTCCGATGGAGAAATTGTATACCGTGGTTTTGAGTTGGCTTATGATTTTGAGCTATTTGAAAAAGCTAAAACCAGATTGAATTATGTATTTACTGAAAGTACAGATGGCGATTTAAGAAGTATTCCTAAACATGCAATTTCAGGAGTAATGGATATTCCAATTTTCACTCAAACTAACCTGAATTTGATTGGACAATTTACGGGCGATCGGATAGCTAATGACTTCTCGGAATTGGATGCCTATTCTCTTTTTACCTTTCAAGTCAATCATACGCTGGAAAAGTACAACACCAATCTTTTCTTGAGTGTTTTCAATGTTTTTGACACGGAGTATGTGATCATACCTGGATATCAAACAAGAGGAAGAAACATTTTGATGGGTTTAACTGTGCAGTTTGATTAGGGGAGGTCCTTCTGATAAATAAATAGTAAAGAGGATTTTAGGAAATCGGGGTCATCAATTACATTTTCAACAGGAAACTGTGGTGGACTAGTTGTAAACCGGGCAGAATTAGCTAAAATATCATTTAATGCCAATGCAAGCATGGGTTCATTAGTTTCCCCTAGAACCCCCAGATTCTTAATATCCTCTGTCAGTGTAAAGCCATCAGTCGGTTGGAGCCCATCTGCATAGTCAGAGAATCCCTCACTGTTTGCTACGCTAAAAGTAATTGGTGAAACGGCATATGTGTGATCAGGATTAATGGTTCCTTGGTTGTCTATATAGTCATAAACTACTGCCAGCCCACCTACATTTTTTCCATATGTGGTGTCTCCCACCTGAATTACATTGATAAAAGGAGCTAATCCATTAATAACCATTTCACTTGCTGAGGCAGTTCTGCCAGTGGTTATAACGTAAACTCGGTTTAGGTTCAGTGAATTTATAGCTGTTTCATCAACCATTTCAGACACAAATAAATCTTTCATCCAATCCGTATTATTGAGGGACTCGTAATAATCTGTAACTTTTTTATTCCAAATTTTTTGAGCAAAAATTTGTCCTGTAAACTGACCTGTAATCATTCCTCCCAAATACAATGCAGTGCTGGTAAGGCCACCACCGTTATACCTGAGGTCTAAAATCAGTTCGTCAACACCTTCGGCTCTGTATTCAGCAAAAACATTATTTAATTCTTGATCAAAACCTTGTGCGAATTGGGTGTACATTAGGTAGGCTATTTTTTTACCACCTGTTTCGATGATTTTATTGACTTGGATGGGATTGGTTTGAAAATTTTCTATTTTGGTTAATTCAATATCTTTTCCATTAAGGGAAAGCACGCTATTATTTAAATCAGCCATATTGAGTGTATAGCTGAGTTTATCATCAAACAATAATTGAACGTAATTATTTAGATTCAACGACTGTCCGTCCACACCAATAAAAATATCACCTCTCTGTATATCTTTATCAACGGCATCAGAATCCTCTAAAATGTGGGTGACAAACCCAAGCACAGAACCATTAGAGCCATATTGTGATAGAATGAATTCCACACCATTAGAAGCATCGATTCCTTTGATGGAATTTTCTAAATCTTCATAATTTGACCTGATTTGACTGAATTTATCATCGGGATGCTTGAGTGATTCAAAAAATGCTTCTGGTTCGGGGTAGGATGATACTAATTGATTATAGGCCACAGAACCAACTGGTTTAATATTATCACTTAAATCATCTACCTCTGCTTGCCATAAGTAGAATTCATTTAGTACTTCCCAAACAAATTGATGAATTCTAAAATATTTGTCCCCGTCATAAACACCACTACAGTCCTCTGGAAGGTCGAGTTCTAAACTTATTTTATTATTGTCAAAGAGTGTATTGCTTAAAGTCCCTATTAAGGTTGATCCGACTGATAAGTTAATGGTCGTTGCACCAGTAATTTCATAAGTCCCTTTGATTCGCTTGTCCTGGTATTGAAGATAAAAGGAATCATTTTTAAGAAAATGGATATTTTTCGCCTCACAATTTACGGACTCCCTGCCTTCAATGGGGTTTCCTTCACTAAGGTTCCATGATCCATGAAGAAGCTCAGGAGATTTCTCTAGATCAGAGATTAGCTCACTGGCACTCTCAACATCATCAACTACATCTTTTTCTTTAGAACAGCTGTTCCATATAAGAACAGAAAAAAGTAAAAAATGTAAAGATATTAATCGTCTCATTGGGGATTATTGATTTTTGAGCTTAAAATTACATAATTCGTGCCAAAACCATTGTGATTAGTTTACTTTAAGAAAATTTTGTGGGTTTAAATTGTCATTAGCTAAGACGATTTAACTTTCTGTTATTAGTCAACTTTAGACAAACTTCATTACTTTGTGAATATATTTTAATTCCCATTTTCATGAAAAAACAATTCTTTATATGGCTGTTATTAAGCCTTCCAAATCTAATTACTGCTCAATCTATTTTTGAAAAATATCAGAACGATAAAGATGTCACTGCCATAAATATAAGCCCAAAGATATTTCAATTATTGGGTAGTATGAGCATTTCTAGCGGGGACCCAGAGTCTGATGTCTTCATGGAAATGATCAATGGAATACAAAGTTTTAAGGCACTTATTACAGGTTCGTCAGAAATAAGTATCGAGATGGATCAATGGGTTAAATCCATTTCTAAGCAAGATGATCTTGATCAGATGGTAGCAATTAGTCAAGACGGCACCGATTTGGTTGTTCACGCCAAACCGGGGGAAGGTGAAGGTA